>Ga0181602_10000970_pt1 | contig 26136 bp, 17 predicted proteins | sample 041ome_14_FD_148640 | JGI IMG/M metagenome (GOLD analysis project Ga0181602, IMG submission 148640) | Coastal salt marsh microbial communities from the Groves Creek Marsh, Skidaway Island, Georgia - 041408US metaG (spades assembly) | ecosystem: Environmental > Aquatic > Marine > Intertidal zone...
CTTCCGGGATATGCTGCGACTTCGTCGGTCATCGTTGCCTCGGGAAGGCATGCTGCAATGTTCATTCCGACCGCCGGCATGTAGGCGGCGAGTCTGCGCAAGTCCAACCGCCCCGTTGACCAATCCAAGCGACGCAGCAGGGCGCTTGAGGCTTGGTCGGCATCGAGATTCAAGCCGGTCAGCGTCTTGTCAAACCGCACGGTTTGGTTTCCCTTGAACTGGAATTCAAAGACCAAGCGTTGCCGTTGGACGATGGCTCCTTGGCCAAACTGGTGGAGTGCCTGCGCCATCTCCTCTGCCCACGCATCCACGGTGCTCTCATCAGCTGTGGCGCCCAAGGGGAGTAGCGGTTTCATGATCTGGCGCGAGACCGTGCTCTGGGTGGAACCGGTGGATTTTGCGATGTCCATTTGGGACCATCCTTTGGCGCGAAGAGCCTTTGCGAGTTGTTGATGAAGTCGATCCAGCCATTTGCCTCCAACCTGTCCAAGCATGTGCAGGGATAGACCACATCCTATTCAATGTTCGTGATAAACTATGCAGAGTGAATGAAAAAGGGATTGATTTTTCCTCGCTCGGAGGCCTCAGGGGTGGATTCTTCATCGATTGAAGAGAAAACGACCAGAGGGGCCATCGGCAATCAACTGGGTGAGGCATCTGGTGGTTTGTCGGGCTTTGAGGGGACATCGGAGGAGGGAGATGAGCCTCCCAGTAGGCCTTTTATTCATTGCGCATGAAACTCATTTAACGCGCATATTCGCCAGCATCATGGCGCTCGTCCACGCAACGGGGTCCGTCAACAGCGCCCAAAAACGCAACACTCACGGGCCATAAGGGGTGTGATTCTCAACACACAGGCTCATAAACGGGCCGCGATGAGGTACAGATATGGATTTGGACGCAGCGACCTTCATCGATGAAATCGCTGCCCGACTGTTGGAACATGTTCAATCCAACGACCGGCCAGGACGGGTAAGTCCAGCATCATCCCTCGCCACCATGCGGCGCACGCTCGATCATGGCCTGCCCCTCCAGGGTTTTGGTACGGATTCCATTCTGGATGATCTCGACACCTACCTTGCGAACAGCGTCAAAACAAACCGTTCTGAATTCATGAACCCCCTTTGGGGCGGTCTCAGTTTGCCGGCGTTGGCCGGTGAGATCATCGCTGCTGCAACAAACAATTCAATGTACACCTACGAGCTTTCGCCGTTCGCAACCCTCATCGAACAGACCCTCATCACCCGCATGAACGAACTCGTTGGCTTTTCGGATGGCTTCGGGACCTTCACCACCGGGGGTTCCAATGGCAACATGCTCGGCATGTTGTGTGCACGGGAAAAGCATCTCCCCGGCTCAACAAAAACGGGATTTGATGGAAGAAAGATGGCTGTTTTCGTCTCGGCAGAAGCCCATTATTCGGTGCTCATGGCCTCAAACGTGATCGGTATCGGCCATCAAAACATCATCAAAGTCGCCTGCGATGAACAGGGACGAATGCGACCGGACCGCCTGGTTGAGGAATTGGATTTTGCTCGCCGAGAAGGCCTTGTGCCACTTTGCATCGTTGCAACGGCTGGTTCCACGGTTCGGGGTGCCTTTGACCCCATCGATGAATTGGCCGACATCGCTCACCGAGAGGGTCTCTGGTTGCACGTCGACGCCGCTTGGGGCGGAGCATGCGTGTTTTCCACCACCCATGCCTCGTTGATGGACGGCGTTGAAAAAGCAGACAGCATTTGCTGGGACGCTCACAAAATGATGAGCGTCCCCCTGATGTGCAGCGTCTTCCTCATCAAAGAGCCGGAGATTCTTCGCCGCTTGTGCGACCACGTGAGCGTGGCCCACTACTTGTTCCACAACGAAGCGGCGGATGACGACCTTGGCCGCTATTCTCTCCAATGCGCCCGCCGCAACGACGCCCTGAAGTTGTGGATCGAGTGGCGTGTGCGTGGGGATGCCGGTTGGGCGGCGATGGTCGACCAACACATGGCCGACGCCGACCACCTTCAAGCCCTCATTGAAAAGCACCCCCGCCTCGAGATGGTTTCCGACCGGATGTGGACCAACGTGTGTTTCCGGTACACCAACGACGTTGACGACCTCAACAGCGTGAACGCCGAAATCCGTCATCGCCTGATTCAAGAGGGATCCTTCATGGTGAGCAGGTCCAACATCGGCGATGATGTCATCTTGCGAATGGTTTTGGTCAACCAAAACGTGACGAGAACTTCGCTCGACCGTTTCCTCGCAAGGGTCGTTCATCACGGGGATGAAATTTGCCGTGGCCTCCCCGCCGCAGAATCAACCTGAGCCAAACCGATGTTTATGTGGCGAACGGGCTTGCCCGAACCATGAGCGATGCCCCTCCGGTTCGAACCGCCCTCTACGACGAACACGTTGCCCTTGAGGCGAATCTGGTCGACTTTCACGGCTTTGAACTTCCGATATGGTATTCCAACATTCGTGATGAACACCTCGCAACCCGGAGTTCGGCTGGCCTCTTCGATGTCTCGCACATGGGCTCGTTCAGGTTCTCAGGCCAAGGTGTCCGCACGTGGTTGGAAAGCGTAGCCACCCAACGGGTGACCGCCATCCCTCCAGAACGTTGTGCGTACACTCACTTTCTTGATGAGGACGGTTTCCTTATCGACGACATGATCTTTGCCGTGGTGAACGAGGAAGAAATCCTCGGAGTCCCCAACGCTTCGATGATCGAGGTGATGTGGACATGGTTCACCGAGCACCTTCCCGATGACGGGTCCATCGTTCTCGAAAACCTCTCTGATGCGACGGCCATTGTTGCGCTTCAGGGACCCATGGCCAAGGCGATTCTTGACGACGCCATGGGCGAGGGCCAACATGTTCCTCGCTTCAAATGGCGAGCCCTCACGGAGAACAAACTCGGTGTGACGGGTTGGATTCAGGGAACGGGCTACACCGGTGAAGCGGGTTACGAGATTTTCATTCCAAACGCCGATGCGCCAGCGCTCTGGCGGGCCCTTGTTGCCAGCGGCGCAACGCCTGTGGGTCTTGGTGCACGTGACACCCTTCGTCTTGAGAAAGGATACTTGCTCTCCGGCGTTGACTTCTGTTCACCTTCCTTGAACGATGACCCGTTTTTGGCTCGGGATTCTTGGGAAACGAACGTTCCCTTCGGCTTGGACGTGGACCACGAGTTCGTCGGCAAGCATCGCGTCGTCGGTCACGACGAATTGGACGCACGATGGTGGGGCATCCGTTACACCGAGAAAGGGCCTCTGCCCAGACCCGGCAAAGAGGTTCAATCCGTGGATGGCACCTCCATCGGTCGTTTGACCTCCGGTGCACCAGCGCCATCGCTTGACAACACTGGCATCGGTCTTGGGTACCTCTCCGGTGTTCGCGAAGGTGACGAAATTCTCATCGTCGCGAGTCCAAGAAAGTCCGTTCGGGCCGTGGTCGTTCGCCCTCCCTTCTATTGAAGGGGCTCAAGAAGCGGAAGCACGGCTTCCTTCCAACGCCGGTGTTCCCGCTCAGCGGTTACGTCCAATCGCACCTCCATGCCCCGGGCTGACTTTAGCGCATCAGCAACCGATTCAACGTCGCCCCATGTTGCGGGACAACCGAGTTGTTCGCTCTTGGCAACTTCGGCCATCAAACAACCGTCGTTCACGACCGAAGGGACGCCATGGGCTGCAGCATCAAACATTTTGACGGGCAGCGCACCTTGCATGATGTTCCCTCGTTGCGGCGAATACATGGCGTACATCACGTCGATTTCAGCCATCAAATCGGGGAGTTCCTCCTGCGTGAAAGCACCGGTGACTTCGGCTTCCACGTCACCTGCTTCGACGAGTTCCATGAGGTGCCGTCGGACACCAGCAGCTGCAACCCCGTCGCCTGCGACACGGATTTTTGGCCGTTCGTGCGGCTGCATTGCACGCACGGCTTTGACGAGCACATCGAGGGCTTTTCGGTCGCGAACGCGGCCGACGTAGCCCACCGTCCAGCCCGATCGTTGCGCCGAGGGACGGTTTGGAATGGGGGCCTCGGGTCGATTTTCAACAACATGGCTTTGAAGGCCGTGATGGGCCAACCACTCTGCGAAACCACGACTCGCCTGATTAACGCGACCGCTCGAAGTGATGACGACGCTCGCATCTTTGGCTCGGTTCAACATCCCTCGCTTCATTTGTCCTGCAAGGACCGCTCGGAGTCGTGAGTGGGGGGCTTCAAAACGAATCCACGTGTGTTGGAGGTCGTGCATGTCAAACACAAACGGGACGCCGAGTTGCTGTTTCAAGGCGGTTCCAACCCGAAGTGTATCGGCATCGTGACAGTACACCAAGGCGGGTGGGTCGTGGAGCAGGGTCCTCGTCACCTGACGCTGGAAGGCACGGATGCCTTGGTAGGTCCGAAGCGCACCGCCGTACGGAGTCTTCCCGAGGTGGTAACGCATGATGCGAACGCCTCGGTGGTTTTCGCTCATCGGATGCTCCATTGATCGGTCAAAGGCGTGAACGGTGACCTCGTGACCCGCCTCCACCATCCATTCCGCGTGGCGAACAACTCGCGGGTCGGGAGCACATGCGTTGGTCACCACCATCGCCACCCGAACCATGGTCTTGCCACGAGGTTCCGTGTCATAGGCTGTTCCCTTGCGGGTTGTGGGGGGAAGCAATTCATTATGAGCGGGACGCGGCTGGTTTCCCTCAACCCTCGAGGCGATGTTGTATGGTGGACCAACTTCCAAACCGTGGCCGAGAATTGGAGATGCTTCATGAGATGGGTTTCGAGAGCATGGAGGCCTTGTTTGCCGATATTCCTGCTGAAGTCCGATTCAAAGGCGATTTACCCCTCCCCGGACCCCAGTCCGAGGAGGAAATCATCAGCGACGCCCGCCGCTTGCTAGGGGCAAACCTCGCCTTGGGACAGCGCCCGTCGTTTTTGGGTGCTGGTCTCTACCGAAACTACGTCCCTGCATCGGTGTTTCAACTTGTAACCCGGGGGGAATTCCTCACGGCGTACACGCCCTACCAGCCCGAGGTCAGCCAGGGCATGCTTCAGGCCATGTGGGAGTTTCAGACGCTCGTCTCGGAATTGGTCGGCTTGCCCATCGCCAACCTCTCGCTCTACGATGGATCCACCGCTGCCGCTGAAGCCCTCACCTGTGCCGTGCGTGTTCACAACCGCAAAGCGAGCCAGCCCAACACGGTCTACATCTCCTCTCTGACCCCTCCGGACAAGCGTTCGGTGATGTTCAACTACTGTCAAGGTGCAGAAATTGAGATTCGAACCATCGACCACCTTGCCGACGGTTCGTTGGACCTCGAATCGCTGGCTGAGGCAGCGGGTTCGTGCGGCGTGTACCTCGAACAACCCAATCCGCTTGGTGTTCTGGACGAAAATCTTGTGCGCGTCAAGGAGATCATCGGCGAACACACGGCGCTCATCGTCGGGGTTCAACCCGTGTCCTTGGGCGTGGTCGAAGCGCCGGGCCACTACGGTGCGGACATCGTGGTGGGCGAGGGTCAACCGCTGGGCAGCCCCGTCACCGGTGGCGGTCCGCTCTACGGAATCTTTGCCTGCTCTCAACCCTATCTTCGCCTTATGCCGGGGCGCATCGTTGGGCGGTCGGTTGACGTGGACGGAAATGAAGCGTACTGTTTGACGCTCTCCACACGTGAACAGCACATTCGCCGTCACCGAGCCACATCCAACATCTGCACCAACGAGACCCTCATCGCTTTGATGGGGGCCATGCACATGGCTTTGCTCGGACCCGACGGGTTGCGGGTGTTGGCGGAGCGGAACCTCCAAGCCTGCCAAGCAGCAAAAGAGGCGCTTCAAGCGACTCCCGGTGTCCGGCTTGTTCACGACGCAGCGCATTTCAACGAGTTCGCCATTGCCGTCCCTGGAACCGCGGCTTCATGCTTGGCGTTCTTGGACGCCAACGGCATCACCGGTGGCTTTGACCTCGGCAGATGGTATCCAGAACACGATGACCAAATCCTGGTCACAACCACCGATCAAACTTCATCGGCCGATATCGCTGCGCTTGCAGCCCAATTGGCGCTTTGGTCGACCCATCAGGAGGTGAACGCATGAGCCACCTTTTCGACCATCACGGTGCTGAAAATACGGGTTATAGCCAACCTCAGGGCCTCCCAACCAAGGGTCAAGCAACCGTCCCCAAAGGTTTGATTCGAAAGAATCAGGCTCGCTGGCCCCGCCTCTCGGAACCTGAAATGGTGCGCCATTACACCTGGCTCTCCAAGCGGAACTTCGGCATTGACACCGGCTTTTACCCCCTTGGCTCTTGCACGATGAAACACAACCCGAGGGTCAACGAAGTGATCGCCCAGCTTCCCGGCATCGCCGACATCCACCCGCACCTGCCAGAGCATCACCTCCAAGGTCTTCTCTCAATCTACTACGAAATGCAACACATGTTGGAAATCTGCGCAGGAATGGACCAGGTTACGCTTCAACCCGTTGCGGGTGCTCAAGGCGAGTTTACGGCGGTTCGCTGCATTCAGGAATACTTCCGTTTGCGAGGCGAAGACCAACGAACAAAGGTCATCGTTCCCGACTCAGCCCACGGAACAAACCCAGCATCAGCCGCTATGGCTGGCTTTGAAATCGTTGAAATTCCAAGCCGAGAAGACGGGCGCATCGACTTGGATGCCTTGGCTGCCGTCGCCGATGAAACCACCGCTGCGATGATGATCACCAACCCCAACACCCTCGGCTTGTTCGAGGCCGATATCTCAGCGGCGAGTGCTATCGTCCACGCCGCTGGCGGGCAGATGTACTATGACGGGGCGAACTTTAACGCCATTCTCGGCATTACCTCGCCGGGCTTGATGGGTTTCGACGCCGTTCACTTCAATCTGCACAAGACGTTCTCCCAGCCCCACGGCGGTGGCGGTCCGGGTTCCGGCCCTATCGGCGTCAAAGCCCACTTGGCCCCCTTCCTCCCTGGACCGCTTGCTGCCCGGCGAACGCCGACCGCAGAAGAACGCAGCCAAGCCGTGGACGAGCACTGGTATCACTGGCTTGAGCCGGAACATAGCATCGGTAAAGTCCAACAGTGGCACGGCAACGCGGGCGCTGTCATCCGTTGCTGGGCGTACTACCGCCGCTATGGGAACGGCTTGACCACGATGTCCGAACATGCCGTCCTGAACGCCAATTACCTCCGGCACGCCATCCACCGTGAAGCCAAGCGCATCGGTGTCGACCACCTCTTCATCGACGGTGCTGAAACCGACGTTGCGAAGCACGAGTTCACCCTCTCGATGCAACCGGCAAAGGATGCTTTGGGCATATCAGCCATGGACGTCGCCAAGGGCTTGCTCGACCGCGGCTACATGGCGCCGACGGTGTACTTCCCGCTCGTCGTCCCCGAATGCATGATGATTGAACCGACGGAAACGGAATCCAAAGACACGCTCGATACCTTTGCAAAACACTTCGTCGAAGTCCTCACCGTTGATCCCGAAGTTCTTCACCAGGCTCCCATCACCACACCGGTTCGCCGAGTTGACGAAGTGTACGCCGCCAGAAACCTCTGCTTGCGCCATCCCTTTGACGACGCTTGAACACGGATAGGCTTAATGGAAAAGGACGAGCCCCAAAACCGTGGAATCGCAAACGGACCTCCCCAAAGGCTGGTCCATCTCTCCGCTGTCCGCAGACTACACAATCACGCTTCTGGTGTTTTCGTGGGCCTTACTGCCTGCTGCATTCATGGTCATGCTCGTGCTCTTCGGGCGGTATCCAGAGGTTCGGCTTACGCTTGCTGCAATCACGCTGGCTTTGTTCGCCTTCACGTTTTTCGCCGGTATTGGCCAACGACAAAGCGCCATGCGGGACGGGCGCGTCGTGCTTTGTGCAACAACGCTTGTCGCTGCCGGCGTCGTTTTGACGGTGGTTTGGTTCGTGCCGCTTGAAGAATGGTGGTGGGCGGGCTATGCTGCCGTTCTTGGCTGTGTTCCGATGCTGTTCGTCGCCATGAATCATCTCGCTTCGTCCACGGCACCTGCGATTGAACGTCCGTGGTACGCTACTCACCGTTTGTCGGCCGAGGCGTTGCCCGGATGGTGCGTCGTCAGCGGAACATGGACCCAAGGTGAAATGGCATGGACCATGGAGGGCGACACGCTTCTGGTGATGTTTGGCCGTCTTGACGGCGAGCAGACTCGCCTTCGTATCGAAGCCTTTGCACCTGGCCCAACCTTTCCCATGGCCTTGGTTTCCAAGGTTCGCTGGAAGGCTTTGAAGGTCGTCTCAGCGACCTCAAGCGAGGAAGAATGAGGCTTGACGGCCATTGGCCTTGAGAGGCATCCTAAAGAACCACCCGCGATGGCCGAAGGGACATGGATGTAACCATCTTACTCGGGTCCTCCTCGGATATGCCTGTCGCTGAAAAATGCACCAAGATTCTGAAGCAATTTGACGTGCCTTACCAACTCCGTGTGGCTTCTGCCCACCGTTCTCCACGGTTTGTTGAACAGATCGTCGGCGATGCCATCGACGACGGCTGCTCGGTTTTCATCGCCATGGCCGGTCTTGCCGCTGCGCTTCCCGGCGCTGTTGCCGCCCTCACCACCAAGCCCGTCATCGGCGTGCCTTGCGGTGGGAAAGTGCCCTATGATTCTCTTCTTTCGATTGCCCAACTCCCCCCCGGCGTTCCAGCCGCTACCGTCGGCGTTGACCGAGGGGACAACGCCGGTTACCTCGCTGTGCAGATGCTTGCCCTCTCCAACCCAACTTACGCCGCTGCCCTCGAGCAAAACAAACTCGACCAAATTGAGCGTGTGAAGGCGCAAGACCGTGAAATCAACGGCGGTGCATGAGATGTTCGATGCTGAAGAGTTCATTGCAGAAAGCATTGAGACTCTTCAGGCCACCATTGATGACATCGCCATCATCGCCTGTTCAGGAGGCGTGGACTCAACCGTCGCCGCCGTCATCGCCAACAAAGCCGTTGGCAATTTGCTGCACTGCGTGTATGTTGACACGGGGTTTATGCGAAAGAACGAGACCGAACAAATCCAGGAACTTTTGGAAGCGCAAGGCATCAATCTGATCACCGTGAAGGCAGCCGACCGCTATTTCGAAGCGCTTCGAGGCGTTACGGAACCGGAACAAAAGCGCAAGGTGATCGGTGAACTCTTCATTCGTATTTTTGAAGACGAACAAGCTAAGTGTGGTGCAAAGTACCTCGTGCAAGGTACCATCGCTCCCGACTGGATCGAATCCGGTGGCGGCGTTCGGGACACCATCAAGTCGCATCATAACGTTGGCGGCCTTCCAGAAGACATGACCTTGACCGTCGTGGAACCGCTGCGTGAACTCTACAAAGACGAAGTTCGAGAATTGGCTCGGACTCTGGACATCAACGTGGCTGAGCGCCAACCGTTCCCCGGCCCGGGATTGGCCGTGCGAACCTTGGGTGAACTCACACCGGAGCGTGTTGAGGTCGTCCGTGAAGCATGCGCCATCGTCGAGGAAGAGTTTGAAGCAGCAGCAGAACGGGGGGACATGGACTTGCCTTGGCAGTACTTTGCCGCCCTCCTCCCGGTTCGTAGCGTCGGCGTTCACGGAGATGTTCGGGCCTACGGCGAGACCGTGGTTGTCCGAGCTGTTCAATCGATGGACGGCATGTCCGCTCGATATTCGGAAATCCCGCACAAAATTCTCCAAAAAATCAGCACTCGAATCACAAACACCGTGAAGGGAGCCGTGAACCGCGTGGTGTACGACATCACCCACAAACCTCCTGGCACCATTGAATGGGAATGAAGCCCATACCTTTCTTTGGGAGAACCCAGAGGGAACATCATGGACGAGGGTGAACCGAACGGCTTCCCGTCGCTCTCCTCCGGAGGTCCGATGGCTGTGCTGTTGGCAACCATGGTGGTGGCCAGCGTGTTTGTTGTTGTGGCCATGGTCAACGAAGCCAACGACAGCAACACCCCGTCAAGTGCATCGGAAGCAACGGGTGATGATTGGCGCCCGTACTCCGTGGTCGCTCCCATCGACACGGGCATCAACGTCTACCACGATCACTTCCGAACCGAAGAGGTCTACCCGGATTGGTTGTTGGAGGGTTTGGGCGTCACGATGACCTGCACGCCCACCTTTGACGGTACATGGCAGGAACGTTTTGATGCCGATAAATCGTCGTGCTGGGACGCCATCACAACCTCCGACATCGTCTATTTCAAAGGAACAAAAATCATTGGAACTTCACCCGATGGCAACACCGATATCCACATTCTTGACGACCCTTCCGACGGCCACGGAACCGCCGTAACCGGAGCGGTCCTGAACGCCAATCCTGACGCCGTCATATTCTTCGTTGAGGGTTTCTCTTCGCAAGCGGTTTTGGCGGCTGGCAACCAGCCCTTGGTGGACATCGTCACGACCTCTTTCGGCGCCATCGGCTCGCTTCCGGTGCCGGGCATTGAGACCGCCACCTACCAAACGGTCGTGGTGAACCACAAAATCCACACGGGGGCCGCCGACAACACCCCCTCTCCTGCCGTACAGGACGCTACGGCGGGACCTCCGTGGTCCATCGGCATCGCCGGCTACGCCGAGGAGGGGGACGATCAGAAAGAAACGATGAGCGGATCTTACCCCGACATTGCCGCCGACTGGACCCAAGTCCTGCCAAACCATGACGACGTTGATGGCTACCACGAAACTTCGGGAACCTCGTTTGCAACGCCTCGCACGGCCGGCATCTTGTCGTTCGTCCTGGACCGCTTGCGAACCGAAGTTGGTGACATGGGCTCGGGAGCAGCCGACGAGCAGCGGAACGGTTCGCTGGTTCTTGGGACCTGGCCGGAGGCATCTGCTGGGAAAGGCGGGGGTGCATCGATTGACAACGCCGATGTTCGTGATGCGCTCAACCGCTCAGCTTGGTACCCCTCCTTCTCGACCTGGGACCCAACGTCAGGCACGATGCCCATCTCCCCTGTCGCCCCCTGCACACAGGTCGGGTGGGGCGTGGTGAACATGTCGAACATCGTCCCCATCATTGAACATCTCAACGGCAGCCAACCGATGCCGGACCGGCCTTCGGATGTTGTGGCGTGCATGCAAATCAATCAGGAAGCACGAGAGGCCTACTGGGGAGTTTACCCGACCGAGAACGGCATCTCCTCTCAGATGGCCGCTGTCAGGGATGATGAAGACGAGTGAAACGGACGGAGTCCGGGGGCCAAAAACGACTGATTGCGTTGTCATTACGCCGATTGTGGGGCTCGAACCCACGACCTTGGGATTAACAGTCCCACGCTCCACCAGCTAAGCTAAATCGGCAAAGTGGGCGACACACCTCCCCTTTATCACGGCTTCGTTGATGGGGATTGAACCGTCTCCAAGAGGCGACCGTCTGTTAAGATGGGCTCCTGGACGATTTGCGGCAAATCACACAGTTGGGCGAGGGTCGCTTCGGGAAGCGGGCGCCGGTGGTGGAAGGTGAGGATTGGTTCGCCCTTTTCGACGACTTTTCCCCGCTCAACATGAATGACAAAACCGACGCTCAGGTCGAGCATGTCGCTCAGGTCAAAACGTCCTGCGCCGTGTTCTCGGGCGATCTTCGCCATGGTGAGCGCATCGATGCTGTGAAGGAATCCACCGGATTGTGCCACCACTGTTGTCGTCTTTTTCGCCTGCTCCATGACCGATTCCGGTTCCTGAATCAACCGTTGAACCGTGGTTTGCAACACCCCTTGTTGAACGCACATGGCAGCGAAGACCTCCAGTGCTTTGCCGTTGTCAAGCACCTCTTCCATCCGGTTTTTTGCCTCTTGCTCGGTGAGGTTCATGGTCATGGAAAGCAAAGCGGCACCCTGCATGATGACCAACGAACGGGTGTCGCTCGAACCGCCTCCTTTGAGGACATGGATGCTTTCAACCACCTCGAGGGCGTTGCCGATGTGTGTCCCGATGGGGTGCGACATCTCGGTGATTTGCGCCAGGGTTCGAACGCCCAACCCTTCTGCAGTTTCAACCATTGATGTGGCCAATTCCCTCGCCTCTTCCCTGGATTTCATGAAGGCGGCAGAACCGACTTTGACGTCGAGGACCAAGGCATCCAATCCTTCTGCGGCCTTCTTCGAAACGATGGACGCTGTGATGAGGGGGACGCTGTCGATGGTGTGTGTGACATCCCGCAGGGCGTAGAGCACGCCGTCTGCAGGTGCGATCGCTTCGTTTTGCACAGCGATGCAGCACCCCACGCTCTCCACTGCTGCAACCATTTCCGCCGGCGTCAAAGCGCATTGAAACCCGGGAATTGATTCCAACTTGTCGATGGTTCCTCCCGTGTGTCCCAAACCACGACCTGCGAGCATGGGCACGCGACATCCGCACGCAGCAAGCGCCGGAGCCAACATCAACGACATTTTATCGCCCACCCCACCGGTGCTGTGTTTGTCCACGACGGGAGGGCCTTCCGGCCAGGTGAGTCGGGCCCCCGACGCCATCATCGCTTGGGTGATGAACACCTTGTCGGTCGTCGTACAACCGGAACGGTGGACGGCCTTCAGCCATTGAACTGCCTGGCTTTGAGGCACGCTTCGCTGAGCGATGCCTGCGATGAAGTCCAGGAGAAGGTCGCTAGGCTGGTTTTCCCCGTTTGCAATGGCCTTGAGGAGCGGGGTGATGTTCAATCCCCCACCTCAAATCAAGCCGATTTCCTTCAGGCGCTGGTGAAGATAATCACCCGCATTGATGGATGGATAGCGAGGCGTACCTCCGGTCATCGCGACAAATTGAGGGTGAGGCGTCAGGTCAACCTCGTTACGGGGATGAACGAACATGGGCATGGAGTACCTTCGGCTGTTGGCCTCCTTTGGATTGACAACCCGGTGGGTCGTTGATTTGAACAACCCGTTGGTGAGGTTCTGCAGCATGTCTCCCGAATCCACAATGATGGCATCTTGGTCTCCTTGGACGCTGATCCACGTGCCGTCGTGATCCATCACCTCCAAACCGTCCGCCGTGGCGGTGACGAGAAGCGTGATGAAATTGATGTCCTCATGAGCGGCTGAACGAACGGCACCTTCGGGCGTGTTCGGTCCCAACGGTGGATAGTGGATCATTCGCATGATGGTGTTGCCTTCTTTCGCCATGTCGGACAACCAATTGGCGCTTTTTCCCAGATACACCGAGCAGGCTTCGAGGAGACGTTCAGCGAGGGATTCCATGCTCGCATAGAGGCGTTCGGCGGTGGGTTGGAACCCCTCGACGTGCTGGGTAGGCCAGATGTTCGCTGGGTAACTGGGGGAGGGTCCTTGCTCGGGGTAAACGCGTCCAGCCTGCCAGAACTCCTTCAGGTCCGGTGCGGGGTTGTCCTTGGCATGTTCAACGCCGAAGGCGGTGTAGCCTCGCTGGTGCGCGATTTCCGGTTGCGAATACTTCCGCTTGGTCGCTTCTTCCAAGTCAAAAAACGCATCGCATTGCCGGTAGGTTTCGTCGATGAGCGTGCGAGGGATGCCGTGGTTGACCAAGGCAAAAAAGCCGATGTCCTTCAGTGCGCCGCCGACCTGCTCCACAAAGGCCGCATTCTCTCCCTCATCATCTGAAGAAGCGAGACGAAAGTCAACGGTTGGAATTCGCCGCACCATGGCCCCATCAATCCCTGTATTCGTTCAGTTTCCAGAGCAGGCGAACCATTTCGATGTAAATCCAGATGAGGCTCATGAGGATGCCGAAGGCGGCGTACCACTCCATGTTCTTTGGCGCACCGGAGCGGCTTCCCGATTCGATGAAGCCAAAGTCGCTGATGAGGGTGAGGGAGGCGACGACCAGGATGAACAAGGTCACGCCGATTCCGATGGGGCCAGTGGTGTGCAAGAACGGCACGGAAAACCCAGATACCCACGAGAGGATGAAGGAGGTCAAGTAGAGGAACATGATACTGAAGACGAGTCCACCCAACACTTTGTTGAACATCGGGGTGGGTCGAATCACCCGTGAGGCGTACATGGCGTACATCGTTGCGGTGATGCCAACCGTTCCAAACGCGGCTTGAAACACGATGCCTTCGTACATGCTCTCAAAGTACACGGAGAAGGCTCCGATGAAGGCGCCCTCAAACAGAGCGTACATGGTCATGAGGGTTGCAGGGTTGTTGGGGCGAATGAACATCAACAGCAAGGCGATCACAAGCCCTCCGACCATGCCGCCCATCCACAGAAGGCCGACCAAGAGTCCTCCGTCACCGTTGTTGATGGCGTTCAAACAGAGGACGGCAGAGACGAGTGCGCTCAAAACGGTGACGCCGAGCAGGTACCCGGTCTTTTGCATGCTCCCCTCAACGGTCATGCGTTCGGTTCCGGCGAGGTTGCTCCAGAAGTTGTTGTTCAAAACGGGGTTGCTGCTTCGAATCTCCATGGTATCACCTCGTGGTCGCTCCGGTCCTGTTTCAATGTTGCTCTAAAGACGCATGTTCGGCCACCTGTTCTTCGTAGTAGGTGGCAAGTTGGTCCATGGTCCAGCCTTGAAGCAGGTAGGTTTTCACCATCTCTTCGTTCCAACCTGGAACCCTGTCCAACATCGCTTGGGTCACGGCTGGCTCGGATGCGTTGAGCACTGGAACGGGCCACTGCGGTTCAGCCGCACCTCTCGGTACGTCGGCGAAAACCTCATCGGCAACAGCCTGCTTGACGGTCTGTCCGTCGTTTCGCATGTTGCGCAGCACGATGTACGCTCCAGCCGAGAGCACCAGTGCCAAGATCATCACCACCATGAAGAAGGATTGCGCTGCGTCACCGCCGGTGTTTTCGGTGCCGTCTTGCACTTGTCCAGCCCGTTGTGCTGAAGAGCAACCCCGATCATCGGTGGCGACGCCGACCTCCGTGTCGGGGCAGATGTCGTTGTCATCAAGGACGCCGTCGTTGTCCTCGTCGAGGTCGTCTGAACTGTTGTTGCCCTCTGGCTCGATGAGCATGCCACCAAGATCGCACCCGAGTGCGTCGCTCTCGTTCACACCGTCCCCGTCAGCATCGGCGAGGGTGAGCGCGTCGGTCGGACTGACATCCTCAACCGATTCGTCGAGCGCTGTTGATAGCGCCCATGCCACCTCAACGCCGTCCAAGATGCAGTCCCCGTCGGTGTCGTTCAGGTTTGGATCACCTCCGTGGAGCTGTTCCGCTTCATGGGTTAACCCGTCAGCATCGGGGTCCAATCCTGCCTCGTCTGCAACACCTGTTGCGGCAACGCTTCGTTGGGTGCGCTTCAAACCGTGCTGAACTTCCCAAGCATCCAACAACCCGTCTTGGTCACTGTCGGTGAAGTCGTCCACCCGTTCCCAGTCCGCCTGCCAGGCATCCATGTAGACGGCTGCAATCTCCTCGCTTGTGATGAGCACGCCCATCTCACGGTTTCGAACGAGGGCTGAAGCGCCCCAATTGATGGAGGAGATGAGCACCTGTTCGCCGTCGATGATGGCGCCTTTGTTGTGCAATTTGGTAACACCGTTGGCATCGGAACTCATCACGATCGCCGCCGTATCGTAGCCCTGCGTAAAGTTCCAGTCTTCGTTGAAACGGTCAACTGCTTCTTGGATGTCTTCATCAAGGTAGGCGCCGTTGAGCGCCAAGCGTATGCGAACGCCCCGTTGGGCGGCGTCTTCGAGGGCTTGAACGATTGGGTTTTCGCCCCATCCGTACGACCAATCAAGGTCCAAATACTGAAGGGACAACAGAATTTCTTGTTCTGCACCGTTCAGCATGTCGACAAGCGATGCGATGCAGTTGTCCGGGCACACGAGAAGTGCCGCCTCATAATCGCCAACAATCCCCTGTGCGACGTTCCCCACAACGGGACCGGTTGCGGGGAAACTCCACCCTGCGGGTGCATCGCTGAGCAACACCGGGGTGACGTGAGGGCGCGAAGCATCTTCGTCAAAGGCGAGGTGTTGCTTGACCGTCTGGGCAAATGCAGGGTCTTCAATCAGCACCCCCCAATCCCGGTTGCCGGACTCACCGGGTGCTGGTTGGGACGACGACTTCCAATTGCCAGACCCCATCCAAACGCTTGAGTTGTCCCGAACGGCGACCTTGCTGTGAATGTATGCGTAGGGATTTTCTCCGGTATCACCGAACCAATACACCGCAACACCCGCTTGTTTGAGGTGCGTTGCCATCCCCTTCTGGGCGTCCATGTCGTATTGGTTCCACCAGGAATCCCCGTAGTCAAGCACCACCCTGACGTCGACGCCACGGTTGTTCGCATCGATGAGGGCCTGCACCAAATGGGCCTCCTGAAGTTGATACAGATGCACGGAGAGGGACGATGTCGTCCCGTCGATCCAGGCGAGCAAATCAACGAGTCCGTTCTCTGGAGCGATGAGGGGCGTGACGGTGCCGGTGCCGGTGACGACGTCACCGTAGCAGAAGGTGCTGCCTCCCAATCGGCTCCAACGGTGGTGCCAGTCGGCAACGGTGTTGGTGTCCGGAGCATCACCGCAACCGCTCCCTCGCAAGTAGATGAGGTTGTCAAGATTGGAGAGCGGTTCGACGAGGGCGATGCCGCTCCATCCTGAGAGCGAAACCGGTCCGTTCCCGTACACAAGCGTGTCGGCCTCGGCACCGGACGGGTCGATGAGTTGGAGAGCGGTTCCTGAATCGGGAAAGTAAAACGGTCGGTCCAAGACGCTGTCCAGGTCGGCAATGGTTCCGGATTCGAACACGGCAAGAGCGTCGGCATCGTTGGCCAGCATCACCGACGCTCCGGCTTCAACGGTCAGCGAAGTGAAGGTCGCGTTGTAACTGCTCAGCGTTCCGGTGGTCGAGCGGAGCACCCACCCGTTGAGGACCGCCATCTGATCGCCGAGGTTGCTGACCTCAATGAACTCCATGTCACCCGAAAAATCACTCGTTGCAGTGGGCATGAACCGGGTGAACACGATGTCTTCAGCACCTGCAAACGATGACGGGTCGGGCTCGGGCTGACCGGGTGTCGGCCACAGCGTGTGTTTCCATTCCGTTGACGCCTCGTCGAGCATGAGGGTTTGACAATCGGTGATGACCGTCCACAGGGCTTCATCAACGATGCCTCCATCCGGGTGGAGCAGGACAACGGAGTCGCCCAATCCGGTCAGCATCCATGCCTCAAGCAGCACGACCGCACGTTCATCGGGGGCGAGTTCCAACGGATTGCTGCCGTTGGCGAGTTCCCAAATCTTGTCGGGGCGAACGAAACGACGGTCTCCGTCCGCGTTCTGGATGGACCAACGGCTGATGTTGAGGGGTGTGGTTCCCGTGTTGTGGATCTCCACCCAATCCTCGGTCGGTTCGATGGAATCGTCGTTGCAGTACGGCAAGATTTCGGTCATTTTGAGTTGGATTGAACCGTTGTATTCGGGCCAAACCGGGTTCGCTTCACCGGGCGTTGCCCATGCCGAGAGCAACCAGTCACCGGTCGCCATGGAAGCATTAGGGCCGACACCTGCATGGGTGCTGTTGGGGGGGACCAAGGATTCTCCTTCAACGGTGGTCGACCAGGCGATGGTGTCAACCGTTGAGCCTGACGCATCCACCAAGCCGATTGAATCTGGTGCGGTGTGTTTGAGGTAGAACGAACTTGTTCCGTTCAGAGCGATGAGGGCGACATCGCCAGCGTTGATCACCGGTGTGGATTGGAGCGGCATGTTGAATTCGTGAAGCGTGAGGCTCCGGGAGGCTGCCTGAAGTTTCCACCCGCTCAAGTCGATGTCCGTGGTCCCGTAATTGTGCAACTCCACCCATTCACCGTTTGGCCATGCTTGGTTGTCCGCACCTTTTGCGTCGGGGAGGACTTCCGAGAATCGTAAGGTGCTCGCCGAGGGGACGCTGCCGGGTTCGGGCTGGCCGGGAGTTTTCCAAGGCGCCGGTGTCCAGGCATCGGTGGGTTGTTGCGCTCGAATCAACGCAACATCTTCGCCGTAATCGGTCGTGTAGTACGCCGTGTCAACGATTTGATTGCTCGCATCTCGCAAAAACAAGTGATTGTAATCGTCCCAGAGTTGTGTGTAGCTGGTGAATTGGACGAGGCGCCGCTCTCCGGCTTCAATAACCGATGCACCCTGACTGGAATTGAACACGAGGGTCCCTGGGTCGAGGTGGGTAATGTTGCCCATGCCGTCAAGAATGCTCCAACCCATCAAGTCGACGCTGACGTTTCCGGTGTTATGGAGCTCAATCCATTCACCGTCGGGAAAGGTTGCACCGTCGTTGGTGGCGTTGCTTAACAATTCGCTGAATTCGATGTCAAAGGCTTGTCTCGGCATCAATTCCAAGCCCGGGGGGTTCATCCCTTCCGGGGTGGGATAAGGCGCGTGCGACCAGAGGCCGTTGGCTTGCAGGGAGGTGGTGAGCGAAAAGCCTTGGAGGGTTGTGGTCCAGGAGACTTCCTGGCTTGGACTGCCGTTGGGCCACTTCAGGGTCAAGGATTCGGCCCCGTTGTTCAACACACCGTACGGGCTGGTTCCGTTGACGGCCAAGATTCGGTGTTCGCCGGGCCCAATGAGGTAACTGCTGCTGCTCACCGTTGCGTTGACGAGGTGACTGCTGTTGAAGGGCAGCACGTTGCCTGCTGCGTCCACGACGCTGTATCCCGTCAGGTCAATGTCCGCCGGGCCGGTGTTCAGCACTTCGACCCACTCGCCACCGGGCCATGTGGCGTTGTCGTAGGACGGCCACGGGTTCGCCATCACCTCGGTGATGATGAGGTCACCGGGGATGAGCGTGGCGGGCCCTCCCGCCGAGTTGGCTTGGCCGGGCGAGGGCGAACCGGTTGGGACCCAGCCAGCCGTGGCGTTTGCAGGGTCCTGTTCGTAACTTACGCCCGAAGAGGTGCTTCCCCACGTGGCGCTGTGGACTTGGTTGTTGTTGGCGTCGATGAGGTTGAGGGTCAATCCGGTGTTGGTGAGGTAGAAGTTGTTGTCCCCGTTGCGTGCAATAACGACGTATTCACCGGGGCTGATGGTCCATGTAGACGTGTTTCCGGCTTGATAGCCGATGATGGTCGCCCCGTCAAACGCCAAGGTTTTGCCGGCGCTTGTCGTCGCTTTCCACCCCGTCAGGTCGACGTCCGATGTCCCCGAGTTGGTGAGTTCAAACCATTCGCCGTTGGGATAAGTGGCGTCGTCAGCACCGTTCGGGTTTGGAATCACCTCGTTGATGCAAACGGTTCCGGTACACGCCGATGATCGCCCAGAGGCGAGGAGCGCCGTTTCGCCGTTCTCGGCAAGTGGATTGAGGCTGAGCGGTTGGAACAAGGACAGGAGGAAGATGGTCAGAAGGCTCAAGGCGAGGTTTCGGTTTTTCACGCAATCACGTCCGTTTCAAATAAATCCAAAGCTGTCAAAGCGCTGTGCAAAGGTGTAGATCATGATGGGTACGAGAATAATGCCCATGCCGTGGGAGCGCCGTATGCCGATACGAGGCGGCAGCAGACCGATAATGGTCCCGACGATGAGCACGCCAATACCGACAAAGCCCGTCGACAGCCAAACGAGAGCGACCACAAACAGGATGACGCCCATCACCATTTGCTGGAGGGGAATGGCTGCGTGAAGACGAAGCATGCCTTTCCCAACGTACCGCATCATCGGCATAGCGAGCAAGCCCGCAGCCAAGGTGACGGCCAACAGGCGAATGAAATCCGACGTTGGCTCAAGGGACGACCAAGTTTGAATGGGGTACATCATCTTCAGGGCTAAGGTGGCGCCCGAACGAGAACGGCTGATGATGTAGAGGAATCCGAGAACCATCACCGTCACGGCCGTATTGACCGCTGAAAGGATGGCGATGATTTCGAGGTCTTGCTTGGTTTGCGGTCCTTCCACGCCTTCGTCCGCTTCGGCCTTTGCGATCTCCAACAATTCGTCGTCGCTCAGTTCGGTTAAGCGACGTGTTTCCCAATCCATACCGTAACCTTGGCGTCCCTGGGCTTTGGCTGCGAGGTTTCGACCTCCCATGACCAGAACGGTCGCTTGGGAGGCGGTCATGCCGGGCAACACGCCCATGGAGGCTCCCGCAACGCTCGACCAAAAACACGGCACGACCAAGGGTCGCACCGGGGGTAATGCCCAGTTTTCTCGCTGGGGTGGGAGGTGGGATGTGGTGGCGTAGATGTCGAGCAGGTTGGCGATGCCGAACAATCCGGCCAAGCTCGGGAGAAGCAGGCTCGCATCGGGCATGCCCACGGGGGAACGAGCAGGGAGGGTGAACACGCCCCATCCGTACATGCCCGCCAGAAGGAAAAACGCCGTGGCGGAAAAGAAACCTGCTAATCGCGAGTCACGCCCTAATTTTCCAAAACTGAGCCGTTGCACCCACAATGGCCAGTCCAACCGTGTTGTTTCGGTGGCCAGAAGGAGGAATGAGATGGAGAGCAAGAGGAACGGCAACACCGACCGCAGGTCGTCGTACCAGCCCAATTCGGGGCCGAAAGCAATGCGCGCCACCACGATGAGGGGCAGCGAGAGAAAGAGACCGAGTTGAGAGCCCCGTGCTGACCACGCCACGCCACGAGCAGCGTTCCCCGACAGCAACATGCGGTGGCCGGGTAGGAGCGAGAGGGCGGTGTCGCCGTCAGGTGCGCCGATCAGCGCCGAAGGGATGTAGTTGAGGAAGGTGTGAACGGTTCCCGTTGCGACGATGATGGCCGCAACGGCTGAAAGTGGAATGCCCAAGTTGAGCAGGGCAGGGGACAAGGCCAGCAAGATGAGGGCGACGTTGTTGACGTGAAACCCGGGGATCAACCCTGTTAACGAACCGAGGGCGACACCAAAGAAGAGGGCGCCCAAAAGCCACGCCAAGTCCAAGAAATAACCCTCGAGCATCGTTCCACCTACGCTTGTGATTGTGCGTATTCGTCTCGGTCGTTCACGCCGTCATCGTCGCTGTCTTCGGAGGTAATGGAGGTGCCGAACGCATCCTCCAGAGTGTCGCTCAAGCCGTCGCCGTCCGTATCCAGTACGTCGGCTTGGCCGAGGGTGTAGATCAAGCTCAAACCGTCTTCGCTTTGGGTCTGGCGTAATCGGCCGAACCACGTCATGGATTGGTCAGCATGGAGCGAATCGGTCCCGATGGCTTGGCCCTGCGGTTGGAGACGGATGGAATCGTTTGAACCGTCACGAACAAGACGCCAAACTCCGTCCTCTTGGACGGCTTTTCCGTTGAGGTGGACCATTTGGTCGCGGGCGTAGCTCCATTGAATGGCGCCGTCATCCCACAGGAGGGCCCTTGCTTGAGGAACGGGGCCAAGAGTGTAGTCGTGGACGATGAGGCGAATTCGCATGTCCTCGTCGTCCCACGTGACGGAGACGTTGCTGACGATGCTTTGACCGGCCTCAAGCCACACCGTTCGTGGGCCCGGCAACGTCACGGCAACCGTCGTCCATCCGGGCATGTACGCTGCGACGTCGACGAAGAAGGCCTCTTCCTGTTCCACACCGGGTTCAACGGCGTATTTCACGTAAGCCGACAAGGTGTAGGTGGCGTCGGGGTCTTCGACCATGCCGACGGGGTCAGCAGACAGCATGGCAAGAAGGCCGACCGGGGTTTGAGGATTCAGGAGGGTCGGGCTTGCGCCCATGTCCCCATCAATGCACCACGACGAGGTGGATGAAGACCACATCAAGCGGCCCTCAACGGTTTGAAGGGTGTTGTCCGTGGGGTTGGTGGCCTCGGAGGCTCGGTCCTCTTCACTGGGCAGCACGCAAATGGTTTGCCCGCTGGGTCCAGACAACTGCCATGTCCCATCGCCGGTGAGCAGCGTGCCGGTCATCGTGACCGTTTGGCCTGACTGGTAACTCCACGTCGCCTCGGCGCTCCAATCGAGTTGAGGGATGTTGAGTACATGGTTGCGGTCAACCAAAATGTCCGGCCCTTGGATTTGGAGGCTCCACCGGAGGTCACGCTGTTGGTAGGTAAGGATGCCTTGGACTTCGACTTTCGAGGTCGCCTCAACCCATTCCCCGATGGCCGAGCGTATGATCAGGTGCATTTGGTGTTCCGAGTTGCCGTAGTTGGGGTGGTCGCCGAGGTAAGCAGAGGTAAAGGTGGCATCGGGGGCGATGGATTCACCAATAAACCCGGTGAGTTGAATCACCTCGCCAGCGTAATCTTCGGGATTTTGAGCGACGTCGGCAATCGCTAACCGCTGGACATCGGGAAGGTCGTCGCTGGTCCACTCCATGGCCCCTGCCCCGAGGGATTGGAGCCAAATGCGACCGTCGTATTCGATGATGTCACCCATCACGGTCACCGTGGTGCCGATGGGCGGCATCACTCCGGGCCTGTACCACCTCGCTTCAACCACGCCGGTCCCGTCATCGATGATGGCGTCGATGCGGTCGTCACCTGAGGCGTAGGGGTCCTCAACCCATGAAATCAAGGTTCCTTCGACTTTGACGACTTCGTTTTTGTATTCCAACAACTGTTCAATTTGAATCACTTCGGGCTCTCGAACATAGGCATACCAGTTGAGGGTGGCCACGAGGAACATGGCGAGCGCAAACATCACCCACAACTGTTGTCCTCGTGTTTCCGGGTCCTCATTTGTGATGCGGTCCATCAAGCCTTTGACCGCATCCGCCATGCTACGCCGTGACCTTTGAAACGCTTATGACTTATCGCTCGTCCATTTCCAAAATAGTTCCGTGAGGGCTATAAAGAGCCAATTTGACGGCAAGGCATCATGAACGGCAGGGACAGGGTGATTCGTGACGAAATTCACCGAGATATTTTGGTGCCCTCTGCCCATGCAACCATCATTGATACGCCTGAATTCCAACGGCTTCGAGCGATTCAGCAACTGTCGACCTGTGAATATGTCTTCCCCGCAGCCACGCACAATCGTTTCGCTCATTCTCTTGGCGCGTACCATTTGGCGGGGATGTTGTCGGACCATGTCAACGAGGTCCATCCCGGCTTGTTGAGCGACAGGGACCAAGAATTGGTGCAACTCGCAGCGCTCCTCCACGACATCGGTCACCCGCCCTACTCTCACCTTTTGGAAACGCCTCGTGTGTACGCAACCTTCGCTTCCCATGAGCGTTGGGGGCGCCGAATTTTGGAATCCAAAGAAACCGCCCTCGGCCGAGCCGTTTTAGAGGTCTTAGGGGCTAAACGCCTGGGTCGCCTTTTTGCGCTGATGGACGGGGCTGATGAACACGAAGGCATCGCCATCCCTCGGTTTATGAAAGAAATCGTCAGCAGCCAACTCGATGTTGACCGGATGGATTACATGATCCGAGACCAAGCCAATACGGGCGCGCAGATTGGCGGGTTTGACAGCGCCCGCGTCATTCGCGCCCTTCGAGTCGGTGAAGACGGTCGATTTGTGGTGAAACGGTGGGGTCTGCCAGCGATTGAGGCCTACCTCGTTACGCGATACCACATGTACCAACAGGTCTACTTCCACAAGGTCAACATGCTCACGCAAGCCTATCTGGTGAACATGCTCGAGCGGGCACGAACGTTGGCTTCGTCGGGAAGTCTCAAGCTTTCCGACGAACTCTCCCACATGCTGCTCAACGAAGACCTGCAACCCGAGCATTATGTCTTGCTCAACGACGCACACGTCAAGGTGGCCATGCCTCACTGGGCCAACGACGACGACGAGGAACTCTCGTTCTATGCCACTCGCCTCCTCTCCCGCAAGGATTTCCACAAATCACTCCGCATCGCCAATTTGACGGTTGAAATGGCCGACGTTGTCGTGCCTCGAGTGAACGAAGTTTTGGTGGCCAACGGTTACACGCCTCGCTTGCATCTCATCCAAGCCCGGATCAGCAAGCGAGGCTACTTGCCTTACGACGGGGGTATTGTCGTTGAGGACGGCCGCGACGTTGCAGAACATTCCGCTTTGATTCGCTCTTTGGTTCAACCTCACGAACAATGCCTCATCTTCGTGCCCGAGGCCGTTCGGGATGAACTCGAGCAGAGCGTTCGTGAGTGGATAAAACCGGCCCAATCGTCCCTGAGCCAGTTTGACTGAGCACGAGAAGGTTCATCATGCGAAGGTGTGCCCTCGCTTCCGAGGGCCTGTAGCTTAGTTGGTTAGAGCGCCCGGCTCATAACCGGGAGGTCAGGGGTTCAACTCCCTTCGGGCCCACTCCTTCGCTTTGCTGCCCTACGGCTTCTTTTCGCACATCACGCCCATAACCGTTATGAGGTGGGGGAGGTTGGGAAGACCGATAGGTGAGACGATGTCAGCATGGAAGCGAGTGGTTGCTTTGATGGGAATCTACCTCTGTTCGCTTATGGTTGTGGCAGTTCCCGCATCCGCACAACTGTCAGGTGCTGCCGTTTCCATGACCTGTGCTCCAGGTCAAATTCAGGTCGAGGTCAAGCCCGGTGCGACCCTGACGGGATACACCACATGCACCGTCTCCAACCCCACGGCGTATGTTGAAAAGGTGGCCATCCAGGTGACCAGCGACGGACTTGCAACCGCCGCACCCGGGGACATGTACGTCGGTGCCGGTCAGGAAGTTGATTTCCAAGTCGTTGTCCGTGCGAACCCGTACATGCAAATGCAATCCCGTCAACTGACGGTCTCCGCTCAGGTTCAAGAATTGAACAACCTGCCTCCTCCCAACACCGCTTCCTCGCAAGTTAACGCCTTGATCAACATCATGCAGTTCAGCATCGTTCAGGTTGAAGCCGTTGAGCCCTTCGTCCAGTTGATGCCCAAGACCGACAAGAACTTCCAGTTCAAGGTGTACAATTTTGGCAACCAAATTGACCGAATGAAGATCGGTGTGACGGAAAACACGCGTGACACGCTCGAAGAGGCTGGCTTCACCGTCAACCTCCCACAAAACGTGGTTACCATTGAGCCAAACACCGCTCCTGAGACCGCTCGAATCATGGTCCGAACGCCCAAGAATCAGGGTTGGTCCGATGCTTATCATGTTCTGGAGTTCTACGCTGAATCCGAGTTTGCCTGTCAAAACGGAGGTTGCAACCGAGAGTCCCAGATGATCACGGTCTACGTTCGTGGCGTCTACCTCCCCGGCTTTGAAATCGTTCCAGCCCTCTCGATGTTCGCTCTTGCCGGCGCCGTTGCCGGACGACGATTCCTCAACACCGAGGATGAAGAGGATCTTGAGTGGCGCGAAGCCGCTCCTGGCTTGTGACGCACGGTCACCAAACCGGTCCCTCAAGAATCAACGAGGGGTTGCCTTCTTAACGCCAATCGTTAAACGGGTAAGCGACGGGGAAGGACCATGGGTGGCCTGTTGGACAAAGCGAACGCGACAAAAGAAGCCGTTATCGAAGATGAACCCGCACCGGTGGTCATTGCGAAATCTGAAGCAGCGAAAGCGCCCTCGGACAATCCCGGCGTTCTTGTCGGTGGAAACGGAACGGGCTCTCCCGACACCGCCACCAAGATGAGTTTGGCGGGTTGGGTCATCATTCTGGTTGGCGCCATTCTTTCCCTCCAGGGAGGTGCTTGGGGCTTTGCCGTTGTTGCGGTTGTTGTCGTCCTCGGTGTCGGTGCCATCGTACAGGCCGACCGAATCCGAGGCAGCATCAACCAAGTCAAGCTCGGAGCAAGCGTCGTCGTTGCGTTGCTCATCGCCACGACACCCTATGCGGCCGTCATGCTCATCCCGACCAACGCGTCCATGGCCATCTCGGAAGTTGAACTCAACGAGGACACCAACGAACTTTCTTTCAAAGTTCGAGGCACCATGTCGTCGGTGGATGTCTCCATTGAGGCAGATGGTGTCGAAATGTGGACGGATTCAGGTGATGTTGGCAACGACATGAAGAAATTTAAGGTTCCACTTGCGGATTTTTTCGCCGGCAACGGTGAAGATTACGCAGGAAGCGAAGCCGTAGAGTACGTCATCAAGGGCGTCGGCTCCAACGGCCAGGAAGGCGAGATCAAGATTCCAACCCGCTTTACGACCCGTGAGGCCCAAAACGCAGGCGTTCGAATTGCTGAACTTCACGACAGCAACGACGCAGACGAATACCTCGGCATCTCGATGGAAATTCTTGTTGGTCTTCTCGGCCCCAACGAAGACGCTGAGGACGGCGGAGGTTTCTCCGCTGTGGGGCTTCGTCCCATGAGTGCGGACTATCAAGTGCAGGTCACCGTGAGCGGTGGAGAGACCTGGACGGA
>Ga0181602_10000973_pt1 | contig 26121 bp, 21 predicted proteins | sample 041ome_14_FD_148640 | JGI IMG/M metagenome (GOLD analysis project Ga0181602, IMG submission 148640) | Coastal salt marsh microbial communities from the Groves Creek Marsh, Skidaway Island, Georgia - 041408US metaG (spades assembly) | ecosystem: Environmental > Aquatic > Marine > Intertidal zone...
ACACCATCGGCAATGTCTCTAGTTTTAAAATCGTTGGGTAGTAGAACTAAAAAATAACAGTCGGACTGGAACATCAAACCCATCATTTTTAAATTCTCTTGCATCGAAATCGCTTGTCGTGTTTGAAAATTGAGAATGAAAATTTTATTTTTTAACTGGGGAATCGCTCCCTCCAAGACGGAATCTTTTGTTAAAAGATCTGTATTGTTCAATATTTCGGTTTCTAAACTCCCATAGACATTAAAAAATATAGACGATAAAGGTTCTTCTGATTGAGAATAAAGATGGTGTTCTAAACTTTGAAGGAAAAAATCATTTAATAGTTCATTGTCAATACGATAAATAAAAGCAATCTTTTTAAGGATCAAGTTTTGATTTATCTTATCAGCAATTAGATTTTCTACATAGGGATTTATCATCGGTCTATGATTACGTTGAATTTAAAGCTCTAAAATAAACATTTTCTAACTTTTATCTAAAAGTATAGTTAGCAATTTTTTTATTTCATAATCCGGGTTGTTATAAAAATTGGACAACCATAATCGATAATACCCAAATCCTTGATCAACAGCAATTTCACAGCGTTTCACATCAAAAATATAATCCTCGTAGGAATTTAATTTTATCTTCCCGTTGAGATCAATGACCAAAGTCTTGGATTGTTCATCAGTGATGCTAATTTCATACACAAAACCCCCTAATTGAAAATTGTTTTTTAGGTTGAGTTTCAGACCGCTTTGATCCTCCAAAACCTGTTTTAAATAGTCACTAAACCGTTTTAAATCGGCTTCTAAAAAAGGTGCTTTTGGGGCACTGCTATCCCCCTGGATGGAAATTTTATCCAACACTTGGTTGGCCAGTTTTCGTTGCCCTTGACTGATGGCTTTGGCATATTTCAAAAAGGCATAAAAGATTGCTTTGGTTCGGTTGCCGCGCTCATCGATCAAGTAAGAAAATTCGTTAATGACGGAATCTGGAATCGAATTAAAAACTAAAATCTTCGTTTTTGCTCTTGTAATCAAGACATTCAACAACTTATGTCCTCGGTAGCGACTGTTGATGGGGCCCAAAAAGGCTTTAAAAACGTCCGTTTTTCCGGGTCCATAGGTGGATGAAATAATGATAATATCGCGTTCTTCTCCTTGAATATTTTCAAGGTTTTTGACAAAAAACCCGGCTTTGGTCAAACGTTTTATCTTTTCATAAAAAACCGCATCTTTTTGGGTGCGTTTTTCGATTTGGTTAAAAATTTCATGGCGTTGCGACAAACTAAAAGTTGCGATGCCCAAACTGGTGTCTGGATCCACTTCCTCGGCCAAATAGTTGACTATGGCCGTGGCTTCTTTTTTATTGATCCGATTGATAAACTGTCCCGCTACTTCTCTAAACGCTATGGGAACATAAGCTGCTTTAGGGGGGAGCGGAATCAGCCGACTTTGGTAGAAAGCATGGTTGGAAAAAGCAATCAAATCGGGATGCCTTGAACGATAATGAACGTCCAAATAATGATCTTCAAAATCAATTTGCATGCAGTAGGAAAGCAAGGAATCTACGTTGGAAAATGATTTTTTTTCAGTACTCTTTTCCGAGTTACTGCTTTTGCGTTGTACAAAATAATCTGAGGGTGGCAACTGATGGATGTCACCTGATACAATTTGTTGTTTGCCACGCAACAAAGCGCTGTAGGTATCTTCCAAACGCAACTGGCTGGATTCGTCAAAAATTACTAAATCAAACAAGCCCCGCTCCATGGGAAACAACTGGGCACATACATTTGGGCTGGTCATAACCACAGGAAAAAAATCGAAAAAAAGCCGCGATTTATCTTTCACAATTTTGGTCAGAGATTTCTTTTTGCGCTTTTCCGTACTGCGTTTTGCAAAAAACTGTTCCAATGTGAGTTTGGGTGAATTGCGGTTGTAAGTGGCCATGGAACGCAATCGCTGTGAGTTCAATACCGTTAGGGTTTCGGCGATCTTAAAAGTATTGATTGCACGGACTTCGGAAGCAATGTCGTAATAACCCTTTTCAAATCCATTAAAATCGAAATTGTCTACATAAAAATCCCTCAAAAGGCGTCGCAAATACCACTGCGAAAAAGTGTTTTGAAACTGGGTGTAGCTAAAAAAAGCCTCTGCCAGATTTTGATGTAAATAGGGAAGTTTTTGACGGGCTTGATCAAAATGTTTGTGATTGCTGAACTTCTCCCGATCCCTCCATAACTCCTCTATGCGCAATTCCACAGCAGGAACTTGCTCCAAAACAGGAAGGGCATGGAGACTATTGAAAAAAGATTTGTTCCATAAGCCTGTTTGCGAAAGGCTTACTTTCAATTGTTTGAGTCGTACCAAAGGAATGGCCAATGCCGCTTCATCCGGTGGTGAATTGGTGTTTAAATTTTTCAGCCGAAAGGGATTTAATGTAGCCGTGGCTGCACTTAGCAACTCCTGTGTTTGCTTCAGTTTGGGCAAAAGGTCTGCGCGAATTTCAGCTACCGTAGCTTCAAATCTTGCTGCCTCCCATTGGGATAACACCAAAGCATCTAAAATGGGATAATAGGACTGATAGGGGTTTCCAAACTGCGTTTCATAAGCATTCAAAAATTGAAATAAATCCAAAATTCCTTCCCACTCCTGAGGTGAAATTTCAAAATTATTTCCGTTGACTGAAGTTGGAAGTGAAGGGGCTAAATTGTCTTTATCAAACAACTTTAGAATGATGTCACTATAGGTCGCATTATTGAGAATCGGATGGTTTAACTTTCGCTTAGTGTTTTCAATCAGAGCGACAATTCCATTCACTTGCTCAATCTTTTCCGCTATGTTTTTTTTATTCGCATTGGTTACCAAAGGTTTTGCAGAAACCGTTTCAAACAATGCCCCTTTGTCATTTTGTTGTTCAATAATCTCCCGTGCCTTGTTGACCACCATTCTCCGATCTTTTTTTACATCGGTAATTGCAATACTGTGGCTGTCAAAACCTAACGCTTTTAAATTTTCATGAATTACATCCATGGCCGTTCGTTTTTCACACACCAGCAAACATTGCTGTCCTTTGCTCAACGCATAGGCAATGACAGCCGTTAGAGTGGTGCTTTTTCCTGTTCCCGGAGGACCGTGAATGAGCAAACGGTTTTTTAAATTCATATTGCGCATCACTTTCTGCTGAGAGTGATCCAAGGCAACGCCCGAAAAAAAAGAGGTGTTTTTGTTATTGCTAAAACCAAAATGACAGGGGGTAGTTTTTTCTTCTAAAAATTGATAATCGTTGATGAGGGCTTCTTTGGAATTGGCAAAAATCCCCAAAACTCCGTTGTTGATCAGGAAAGGGCTAATCTCGCTTTGATACTTTGGAGAGATAATGGGCAGGGGTTCAACAAAATTGTATTCTGAAAAAAAACGTTGAGGAGCCACACAACCCAAGGCATCCGCCAAGTGATAAAAAGTCTGCTTCAAAGCCTCTGTTGACAGCAGGTCCATGTCATTTTTTCCGGGCTTAAAATTTGGTTGATACTCGGCTTTGATGGTTTGAATCAAGGAAGGGTTGATGGCAATGGAAGCCTGCTTGTCCCGACTTAAAAGGATGCTTTTAGCACGCTTCAAATGCCCCGTAATTTTGATGTCCCAAATAAAAACCGGCATATAGCGCAAACGCTGTTTTTTGTGATCGGGAATCACCACCAAAGGAAAGCCCAACCCAATCGGGTCAATATGATATTCGTGTTTATAATCGACGTTTTTACGCAATAAATTGCGCAATATCTTTTGTTTCTTATTGAGGTCTATAAATTTGTTTTGAAAGGGAAAACGCAAAGTAAAAGGGGTTCGCTCCCACAACATTTGAATAAAACTTTTGGGAGAAAGATTGAACTGCCCTTCAATCAGGGGAATAAGGTCAATCTTTGCATTGTTTTTTTTGGGCAAAGCATCCACATAGATGGAGCGCGCATTGATGTCAATCAGTTTTTCTTTTAAATCCGTTATCAAAAAAGAATCTTCTTGAGTGGAATGAAATTCAGCCAACCTATTCTTTTTTTAAGGCTTGGGTGAGGGAGGATGCTACCAATCCGGTGGGTATGGCAACAAGTCCTAATCCGATGAAAACAACAAAGGTGGAAAATATCTTACCCCCAGCGGTAATCGGATAGATGTCTCCATAACCCACCGTGGTGAGTGTGGCTACAGACCACCACATGGCACTGAAAATAGATGAAAAAGCCTCGGGTTGGGCTTCATTTTCGAAATAATAAATGCCCACCGAGGAAAAATAAATGAGCAATAATGTGGCAAAAGAAAATAAGATCAATTCTTTCTTAACATTCTTAAACGCATCTTTTAAATTCTGGAGCGTATCCCCATAACGCAAAAATTTCAGCAACCGGAGCAATCGAAACAATCGCACGGCACGCAGGGATCGCAGGTCGGCACCGAAGGATAAATAAAACGGGAGAATGGCAATCAAATCAATCAGGCCAAAAAAACTAAAAATAAAACGAATCGGACGGGGACTGAAAAGGATGCGTAGGAGGTATTCCAGAGAAAAAACAAGCACCGAAACCAGTTCAATAAAATCTAAAATTTGGATCGTGGATGCAGAAAGATTGGGAAGGGTTTGGATTGTAAAGTTAATAATGGAAATAACAATTAAACCTTGAATGCTGTGTTCTATGACGGCATGGGCACGTTCACTGATTTTTAGCTTTTTGGTTATTGCCATAAATTTTTAAAATTTAATTACCCTATCTCCTGTATCATACCCTGATGGGCAAAAACAATCGTTTCGATGGCCGCTTCGGAGGATTGCGAATTCAAATCTGTGGCTGTGAGTTGCGTTGGAAATGCGTTGTTAAATGTCCAAGTGACTCTGGGAGCAGCGGTTTCATCCAACAACCGAATAACAATAGTCAGGCGTTCATAGGTGTTCAATGAGATTTGAGAAATCCAATCCGCATATTGATTGTCATCGGCAAAAACGCCTTTTTTCAATGTAATGTTTCCGGATTTTTTCATCCCAGGCATATTGATGGTGCCATGACTCGGACTGTTTCCATGCCGATATTGAATTACTTCTGCCTCCATGTCCAAACCGGATACTTCTTGAAATGCAATGTCCGTTACGTCTCCTATATCGACAGAAAAATAAAATTTAGGTAAAGGCCAAAACTGATCCTGTTCGCCACCACTTCCTGCTACGGGTAAAGCCATCGTATTTTTATTTAATAATTATAGTTCGTTCAATGAAACACGAATTTAAGAAATGTTTAGGTTGTTTGGAATTTTTAAGGCAAAAACATCGTTACCACCTTCAGAAAAGTAATATTAATTCTGATGAAATCCTTGCGAAACAAATTCTAAAACAGTGGGCAATGCACTTCTCCAATACGGCCAGGTGTGTCCTCCATCTCTGATTCTAAATTCGTGATTAATGTTTTTTTCTCTCATCAAAATATGTAATTCACTATTGCCTTTGTACAGAAAATCATCGTCTCCACAGTCAATATACCACCGGACTTGATTGAACTGTTCGGCCTCCCCTTTTTGGACTAGACGCAGCGGATTATTTAGATCTAAAAAAGCTTCTAAATCCGTATCCTTAAAAGTAAAGTTTTCGCGTTTTGAAAAATCTTTCATTTCTTCCAAGTTTTGAGGCCCCATCCATGCACTCAAAGGTGCTGCAGCACCAAACATTTCCGGATGGTGCAGGGCATAGAGTAAGGTGCCCCCTCCTCCCATGGACAGACCCGCTATGGCTCGAAAGCGTTTTTCTTTTCGGATTCTAAATTTATTTTCCACATGCGGAAGAAGTTCCTTAAAGAAAAAATCTTCATAATTCCATTTTCCACTAATGGCATTGGTGTAGCCCGGAAGCCCTGTATCTGCATCGGGCATTACGATAATCATCGCGGTTGCAGCTCCTTCAATAATGGCTTTATCAGCAATATGCTGCACTTCTCCAAATTGCACCCAACCTGTGTGGTTGTCCGTATATCCGTGGAGCAGATAAAGCACCGGATAACTGCGTTGGGAGGTTTCATAGTCCGGAGGCAAGTAGACCGCGTAATTGCGATCTTGTTTTAAAATGGAGCTGTACAAGCTTAACTCTTCGCTTACTTTACCTCCTTGAGCTATCGACAATGAGCTTACCAAGAGCATTAAATTTAGGGGGACTGAAAATCGATTGAAAAACATAAAAAGTTATATTTGAATGATGCTATGAAATTAATTTAAAAAATCGAACACACGTCTGAATAAACTTTGTTGATTCCTCTAAATTAAAATAATTCGTTAGAAATCGCCTAAACATATTTTTTATCCTTTTAAATCATCACTTATGAAAACCCTATTAAAAAAAATACTCCCCTTTTTTGTACTCGGATTTATTCAAGTCAGTATGGGGCAAAGCAGCGACGAACTCATTGGTAAATGGGACTTGAATGTAACAATGGGTACGACCCAACTCCCCTCTTGGCTGGAGGTCAAACTTTCTGGGAACAGCACGCTGGTTGGTCATTTTGTTGGACATAGCGGAAGTGCTCGTCCGATCTCTGAAGTGCATTTTCACGAGGGTGTTTTTGATTTTTCCATACCCCCCCAGTGGGATGGAAAAAATGACATGCATCTGAGCGGAACCCTCAAAGACGGTAAACTTACTGGAACCCTGTTGAGCAGTTTAGGAACTGCCCATACTTTCACAGGCAGCCCCGCTCCGGCTTTGGATCGAACAGCTCCCAAAGCTTGGGGAAAAAGTCAAGCTATTTTTAACGGAAAAGACTTGAGTGGTTGGACGCCTCAAACAGAACAAAGAACCAACCAATGGACAGTGGAAGAGGGTATTCTGAAAAGCCCCCGCTCTGGAGTCAATCTACTTTCCAGCTCCAGTTATGAGGACTTTAAATTGCATATTGAAGTGCGCTATCCCGAGCACAGCAATTCAGGGATCTATTTGAGAGGTCGTTATGAAGTACAGGTGGAGGACAGCCATGGAAAAGCTCCCAGTAATATTTTATTTGGAGGTATTTACGGCTTTTTATGTCCTAACGAAATGGCGGCCCATCCAGCCGGTGAATGGCAAGTTTTTGACATCACTTTGGTGGGAAGAAGAGTTAGCATCGAAGCGAATGGTAAAAAAATCATCACCGATCAAATTATTCCTGGAATTACGGGTGGAGCACTCAATAGTGATGAAGCTGCTCCCGGTCCGTTTATGTTACAAGGTGACCATGGTCCTGTTGAATATCGAAATATTTCCATTCAATTGCCACAATAAAAACGCAACTGCGTTTTATTATTTGAGTTGATTTGGATGTTTACCTAGGCCTCCCAAATACTCGCATTCGTATAAATCTTTCATGGAATTAAACGGCACGGGATGCTTGGCATAGTTATAGGCTTTTTCCAGCGTAATCACTTTGTTATTATCTCCGCAGCTGATATCGATATCAATCATTTTCATTTGACAAGGATGTTCATAGCCGCAGGCATGGGTCATTTGCAAAACTTCTTTTCGCAAAATATTTACATAGTTTCCAAAACGCACCGATTTGAGGGTTGGATCAAGCCCCCTTTGCAACCACTTGTTTTGCGTGGCAATACCGGTAGGACATTTATCTGTATGACACACTTGGGACTGAATACAACCAATGGCCATCATGGCTTCGCGGGCAATATTGATGACGTCCACGCCCATGGAAAAAGCTTTTAAAACCTCCGATGGAAAACCGAGCTTGCCCGAACCAATAAAGGTAATGTCCTCTGCCAATCCATTCTCTTTAAAAATATTATACACTTCCGAAAAACCAAAAACCCAAGGTAGCGCAACATGGTCGGCAAATGAAGGGGGTGCTGCTCCCGTTCCGCCCTCACCACCATCAATGGTGATAAAGTCGGGGCCTTTGTTTTCTTTTTTCATGATCTCCACCAGTTCATACCATTGTGCCAAATCCCCCACGGCTGATTTGATTCCCACGGGAACCCCTGATTTTTCTGCTAATAGTTCAATAAAATCAACCATCTCGCGCACGTTAGAAAAGGCGGTATGATAAGAAGGCGAAAGGATGTCGGTATAGGGTTCAACGCCTCTGATTTCGGCAATCTCTTTGTTGTTTTTTTCTTTCGGTAAAACCCCTCCTTTTCCTGGCTTGGCTCCTTGAGAAAGTTTTATTTCAATGGCTTTTACCTTACCCGGATATTTGTCAAAAACCAATTCCTTGCAGGTGTCCCAATCAAAATAACGTTTTCCATCCGCCGCTGTAATTCCACAACCGTAATAGCCCGTTCCCATATGAAAAATGGAATCTGCACCTTGACGATGATAGGGAGAGAGACCGCCTTCTCCAGTGTTGTGATAGCAACCCACCATGGCAGCTCCTCTATTTAAAGCCTCTTGGGCTTTTTTTGAAAGACTTCCATAACTCATCGCAGAAATATTGATGATAGAATAGGGACGATAAGGATACTTGCGCTTGTGGCGCAAACCCATCACCTTTGCAGAGGGTATAAAATAGGGGTCGTTCTTGTCATCATTGATATGATCGCTTTCCATTTTAAAGGGAAACATGGTTGGATTGATGAAGACATGCCCCGGATGATACATGTCTTTGTCGGTTCCAAATCCTTCATAATTATTGGTGCGATTGGCAGAATGGTCAATCCAGTTGCGCTGACTCCGATTGAAGGGAAGTTCCTCCCGATTACTCGCTATAAAATACTGACGAATTGGGGGACCAAGGGCGATGAATAAATAGCGTAATCTACCCAGTAGAGGGAAATTCCGAATAACACTGTTTTTTTTCTGAAAAACATCTTTTAATAGAAAAACAAGAAGAAGTGTTATTAGCGAATAAATGATAGCGTTCGTCATTGTTCAATAGGGTTTATGGAGGATCTAAATCTAAATAATAGTGTCTTATGTTAAAGCAAGATAATAAATTTAGTGCTTTCCTTTATTTTTTTGGACAGTCTTCTTAAACCGGAATTAAATTAATCATCTCCATTGGATCTATGATGTATGATAAAAAGAGAGTACATTTAAAATCTAATAATCAAAAACCAATTTATAATGAAGCAATTTTTATTTAGTTGTGCCGTCTTATTGTTTGTTTCAGCACAAGCCCAGTTCAGCGTTCGAGTGATTAACCTCAATCTAAAATTTGGCGCCGAGGAAGAAATGGCAAGACTGTTCGAAGAATATCACAAAGGCCCTCGAAATTCTGGAGGAGCCCATTTTTCGAGTGTTAATTATCTTGACAACGTTACACATCGTGTTATTTTTGCCGGCGATCCAGCCAATTTTGGAGCCAAAAAAATTCCCACCCAAGCAGAGCAAGAGGCCTATATGAGTAAGATTTATCGTTTGTTTGACGGCAAATCCAGTGGATCCCATGTGATGACTACTTTAGCATGGAAAGGAGGAGATCGCGATAAAAACAAATTTTCAAAAGTTTGGGAATTTAAAGCGAGTGATCCGGCTAAATACCTTCAAGCTCACACGACTTTCGTCAAAGCCATTGAAGAAATATTAGGCGATCGTGTGGTGGGTCTTTCTTCCATCGACATGGGAGGTTCAGGCGGAACGCATTCCGTCTTTATGAGTGGTGCCAGCCTGAACGATTTGGTTCTCACCGAACGGGCACTCTCCAACACCAAAGCCTTTCAAACCTTTATTGCTAATCGAGGGGCTGTTGAAATGGTTAGTGTTTATATGACCAAAAATATTCTTCGGTTTAATTAATTTCATACCGATTCACTAAAAAGGGGAGGTCGTTTGGATGCCTTCCCTTTTTATATTTAAGGGGTTCGTTTTCTTAGGATATGGAATGCCTCATTGGTTTTGGTGTACCATCCGCCTTCCAATTTCCCAACGGGTTTATAGCGATTGCGATTGATCTTAAAATCCTCCTCCATCAAAGTATCGTCTATATGAATGGCCAGTACCTTCCCTACAATCAGCGTCGCTCCCCCATCATTTTTCCCTGGTATGGCATAGTCAAAAACTTTTTTGCATTCCAAATGAATCGGACTGATTTTTACGCGTTTGGGTTGAACATGCAGTGAGGGCAGTGTTTCCAAATCTGCATATTCGAATTCACTTGCGCCATGGGGAAGTTCCACCGCCGTTTGATTCATCTGGGCAACATTGTCCTCGGTCACAAGGTTGATCACAAATTCTTCGGTTTCTAAAATATTTGTAAGGGTGTCTTTTTTTTTGTTTTTAACCGTAATTGGCGAAAACATCACATGGGGTGGATCGTAAGCAACCATATTGAAAAAAGAAAAGGGCGCCAAATTGTCGACCCCAGCTGTATTTTGAGTTGCTACCCAACCAATGGGGCGCGGTACAATTATGGCAGTCATAAGTTTGTAGAGATCGGCTCCGTTTTGTTCTTGGGTTTCAATCGTCATGATGCGAAATTTATTTTCCTATTTTATAACCGCGCTGCTGGGAAATGGCCAATCCATAGGCTTTGATTTTCTGTGCCGTGGATCCGTCCAAACGATCGTCCAAGTCGCCAATACGCCCCATTATGGTCAGTCCTGCAATCATGCTGTTGGTAAAATCAAAAATCGGGACGGAAAGTGCCGTATATTCTGCCAACAATTTTCCCGAACTTCTGCTCAGGCTGTTTTCCCGTATGATTGTGAGCTCCTCTTCCAATGCTTTTTTGTTTTCGAAATGCTTGTTTTTTTTGAGCTCTTTTTCCACATAGGACTGGGTGTATTTTGGAGATAAATGAGCTGCAAAGTTTAAGCCCAAAGCGGAATCCAATAGAGAAATCACACTCCCAATACGCAACTCCAAAACGTCGATAGAATTTTGGCTATCCACCCGATAAACTATCGTGGGACCTTTATTTCCCCAAACTCCCAAAAACACGGTTTGATTGATTTCGTGGGCAATTTTTTCCATAAAAGGTTTGGCCACAGAAAACAAATTCACCTGATCCAAATAGCCCAAGCCCAATTGCAGTGCATAGGGTCCTAGACTGTAGTGGTTGGTATTGGGATCCTGAACCACGAGACCAAGATTTGAAAAACTCACCAAATAAGAATGAATCTTACTTGGGGATAAATTACATAAACGTGAAATTTCTTTCAAAGGAAGTGCTATGGGAGAGGCCAATAATACATTAATTATGGAAAACCCAATGTTTATTGACTTTATACCGTTTTTTTTATCTTCCAAAAGGAGGTGTATTTAATTGATTGATACAAATATCTGTGATAATTTATAAAGTGCGCGCCCTTTTTTAAATATTAATACTTCCCAATCCACAACATGTCCACCCAATTAATTGATTTCATAGCATGTATAATTTTCATTTTTAGGCACTATAGCGATTTGACTATGGGATTCTTTAAAGTCCCAATCCCTTCAATGGTGACTTCAACGGTATCGCCCGGCCACATCCATTCTTGAGGATTTCTTCCAGCTCCTACCCCTGCCGGTGTACCGGTGGCAATAATATCTCCCGGGTCTAAGGTCATCCCTTCGGAAATATCCTCAATGATTTCTTTCACTCCAAAAAGCATGTATTGAGTATTCCCCTGCTGTTTTTTTACCCCGTTGACTAGGGTTGTGATGTTGAGATTTTGAGGGTTTGCAATTTCGTCCGCCGTAACGATCACCGGACCAAAAGGGGCATAGGTATCTTGTCCCTTGGAGACAATCCATTGCCCGGAACGTCGGCAATCTCTAGCACTAATGTCATTGATAATAGAATAACCAAAGACATAATCCATCGCTGCTTCTTTTTTAACTTTTGTCGCTTTTTTACCTATAATTACCGCCAACTCTCCTTCCCAGTCCATTTGCTGAGTGATGGCTGCATTGTGCTCAATCGCATCACCATAGCCAATTACGGTGTTGGTCGGTTTTGAAAAAATCACACATTTTTGAGGCAGTTCATTTGAGGTGTCCAACGATCGGGCGGATTCAGCCACATGCTCGGTATAATTTAAACCGATTCCAAAAATATTTTTTCTCGGTTTTGGAATGGGTGCCAAGATTCTTGCGTTGACATAGGGCAATGAACTCCCCACCAACCATTGGGATTGCATTTTAGCTTGGTACTCATTGAGCACTGATATGACTTCCCTCCCCATGTCGATAAGCTCCAACATGGAGGATGGAAGTTCGAGATCAATTTTTTTTCCAAATTCTTGAATATCAACAATCAAATCCTGATACAAAAAACCTGTGCGTGCCTCTTGTTGAAGCCTTCTATATGTTACGAGTTTCATATATTAATCATTTAATTTTTTGATGCCCTCCATTGTCTTGATAAGCCCGTTCTTGGTAATACCCCAATTTTTTAATGGTAGGTAAATCATTAAATTGAAACAAACAGGCATCGTCAGAATTTGACAAATTACAGTGTTCGTGCCAAGTCCAAGAGGGCACACAGAAAATATCTTTCTCTTTCCAGTCGTAGCGTTTTCCGTCTATGATGGAATACCCTTTTCCTTTGGCGCACTGATAGATAATAGAACCCGTGTGTTTGTGAGCTTTGGTCTGTTCGCCGGCGCGAAGTAATTGCATGGCAGCTCCCATGGTTTGCATGGGCGAACCTCCAGTATGCGGATTTACATAATTCATCATTATCCCATCAAAAGGCGAACCTTCATTGACTTTGGCCATATCTAACAAAGCCTCGTAAGTGCGCGTCCAAGAGTACTTAAACAAAGGAGAATACGGCTCCGACCATTCTTTGTCGGCCGGCAAAACCCCACTGCCACCATAGGTCAAGGGAGAGTAGTTGGTCGGAAAAAGTTGTTTTTGCCCTTCACCTTCGGGAAGTACAGCATAGTCATTGGCTTCAAAAGCATTGGCCATAGGAATGTCCAATCCATCTTGCCACACACAGGTTTCGCCATCTTCGGCCACACCGTGTTCGTGCCAAGTCCCATTGGGTGTTATCACAAAATCACGGGGTTCAAGGGTGATGTGATGTCCATTCACGATGGTATATCCTTTTTTGCCCTCCATAATAAAACGCAAGGCCGAAGCCACATGTCTATGCGCTGGAGTAAATTCACCCGGTTTGGTAATTTGAATCCCCGAGAATAACATCCCGCAAGCGGCTCTGATATCGGCTCTTTTTTGGTTGACCAAATACAGCACTCTACGTCCGGCATCACCGGGAGAAACCAATTCAGTAGCTCTAAAAAGATGGGGGCGAATTTTTTCATAATTCCAAAACATCACCGAAGAAAGCGTGTGCGGCTCCCAGGGCTCAATTTCATTTGCAACGTTCCAAAAGGCTTCGGTTCCCAGCAAACGGACTTCCTCATAATAGGCTTTTAACTCCGAAGAGTCTTTTACACGTGATCTACCATAAACGGTATCATCGAAAGGTTGATTTGGGTTTTTCATGATGGTTTATTTTTATTGTTTATTAAAGATTATCCAGAAATGGATAGGATATTCTCCTCATGGGTTGAATTTTTTTGATCATCAAAAGTTGTAATATGCTTGTTTTTGGTGATGTTGACACGTAGGTCGAAAATATCGAAACGGTTGTAATGTCCCAAAATGTCGTGCATTTGTTTGGGCTGAATACATTTGTTTAAATCAATTGTTGCATAGACAATCCCTTCTTCATCGATGATAGGGGGAACTACATTTTCGCCATGGGGTCCAATAATCCCAGAAAAAGCACTGTTTTTTCGATTAAATTTTTCTCTAATTCCTTTGTACTGCCCTTCAAAAAGATCAATAATTTCATCGGTAATGACCGAGCAAGAAACCAAGGTGAAAATTTTGCCTTCAAAAGAATGAGCTGCCGCACGGATTTTAATGGCTTCTGCCATATTGTAATCTTGGGGGGAAACCGGTAGAGAAATATAATTGGCAACATGAATTAATTCGCCTTGCGAAAGCAATGTATAGCGCGCCAATGAATTGGTGTTTTCACCACAGGCCAAAGTGCCCAATGGCCCTACACTGGTGTCATACACCTTTAATGAACTGCCATCGCCACCGGCCCAGGACAATTTTTCCGCCCAGGTAGGTACCAGCTTTCGGTGCTGTCCAATGAGTACTCCTTTATCATTTATAATCAAATTCGTGTTAAAAAGAGTCCCTTTACTGTAATGGATTTTTTCATTACAGCCGATCACAATATTAATCTTGTGCTTTTTGGCTGCTAAACAAAGCGTTTTTACCTCTTCTCCATCTGTATAAATGGCACTGTGATACAATTTTTCAAACCATTCACTTCCTTCAATCGGATTGGTGATCCAATTCCAATAGGGATAGCCTGAAATAAAAACTTCGGGAAACGCTACCAACTGTGCTCCCGCTTTGCTAACCTCCTCGATGAGTGAACACGCTTTGTCAACTGTGGCCTTCGTATTTAAAAATACAGGGCTTGTTTGAACGACGGCTGCTTTAAACATTTTTAGATTTTGCATGATAACATTTGTTGCTTTTACAATCACCAGAGCACCTCTGGTTTTCGTTACAAATATATAAAATTTTCAATAATATTGAATTAAATTTCTTTATTTTGAATTTTTATTTATATTTGTACAGTTAAAAAAGCACAAAACCCAGTTTTACAGAACATCATTTAACCTATGAAACTACAAAACAAAACAGTCATTATTACGGGTGGTGGCGCCTCCATAGGAGGTGAAATCACAAAAGAGATGCACAGTAACGGCGCTCATGTCGTTATTGCTTCCAGACGTGCTGACAGCGGGAAAGAATTCGCAGCAAAATTAGGTGACCGGGCACTCTTTATTCCCACAGACATCAGTCAAGACAGCGATTTAGAAAATTTGGTAAAAACCACACTTGATACTTTTGGTAGTATTGATGTCTTGGTCAACAACGCCTGTTCTTATGGCGATGAGGGTGCGGCTACCGATCGAGACACTTGGTTGGCAACCCTGAACGTTAATATCGTTTCTGCGGCAATTTTAGGTGAACTGTGTCGCCCTCATTTAAAACAATCAAAAGGGTGCATTGTCAATATCGGTTCCATTTCCGGAAACTTTCCTCACATTGGCCGATGGGCCTATCCCGTTTCAAAAGCCGCCATGGCACATTTGTCCAAAAGTCAAGCTTTGGAGTATGCCCCCGATGGGATTCGGGTCAATCTACTCCGCTTAGGACATATTTGGTCAGACCCTTTTGATGGTTTGACAAAAAGTGATCGGATACATGCCAATCAATCCACGGCTCCTTTCAATCTATTGGGACGCGTGGCAGAAGGAGCCGAAGTTGCCAAGGTAGCTGTTTTTGTTGCCTCCAACGATGCTTCTTATATGACAGGAGGTGAAATTCCTGTGGATGGCGGTTATAGCGCCATGGGTCCCGAAGGACATACCCCATTATTCCCCATTCTTCAAAAATAAATTAATCAACAATTCTTATTATGAGCAAAACAAGTGTAGCAATTATTGGAGCCGGACAATCTGGGCTTCAAACGGGTATCGGATTATTAAAATCCGGTTTTGATGTCACGATCATCAACAACAGAACAGCCGAAGAAGTAGAAAAAGGCCGCGTAATGTCGAGTCAATTTATGTTCCATATGGCTTTAGAAAATGAAAGAGAAACCGGAATTGAATTCTGGGGAGAAAACAAATGCCCCCGCGGAGAAAGCCTCGGGCTGTGTGTTCCCAATCCCGAAAAAGCCGGTGAAAAACTTTTTTCTTGGGTGGGTAAATTGGACCATTATGGACTTGCCGTAGATCAACGTGTGAAATTTCCCCGTTGGATGCAGGAATTTGAAAAATGGGGTGGAAAAATCATCATCAAAGATGCCGATGTCCCCTATATGGAACAGTTGGCAGAAGAACACGACTTGGTACTTGTTGCCGCCGGAAAGGGTTCCATCGTCAGCCTGTTTGAAAGAGATGCCGAAAAATGCATGTACGACAAACCCATGCGGGCTTTGGCCTTGACCTATGTTAAAGGAATGACGCCCAATGAGTTGCCTGGGGTACGATTCAATCTGATTCCCACCGTTGGAGAATATTTTGTCTTTCCGGCACTCACCACCTCTGGACCTTGCGAAATCATGGTCTTTGAAGGAATTCCAGGGGGACCGATGGATTGTTGGGGCGATATCAAAACCCCCGAAGAACACCTTGCCAAAAGCAAAGAAATTTTGGAAACGTATCTCCCATGGGAAGCCGAAAGATGCAAGAATATCGAGCTTACCGACGACAATGGAATTTTGGCCGGCAGATTTGCGCCAACCATTCGCAAACCCATTGTCACTTTACCTTCCGGTAAAAAAGTTTTTGGCATGGCAGATGTTGTTGTCCTGAACGACCCCATTACTGGGCAAGGTTCCAACAACGCTTCCAAATGCTCTAAAGTATATTTGGAGGCCATCATCAAAAATCAAGGAAAGGCTTACGATGCCTCATGGATGCAAGCTACTTTTGACGAATATTGGAGCTATGCAGAAACGGTGAGTTTATGGACCAATACACTTTTGGGTCCTCCGCCAGAACACATCCTTAATTTGTTGGGAGCCGCTGGAAAAATTCAATCCATCGCAGATATGTTTGCCAACAACTTTAGTGATCCAACACAGTTTTTCCCTTGGTGGTTAAACCCAACACTCACCGAAGAGCTTATTAAAGTCCACGCCAAATCTGCCTAAATGAAGTCAACCATCGACTCCAAAAAATTTCGTAATGCCTGCGGTTCTTTTGCCACGGGCATTACGATCATTGGTTCAGAACTTGACAATCAGATTCATGGCATGACCGCCAATGGATTTATGTCGGTTTCTTTAGACCCTCCGCTAATTGTGGTTTCCATAGGAAAAAATCAAAAAATGCATGACATTATTCTCCGCTCCGGACAATACAGCGTGAGTGTTTTGTCTGAACATCAAAAGGAGATCAGCAATCATTTTGCCGGGCAACACAATCCGAAATTAAAGGTGGATTTTGAAAAAAAAGAAGGAATTCCTTTCCTCCAACAAAACAGTTCTTATTTCCTAACGCAAGTGGTGTCAACCCATTCCGAAGGAGACCACACCCTCTTTGTGGGAAAGGTTGTTGCCTTTGATGTGCAAGAAAAGGAAACACCGCTTTTGTTTTATAAAGGGCAATACAGGACTTTACAAAAGGAACAGTAATCCCATAAATTTTATCCATAAAAAACATAAAATCAAATGAAAATATCAGTAATTGGTGGCGGACCGGGGGGGCTATACTTCTCTATCCTTACTAAAAAAAGAATCCCCAACTGTACCATAGACGTCTATGAACAAAACAGTTTTGACGATGCTTTTGGTTTTGGAGTCGTTTTTTCTGACGAAACACTCAGCGAGTTCTTATCCTATGATATGAAATCCTATGAATTGATTCGAAATTCTTTTGCCTATTGGGATGACCTTGACATTGTTCGAAATAACGAAAAGGTTCGGATTCGTGGCAATGGATTTTGTGGTTGCTCCCGAAAAACATTACTCTTATTGTTGCAGCAACGCTGCCAAGAGGAGGGCATTACAATTCACTTCAATACTAAGATTGACGATCTCAATCAATTTAAAGACAGTGACCTTATTTTGGCTTCCGATGGAATCAATTCGAATATCCGATCGCATAGAGAAAAAGAATTTGGCACCTCCATCGAGATGAAAACCAATCGCTTTTTATGGTGCGGATCGGCAAAACCATTGGATGCCTTTACCTATTTTTTTAAGGATACACCCTACGGTGCTTTTTGTGCGCACACCTATCAATATGAAAAAGGACACAGCACTTGGATTTTTGAATGCAGCAATCAAACTTTTCTCGATGCAGGCTTTGAAGTTGAAGATGAAAAAGGAAGTGTTGCCCTTTTGGAACAACTCTTTAAAACGGAACTCGAGGGTTATCCTTTGATCACCAATCGCTCCCATTGGCGACAGTTTCCACATGTAGAAAATAAAAATTGGTATCACAAAAATATTGTCTTGTTGGGAGATGCTAAAGCAACCGCTCATTATTCCATTGGTTCGGGGACAAAACTGGCCATGGATTGTGCCATAGGGCTTTCTGATGCTGTTATAAAATACCCCAAGGATGTCCAAAAAGCTTTTGAGGAATACGATCGTGTAAGAAGAACGCCCGTTGAAATGATTCAACACGCTGCAGTGGTTTCCTTAAACTGGTTTGAAGCCATGGATCGTCACATGAAACTCGATTTTGACACCTTTAGTTTCAGCGTGATGTCCCGCAGTAAAAAAATCACTATTGAAAATCAAGCGCGAAGAGACGCCGATTACGCAAAGCGTATCGTACAATCTTTCCTCAAAAAAAATCATGCTTCGGAAAGTGACTGCGCTCCCGCGTTGACACCCTACACACTGGGCTCGGTGGAGCTGAGCAATCGGGTGGTGATGAGTTCTATGGGGCAATACAAAAGTGAAGACGGCATAGCCGGAGATTGGGATTTTGTCCATTATACGACCCGCGCTGTTGGTGGTGTAGGCTTACTTTTCACTGGAATGACCGCCATTGCTCCCGAGGCGAGAATCACTCCAAAATGTTATGGTATTTGGAATGAAGCTCAAGTAACTGCTTGGAAACGCATCACCTCATTCATCCATGAAAACACGAATTCAAAAATTGGTATTGAATTGGGACATGCTGGAAGAAAAGGTTCTTGTACGGCAGAAAACTTGAGCGTTCCTTTGAAAAAGGGAGGCTGGGATTTGATTTCGGCAGATGCCCTCCCCTACAACACTGAATTCCCTGCCCCAAAAGCCATGGATGAAGCAGCCATGGAACAGGTCAAAAATCAGTTTGTTGCAGCTGCAAAAAGAGCTGTGGAAGCAAATTTTGATGTCGTCGAATTGCAAATGCATAACGGATTTTTGCTCTATTCGTTTTTGTCGCCCCTCACCAATCGTCGCAAAGACAGCTATGGTGGAAGCATTTCAAATCGAGCCAAATTTCCTTTAGCAGTGGTAGAATCCATCAAAAATGTGATTGGAAATACACCTTTAATTGTTAAATTGGGGGTGGAAGATTGGCATCCGCATGGAATCCGCCCCGAAGATGCACTTTATGTTGCAACACAGCTCAAAGCATTAGGTGTCGCAATGATTGATGTGTCCACGGGCAATGTAGTTCCCGATCAACAACCAATGATTGGAAGAATGTGGCAAACCCCATTTTCAGAATGGATCAGAAATACGGTCAACATTCCAACCCTAACAACCGGAAGAATAGAGACAATGGATCAAGTCAATACTGTTTTATTGAATGCGCGTGCAGATTTGGTTGCTTTGGGGCGTACCCTGCTCACCTCACCCTATTTTGTTCATCAGTCCAAAGCCGATTTGCAATATCATGCAGATCGACTCACGGCCACAGGAATCCCCACTTCTTATCTAAAAGGAGCAGAATTGGCCTTTATCAAAGCCAAGAAAGATAAGGAGGAATTTGAAGCAATGAAAAAAGCACTCAAACCCAAGTCGCACCAACAGGCTTAGGTCAAGTACCTGTTTTATAGACCTACAAAAAATAATAATTGATTAACCCTAAAATTTTATCTCATGAGACTTTCTGAACTAATTACAGAGAACAATGTAGAAGTGATTGACCTGACCCATACGCTAACTGAGGATTTTCCGGTATTGGTGTTGCCTCCGGAATTTGGGCAAGCTGCCCCTTTTCAAAAAACCACCATTTCTAAATACAATGAAGCCGGAGCTGCTTGGTATTGGAACAATTTTAGTTGTTGTGAACATACCGGAACCCATTTCGACGCTCCAATTCATTGGATCACTGGAAAAGATCATGCGCAAAATTCGGTTGATACGCTTCCTCCCAAACATTTTGTATCTCCAGCTTGCGTGATTGATGCCTCCAAAGAAGTGTCTGAAAATCCTGCTTTTGTGCTGACTCCGGAATATATTCAAGCTTGGGAGCGCCAACACGGAGCACTGGAGGCCGGGGCTTGGGTTTTGTTTCGAACAGATTGGTACAAGCGTGGATTGGGTCCCGAATTTATGAATGTTGGGGAAGATGGGATGAATCATACACCCGGTCCCAGCAAAGAAGCTGTAGAATATATGATCAGCAAAGATGTCCTCGGTTTTGGGGTAGAAACCATCAACACCGATTCCGGACTTTCTTTTACTTGGGATATGCCACTCCCCTGCCATACATTGATGCACGGTGCCGGAAAATACGGTTTGCAATGCCTCAAAAATTTGGATAAACTTCCCCCAAAAGGGGCTATCATTATTGCTGCTCCTTTAAAAATTGAAGCCGGATCGGGGAGTCCTTTACGTGTCCTTGCACTGATTTAATACCAACTGTTATGGCGGAACGATCGTTCAAAAAGGAAGTTGAAAAATTAAAAGCGGGCAAGGGAGAAATCTTTCACGGCGAAGGAATCTTGGCAGTAACCAAAGCCTTGTTGGAAAATGGGGTGAGTTATGTGGGCGGCTACCAAGGTTCACCCATTTCGCACCTCATGGATGTTTTTGGCGATGCCGAACCGCTGTTGAGATCGTTGGGAGTCTATTTTGAAAATAGTGCTTCCGAAGCCGGTGCTGCTTCCATGCTTTCTGCCTCTGTGATGTATCCTGTTCGGGGTGCTGTCACTTGGAAATCCACCGTGGGTACCAACGTAGCTTCCGATGCCTTGTCCAACCTTTCTTCGGGAGGAGTGCTCGGAGGTACGCTCATTATTGTGGGAGAAGACTACGGCGAAGGGTCTTCCATCATGCAAGAACGCACCCATGCCTTTGCCATGAAATCACAGTTGTGGTTGTTGGATCCAAAACCCAATTTAGAAAGCATCGTCAAAGCCGTTTCCGATGGATTCGAACTTTCTGAAGCCACCAATACCCCCGTCATTTTAGAACTTCGCGTACGATCGTGTCACCTTTATGGGCAATTCGAAGCCAAAGACAACCAACGTCCTAAATTTACTTTGGCGGAGGCCTTAAATCAACCCAAAAGAGATTCAAGTCGGGTGGTGCTCCCTCCCTCCTCTTTTTTACACGAACAAGAAAAAATAAATTCCCGCTGGCCACGGGCTTTAGAATTTATTCAAAAAAATAAGTTGAATGATATCATTGAAGTTGAAAATTCCGAGATTGGAATTATCGTTCAAGGAGGCTTATTCAACAACCTTAACCGAGCGTTGATCAAATTTGGACTTTCCGATCATTTGGGAAATTGCAAGGTGGCTACCTATGTACTCAACGTGACCTATCCAATCGTGGAAGAAGAAGTGTTGCGTTTTTGTAAAGGAAAAAAACAGGTGCTTTTGTTGGAAGAAGGACAACCCAATTATATTGAACAATGCATCAGTACAATTTTATTTCAAGCAGCATCCTCTTGTAAATTACACGGCAAAGGGCTCTTACCCGTTGCCGGAGAATACTCCATTGGAGTGATTGAACAGGGAATTGAGCAATTCCTAAAAAAAACCCGTCGTGTTGCTCCCCCTTTGAAAGCACCCTTCTCCACGCTGACTGCGGAAGAACGCCAAAAACTTCAAAAAGAAGTACCGGTTCGTCCCGCCGGATTTTGTACGGGCTGTCCGGAACGACCCATTTTTGCTGCATTAAAACTGGTACAAGCCGAACTGGGAGAACATCATGTATCGGGCGACATTGGCTGTCATATTTTTTCTTCCCTGCCTCCCTTCAACATTGGCACCACTACTATGGGTTATGGATTGGGAGCTTCTTCTGCATCGGCTTTTAACACGTTCCACACCCGTAAAGACAGCACTCAAAAAAGAGCCCTCTCGTTTATGGGCGACGGTGGATTTTGGCACAATGGTTTAAATACAGGCATCTCCAATGCGGTCTTTAATCATTATGATGGGGTGATCATTATTGTAGATAATAATTATGCCGCAGCAACAGGAGGGCAAGACATTCCCTCTTCCAAATTCAAGAATCCAATTCGATTGACCAACAACAGTATCGCAAATGCAGTGCGAGGGGTCGGCGTGAAATGGATTCGAGTGATCGAAGATACCTACAATGTTCAGCAGCTGTCTGCGGTGATCAAAGAGGCGTTAACCACCGCTGCCCAGGGTCCTAAAATCATTATCGCCCGATCGGAATGTATGCTCAACAAACAGCGTCGAGAAAAGAAAGTGTTTCGGAAAAAACTGGCAGAAAAAAAGCGGGTGGTTAAAGAGCGCTTTGGGGTGGATAGCAAAATTTGCAGTGGCGATCATGAATGTATCCGGCTATCGGGCTGTCCTTCTTTAACTCTTAAATACAGTGACAATCCGCTACGAGAAGACCCCATTGCTACCATAGACTCCTCTTGTGTGGCTTGTGGCAATTGTGGCGAAGTTGCCGAAGCCGCCGTTTTATGCCCTTCCTTTTATAAAGCCCAAGTGATTCAAAACCCGGCTGCGATGGAGCGTCTGTGGTTTAAATTCAAACAGTCCGTGATTCAATATTTACAAAAAAGAAGAACCCGAAAAAGAGCTTTAGTATGAATGGGAATCCATCAATACAACCAATTAAGATTGCCCTTTTAGCCGTTGGAGGTGACGGGGGGAGCGTACTCACAAATTGGATCATTGCTTTGGCCGAAGCCAATGATTATTGGGCGCAATCCACCTCCATCGCCGGGGTTGCTCAACGAACGGGAGCCACCGTTTACTATTTGGAATTGGTCAATAAAAAAACATTACCCCTGGAGCATGGAAAAGTTCAAACTCCTGTTTTGGCTCAAATGCCCGCTCCCTTTGATGTGGATATTGTGATGGCTACAGAAATTATGGAAGCCGGAAGAGCTTTAGCTAGAAATTTTATTTCAAAAAAAACCACCGTCATCTATTCCACCAATCGCAATTTGGCCATACGAGAAAAAGAAATTCCGGGAGATGGCATCCACGATGGCAAAAGTATTAATGCTTTGGTTGAAAAATACGCCCAACAGAGTTTGTACGGAAATTTAAAGATTATCGCTGAAAAAAATAAAAGCGTCATCTCTGCAAGTATGTTTGGTGCCCTTGCTGCCAGCGGTACCCTCCCTTTTGACAAAAAAGCATTTATTACAACCATCGAAAAGGGCGGAATTGCTGTTTCCTCCAGTACAGCAGCATTTAATGAAAGCTATGACTACATCAAACAACTTAAATTACAAGCTGAAAAATATACCCCTACTTTAAAAAAATCCTCTTTACTTTCCCTGCCGGAAGAAGTGTCTTCGGTCAAGCTTCAAAAGCTTGTTGATCGAATTCGCAATGAGTTTCCTCCCGTTCTTCATCCAGTGCTTTATACAGGTGTTGTCCATCTTAGCGATTGGCAAAACACCCATTGGGCAACGGTATATTTGGACAAACTCGACACAATACTTCAAAAAGATTGGGCGGATGAGGCCTTTACACTGACTCGTGCGGTGGCACAAAATTTGGCCATAGGGATGAGCTATGACGATCTTATTTTTGTAGCGGATCAAAAAACCCGCGCCGAACGCACTCAAGAGGTGTATCAACAAATCGAAGCAAAGCCGGGAGAAATTGTACATACCCTCGACTATTTGCATCCCAGTTTTGATGAATTTGTTGGATTTTTACCCCGCCGAATGGGCTTGAAAATCGCTAGAAGTAAAAAGTGGAAATCTTTTTTTGATCGCAGATTGGATCGGGACAGGAGAATGAAATCAACAGGTTTTTTCAATTTTATACTCCTTTACTTCTTGGGAGGGATGAAAAGATGGAGAATGAAAACCTTCCGTCATTTTGAAGAAATGGGATATGTTTCGCAGTGGTTGGATCAAATTTCAGAAATCGTTTCGCACAATTATCTCCTTGCGGTTCAAGTAGCGCAATCTTACCGTCAGAAAAAAGGATATGGAGCAACCTATCGTCGGGGGCATTCCAAATTTCATGCGTTATGCCAATTTGCCCTTGTCCATCAACACAAACCCAAGGTGGAAGTATATATGGAGCACCTCTTGCAATGTGCCCTTCAAGAACACGAATTTCTTGCCTTAAAGAAAAAAATTGATGAGGTTTCTTTACTTTTATAAAAGAATAAATCCAAATCTCCATGAATTATCATACCCTATTTATCGGTGGCGGGATCAACAATTTGGTTGCTGCCGCCTTGCTTGCCAAAAAAGGAAAATCAGTTTTAGTCGTTGAACGCACCGATCAATTGGGTGGGTGCATCCGTAGCGAGGAGCTTGAAGGCTGCACCATCGATACGCTATCTACCGCCTACCCCCTTTTTGTTACTGCCCCTGCATTTGAACTTTTGAAAGCAGATTTGGCTGCTGAAGGGGTTGAATTTATTGCCAGCACCACCCCCACGGCCACTGTTATGAGTGATAAACAATTTTCCATTGTTACAACCGATCGGGAGAAAAATTGCACCACTTTTAATGCCCTACATCCAGGAGATGGGGACAACTTTAGGGCGCAAATAGCCGTCATCGAACAAAATGCACCTTTATTATTTGCCTTATTGGGACAGGAGCTACAAACCCGTTCCATGGGGAAATTACTCCTAAAAACGGTGTGGAAAAAAGGACTTAAAGCAAGTTTGGATTTGTTGGGTGTTTTATTACCTTCTGTGCGCAATGACTTTCCCAACCATTTTCGTTCAAAACAACTCCAAGCACTTTGGGCGCCGTGGATCTTGCATGTGGGCATGGCTCCTGAAAGTCCTTTTTCCGCTACCATGGCAAAAATTGTTGCCTTTACGCTCGAGTTGGTGGGACTTCCGTTGGTCAAAGGGGGTAGCTATAAGATTGTGGAGGCGTTTAAAAATATAATTGAAAAAAATGGGGGGAAATGTCTTTTAAACACCCATATAGAAAAAGTCTTAACGGACAGAAATAAGGCCATCGGTGCGCGTTCAAAAGTAGGCCAAGTTTTCCAAAGCACTCATGTGGTTGCCAGTGTCACCCCCAATCAATTGTACAACATGCTTTTAAAAGACCCCTATCTTATCCTAAAAACAGTAAAATCACAAACCGAAAATTATAAATACGGGATGGGAAATATGCAAATTCATTTGGTTTTGAAGGAGAAACCCAAATGGTTTGATGAGGCACTATCCACAGTGACCTATACCCATTTCAGCGATGGTATCGATGCGGTTTCAAAAGCAGTAAATCAAGCCAAAAGACAAATTTTACCCGACCAACCGACCATTTGTGTCGCCCAGCCAACGGCCGTGGACCCCTCTCGTGCAACAGCGAACAAGCACGTCCTTTGGATTCAATTGCCCGAATGCCCCAACTACCCCAAAGGCGACGCAGCCGCTCAACTCAACGACTTGTGTCAAGGAACTTGGACGGAGGAATTGAACAATGCCTATGCCGAAAGAGTGCTTGGAATCCTTGCTTTGTATGTTGAAAATATTAAAACCGCCTGTATTCATAAAAAAGTAATTAGTCCAAAAGCCCTTTCGGAATTAAACATCAATTTAAAACACGGTGATCCCTATGGAGGTGCCTGCGACTTGGATCAGTATCTTTTGTGGCGCCCCCTGCATTCGGTAAAAAATCATGAAACCCCTGTAAAAAACCTTTATCATTCGGGGGCTTCTACCCACCCGGGACCCGGACTGAGCGGAGGTTCCGGATTTTTGGTGGCACAACAATTAATGAAAAAATAATGGGAAGAAAATTCATCAAAGAAGAAAAAGTCAGGTTTCAACATTGCGACCATGCCGGCATCGTTTTTTATCCGCGTTATTTTGTCATGCTCAATGACTTGGTGGAGGACTGGTTTGAAGAAATTTTGGACTACTCTTTTCTTGCCATGCATCCCAACAATGGTATCCCTACCGTGGAACTCAATACCCGATTTAAATCGCCCGCGCGTTTGGGTGATCTGATCCAAAAAGAACTTTGGGTAATCCGTTTGACAGATCGATCGCTTACTTACGGTTTTTGCTTTTCGCACCATCAAAAAACGGTGATCGAAGGAACCGGGGTGGTGGTTCATGTGGCCGTGAATGACCTCCAAAAAAAACTTGCTCCCCAAGCTTGGGGGGAAACCCTTAGAGCAAAAATAAAACCCTTTTTAAACAGTTAAAAAATAGAAAACGCTTGTTTTCTTTTGAAAATTACACGGGTGTTTTTCTTTCTAGTGTAAAAAATAATTGATTACAGGGTAGTCTTACTTACTATTTCGTTAAAGTAGGAATTTTCTTATTTCATA
>Ga0181602_10000980_pt1 | contig 26020 bp, 21 predicted proteins | sample 041ome_14_FD_148640 | JGI IMG/M metagenome (GOLD analysis project Ga0181602, IMG submission 148640) | Coastal salt marsh microbial communities from the Groves Creek Marsh, Skidaway Island, Georgia - 041408US metaG (spades assembly) | ecosystem: Environmental > Aquatic > Marine > Intertidal zone...
TGAAGAAAAAAAAATTTTACCTATTAAAAAGCCAATATTAAGTGATAGCGAACTCCAGAAAAAAGTATTGGTAAATATTATAAAACCTCTACCAAAACCTGATTTATCAAAAGAGCAAAAAAAGACAGAAGTTGCTAATGAAGGAAATAATCAAAGGCCACAATACCTATTGCCAAAAAAGAAACCTTTAATAGCTGGAATAAATATTAAGCCAGATATTGATAAGTCAAAATTTTATAGTCAAAAAGATTTTTCACTAGCCAAAAAGGCTGTTTCTGAAATGAAAAAATCAGATTGGACTAATGCACTAAAAACAGCCAAAAAAGCAAAAGATAAATCTATCTATAACTTTATTGAATGGAGACATCTCCTTACAGAGGGAAATAAAGCATCTTTTTATGATTATCTAAATTTTATTAATGCCAATAAAGATTATCCTAGATTAGGACGAATAAAATATTTAGCTGAACACAAATTGTCTAATGAAAAAATTACACCAGGTAAAATTATAGATTGGTTTGGAGATGAAGAGCCATTAAGTGGTTATGGCAAAATGATCTTAGGTGAAAGCTATATTCTTACAGGTCAAATTGAGCAAGGAAAGAAATTAATTAAAGAAGGTTGGATAACAGCTGATCTAAGTAAAACTGAACTCAGTCTTTTTAGAAAAAAATTTAAGAATTATCTTAATGCAGAAGATTACATTCAAAGAGCAGATTATCTTGCTTGGGAAAATAAGTACTGGGATTTAAAAAGAATGTTACGTTATTTACCTAAAGATTACGAGCTTCTATATAATGCAAGACAATTATTGATGAGTAAATCTTATGGAGTTGACCAAGCTATTAAAAATGTTCCAGATCGATTTAAAAATGATGCTGGTTTAAACTTTGATAGACTTAAATGGAGACGTAAAAGAGGCCGTATAGATAGTTCTGCTGAAATATTATTAAACGTTAAAAATACAAAAGATTATTTGGTTAGACCTGATAAGTGGTGGGATGAGAGAGAAATAATTTCAAGATCTTTAATATATGAAAAAAAATATGAGCTTGCTTATAAGATAGCTAGCAATCATACATTAATAGAAGGGTCAGATTATGCGGCCGCAGAATGGATGAGTGGCTGGATTGCATTAAGTTTTTTAGATGATCCATTATTGTCTAAAGATCATTTTCAAAATTTTTATAACAATGTAAGTTATCCTATCAGCACATCAAGAGGTGCATATTGGTTAGCAAGATCATATAAAGCACTTGGAGATAAAGAAAATTCAAAAAAATGGTTTGAGGAAGCGGCTAAGTATTTAACAACTTATTATGGTCAGCTTGCTTTTTTAGAATTAAATCCAAATGAAAATTTTGAACTTTCTAAAGACATGGAGGTGGATAAAAAATATAGAGAAAAATTTTATTCAAAAGAATTGGTAAAAATAACTTATCTTTTAGATGAACTTAATGAAGATAAATACACTAAATTTATTCTAAGACATTTGGCTAATGAAAATATAGAAAATGGAAGTGAAATTCTGGCATCTGAGCTATCCACTAATATAGGAAGATTTGACTTTGCTATACAAATTGCAAAAATTGCTTCTTATGAAAAAAGATTTCATAACAAGTTTAACTATCCAATAATAAGTACTCCAAAAAATATTAATGGCAGAAAAATCCCAGAAAGTGCATTTATTTTATCAATTATAAGACAAGAGAGTGAATTTGATTTAAGCGCCAATAGTCATGCTGGTGCCAAAGGTTTAATGCAGTTGATGCCGTACACTGCAAAATTAGTTGCAAAACAAGCAAAGCTTCCTTATGTCAAATCTAGATTAACTACTGATCCAGAGTATAATATTAATTTAGGTTCTCATTATATTGCAGGCTTAATACTGGATTATGATGGAGCTTATCCATACGCAATAGCAGCTTATAATGCAGGTCCAAATAGAGTTAAATATTGGAAAAAAATCAACAAAGATCCTCAAAAAAAACAAATAGATTACGTTGACTGGATTGAGTTAATTAAATTTAGAGAGACAAGAAATTATGTTCAAAGAGTATTAGAAAATTATAATGTCTACAGATATATTCTAGAGCAAAGACCAATTAAAATGAAAGATTTCTTTAAAGACGAACCATTGTTCTAAAATGGCGGAAGAGGAGGGATTCGAACCCTCGGTACAAGTTTCCTCGCACGGTCATTTAGCAAACGACTGGTTTCAGCCTCTCACCCACTCTTCCATATTTTGATACATTTGATTGTATTGAATATTGAATATTAATAAAGTAATTATTCAGAATTCTATGAAAAAAAAGTACTCAATATTCTCACTCATAAAAAATGCATTCTCATATCATGAGAACTGGGAAAAAGCTTGGAAAGATCCAACACCTAAAAAAGAATATGATGCAGTGATTGTTGGTGGTGGTGGTCACGGTTTAGCTACCGCTTACTACCTTGCCAAAAAACATAACATGAAAAATATTGCAGTTGTTGAAAAAGGATGGATTGGTGGAGGAAATACTGGAAGAAATACTACAATTATAAGATCAAATTATTTATGGGATGCGAGTGCTGGTCTTTATGATCACGCTTTAAAAATCTGGGAAGGTTTATCTCAAGAGTTAAATTACAATGTTATGTTCAGTCAAAGAGGCGTGATGAATTTAGCTCACAATCTTCAAGATGTCAGAGATTTAAAAAGAAGAACTCATGCTAATAGATTAAATGGAATTGATGCTGTCTACCTATCAACTGAAGAAGTTAAAAAGTTCTGTCCAATAATAAATACTTCACCAGATATAAGATATCCTGTTTTAGGAGGTACGCTTCAACGAAGAGCTGGAACTGCAAGACATGATGCAGTTGCGTGGGGATATGCTAGAGGTGCTGATGAAATGGGAGTTGATATTATTCAAAATTGTGAGGTTAAAGGAATTAAAAGAAATGGTGATGCGGTAGAAGGATTGGAAACTACAAAAGGATTTATAAAAACTAAAAAAATTGGCGTCGTTGCTGCTGGTCATTCAAGTGTTATAGCAAATATGGCTGGGATAAGACTTCCTCTAGAGAGCAAACCTTTGCAGGCTTTAGTTTCAGAGCCAGTAAAACCTATCATTGATACTGTTGTTATGTCAAATGCAGTTCACGCATACGTAAGTCAGTCTGATAAAGGTGAACTTGTAATCGGTGCTGGAACAGACGATTATGTATCTTATTCACAAAAAGGTAGCCATGATATTGTTGAAGGAACATTGAACGCAATATTAGAACTCTATCCTATTTTTAGTCGAATGAGAATGTTAAGACAATGGGGTGGAATTGTTGATATTTGTCCTGACGCTAGTCCAATTATAAGTAAAACAATGATCAAGGGTTTATATTTTAATTGTGGTTGGGGAACTGGAGGTTTTAAAGCAACCCCAGGTTCAGGAGATTTGTTTGCACACACAATTGCAAATGATGAGCCTCACAAACTTAATGCAGCGTTTAATTTAAATAGATTTGTAAGTGGTGACCTTGTAGACGAACATGGTGCAGCTGCTGTAGCTCATTAAATGTTTGTAATTAGTTGTCCTTATTGTGGTGAGAGAGAGCAAAGCGAGTTTAAAGCCGGCGGTGAAGCTCATATTGAAAGACCAAAACAACCTACTGAACTTAGTGACGATGAATGGGCAGAATACCTGTTTATGAGAAAAAATATTAAAGGTATTCAGTATGAAAGATGGAACCATGCTCATGGTTGCAGAAAATGGTTTAATATGGTTCGAGATACTTCCAATGATGAAATAAAAGCAGTTTATAAAATGGGTGAAAAGCCACCTTCAGTTTAACATGTCTACAAATTCAAGATTAAAAACTAGTAAATTTATTGACGAAACATCTCGTATTTCATTCAAATTTAATAATAAAACCTATTATGGATTTAAAGGTGACACCCTCGCCTCTGCCTTATTGGCAAATGATGTTCATTTGGTTGGAAGAAGTTTTAAATATCATAGACCAAGAGGAATAATGACAGCAGGTTCTGAAGAACCTAACGCAATAGTTCAAATTAATGATGGCACAGCAGTTACTGAACCAAATGTAAGAGCAACTGAAGTTGAGATTTATGAAGGATTAGAAGCTTCAAGTCAAAACTGTTGGCCTAGCGTGAATTTTGATATTGGTGGAATAAACAATCTATTGTCACCTCTATTACCTGCCGGATTTTATTATAAAACATTTATGTGGCCAGCTAGTTTTTGGGAAAAATATGAATATTTTATCAGAAAATCAGCAGGTCTTGGAAAATCACCTACCCAACCTGATCCGGATATTTATGAACATCAATATATTCACTGTGATGTTCTTGTAATTGGAGCTGGGATTTCAGGAATAATGGCAGCAAAAACAGCGGCTAAAAATGGATTGAAAACTTTATTAGTGGATGAAAAACCAATTTTAGGTGGCAATACGATTTATAAAGATAATGAGGACACTAGTATAAATAATCAAACACCATCAAAGTGGATATCTGATCAAATAAACGAATTAGAAAAATTAGATAATTTAGAAATAAAAAAAAGAACAAGTGTTGCTGCATATCATGGATACAATTATTTATTAGCTAGAGAAAATCTTACTGACCATCTACCAATCCATGAACGTAAGAATAAAATCAGACAAAGATTATTAAAAATTAGAGCAAAAAAAGTTATTACATCAACTGGTGCTCTTGAGAGACCACTAGTCTTTAACAATAATGATAGACCAGGAATTTTATTAGCTTCAGCTTTAAAAAGATATTCTGATTTATTTGGCGTTGCTTGTGGTAAAAAAAATGTTTTGTTCACTAACAATGACAGTGCATATGAAACTGCATTATCATTTATAAACAAAGGTATAAAAATAGAAGCAATTATTGATATTAGAGAAAATCCTAATTCTAAACTTGTTAAAAAAATTGAAGAAAATCAGATTAAAATTTTCAAAGGGTATACGGTTGTTGATACATCTGGATATAAAAGAATTAACAAAGTTTCAATAATGCAGCTTTCAAAAGATGGTCAAAAAGTTGTAGGAAATAAAATTGAAATTTCTTGTGATTGCTTAGGAATGTCAGGTGGATGGACTCCAGCAGTTCATTTATTTACTCAATCCGGTGGTAAGCTTTCTTTTAGAGAAGAGGATCAAGTTTTTATTCCTAAAATATATACATCAAAACAAATTAGCTTAGGCTCTTGTAATGGTGATTTTAGTTTAGACTCAATTATTAAAAATATACCCGGTCAATTAAAACAATTTTTTGAGATCAACTCAACTGAATTTGATAATTTAGATATTGAGAGTAATGAAGATTTATCAAAAAGAAATATTTGGTTACTCCCATCCGATAAAATATTTGGAAAAACTAAACCATTTGTTGATTATCAAAATGATGCTACTGCAAAAGATATTAAATTAGCTCTAAGAGAGGGATTTAGATCAATTGAGCATGTAAAAAGATACACAACAACAGGTATGGGAACAGATCAAGGAAAACTTGGAAATATGCATGCTCTAGGAATAATCGCAGATACTGCTGGTGTTAAAATGGGTGAACTTGGAACAACAACATTTAGGCCACCTTATACCCCACTTACATTTGGAACAATTGTTGGACGAAACGTTGGAGAATATTTTGATATTTTTAGAAAAACCCCAATGCATGATTGGCATGAACAAAATAAAGCAGAATTTGAAAACGTAGGTCAATGGAAGAGAGCTTGGTATTATCCAAAAAACAATGAAAATATGCATCAAGCTGTTCAAAGAGAGAGTAAGGCTGCAAGAGACAGTGCTGGAATTTTAGATGCATCAACTTTAGGAAAAATTGATATCCAAGGTACCGATGCATCCGAGTTTTTAAATCGGGTTTACACGAATGCTTGGTCCAAACTTGCAATAGGAAAATGCAGATATGGTTTGATGTTGAATGAAGATGGCATGGTTTATGATGACGGTGTTACAACACGACTAGATGAAAACCACTATATAATGACAACAACAACAGGTGGTGCAGCAAATGTTCTTAGTAAATTAGAAGATTACTTACAAACAGAGTGGCCAGAACTTGATGTGTATCTAACATCTGTAACTGATCACTACGCAACAGCAAGTGTGTGTGGACCTAACAGTAAAAAAATACTTCAAAAGATTATCCCAGATTTAGATTTATCAGATGATAACTTTCCTCATATGTCATTTAAAAATGCTAAAATTGATGGCGTGAAATGCAGAATAATGAGAATTAGTTTTACAGGTGAGCATAGTTACGAAATTAATATCCCAGCAAGCTATGGAAAATCATTATGGGAAAAATGTATGGAAGCGGGCAAAGAATATAATATTACTCCTTACGGAACAGAAACAATGCACTTATTGAGAGCGGAAAAAGGATTTATAATCGTAGGCCAAGATACAGATGCAACACTTACTCCTATAGATCTTCAAATGGATTGGATTGTTAGCAAGAAAAAATATGATTTTATTGGTAAACGTTCATTATATAGATCTGACACCATCAAAGAAGATAGAAAACAATTAGTTGGATTACTTACAGATGATCCAAATGAAGTACTGGAAGAAGGCGCACAAATTGTTGCTGATGCAAATAAAAAACCTATAGAGATGTTGGGCCATGTAACATCGAGCTATTACAGTCCAAACCTAAATAAATCAATAGCACTTGGAGTGGTTAGGGGTGGAAAAAAGATGTTGGGTCAAAAGTTAATTATACCAATGGAAAATAAAAATATTAATGTAACAGTATCTGATCCAGTTTTTTTAGATAAGGAGAATAAAAGATTAAATGCTTAATTTTCAAACTGCAATAAATGATCAAAAAAAATTTTCAGAGATCAAATTAAATGAAATTTCTCCAATCAGAAAACTAATCTTAAGAGGTAAGAGTAGAGAATTTTTATCTGCAGTTGGAAAAACAATTAATATACTGCTTCCAACAGAACCTAATACCTCTTCATCTAATGGTGAAATAACTATTATTTGGCTTAGTCCAGATGAATGGATAATTTTTTCTAATTCTATTGATAACCAAGATTTTAATCAAATAGAGGATAAATTAGTTCAAAATATTTGTAAAACAAAATTAGGGGCTGTCATTGATGTCACTGACCAATTTGTGATGATAAATTTAACTGGAAATAAAATATTTGATCTTTTTCAAAAAGGATCTCCTTTTAATTTTAATGAATTTAGAAATAAGAAAGGTGCAACCACACAAACTTTATTAGCTAAAATAGATGTGATTATTCAAAATAAAGATCAAAACGATATAAATGTCTTCGTTAGAAGATCTTTTTCTAGACATTTATACTCTTGGATGAGCGATAGTGCGTCAAGATTATAGGTAATAATATAAATTCAATTAAGTTACAGATAGTTTATGAAAAAACTATTATATATAGTGCTTTTTGCACTTTTACCCTTTTCTCTCAATGCAGAGTCTAATTTAGATAAAATTTTATCCGCAGGTGTTTTAAAAGTTGGAACAACTGGAGACTGGGATCCTATGACTATGAAAGATCCAGCAACAAATAAATATAAAGGGTTTGATATTGATGTAATGAGCGAACTGGCTAAAGATATGGGTGTAAAAGTTGAATTTGTGCCAGCAGAATGGAAAACTATTGTTTCTGGTATTACATCTGAGAGATATGATATTTCTACAAGTGTAACTAAAACTCCAAAAAGAGCTGAAGTAGCAGGATTTACCGATACCTATTATAAATATGGAACTGTGCCATTAGTTCTTAAAAAGAATTTAAAAAAATTTTCAACGTGGGAATCTCTTAATAATTCAAATGTAACAATTGCAACAACATTAGGAACTTCGCAGGAAGAAAAAGCTAAAGAATTTTTTCCTAAATCAAAGTTAAATTCAGTTGAAGCTCCAGCTAGAGATTTCCAAGAAGTTTTGGCTGGTAGAGCAGATGGTAATATTACAAGTTCTACTGAAGCAAATAAATTAGTAATCAAATATCCACAATTAGCAATAGTTCCGGATGGAGAAAAAAATCCTGCATATTTAGCAATGATGGTTCCTAAGGGTGATGATAAATGGAACAATTATGTCAATGACTGGATAAAAAAGAAAAAATCATCAGGTTTTTTTACAGAGTTATTAACTAAATATAATCTAAAAAGTTTATAATAAATTAGTAATTAATTTTTAATTCTTTATAAATTAGAAAGTGAAAAAATTATTTTTTTTACTTCTGATACTGCCATTATCATCCTGTGGTAAAAGTGAACTTAATTGGTTAATTTTATCTCCAAATAATGTTGAAGGTTTAACTAATCTAAAATTTTTATTAAGCGGTTTAACTACAACAATTTTTATCTCTGTTGTTTCAATAATAATTTCTATGATATTAGGATTTATTGTTGCAGTACCCTCATTGGCAAAAAATAAATATCTAACTTACATCAATATTGGTTATGTGGAAATTGTTAGAGCAGTACCTTTACTGGTTTTAATTTTGTGGATTTATTATGGTCTACCTATTATGACAGGCATAAGCTTTAGTCCATTTGTGTCCGGTATCATTGCCCTATCCATTAGTGAAAGTGCTTTTCAAGCTGAAATATTCAGAGCTGGTATAAATTCAATTAAAAAAGCTCAATGGGAAGCAGGAAGTTCTTTGGGTTTGGGGTTTTTTAGAAAATTAAGATTAGTAATTTTACCTCAAGCAATTAAAAATATTTTACCTGCAATAGGAAATCAATTTGTATATGTATTAAAGATGTCTTCACTTGTTTCAATAATTGGAATTGGTGACCTTACAAGAAAAGCTAATGAATTAGTAGTAACCACATATAGACCGTTAGAAATATATACTTTTTTGATTTTAGAATATTTAGTTTTAATTTTGATAGTTTCTTATTTGGTAAGAAGACTAGAAAAAAAATTAAAAAAAGATTAATTTTTTTTTCTATATTCCCAAGGATATTCAAATGACATTGACCACATGCCTTTATTATTTTCTTTGGCAAATTCTTCATCCTTAACAAATTTATTTGAATATTTTCTGTAAGCAAAAGCATAGCCTTCTCTAACTAAATATCTTGATAAACTTAAATCACCTACAAAACATTCTGCTAAAATTCTTTTGTATCGATCTTTTCCTTCAGAAATACAATTGACATCACGGTTATCAATAATTTTAGCCAATAAATTTTTAGCTTCCAATCCACAAAAGAATATTTCTTTATTAGCAAGACAAGTTTGTTTTAGTTCAGGCGTATCTATGCCGCTAAATCTAATTTTTTCGCCATTAAGATGAATCGTATCACCATCGACTATCTTTATATCAGAAGATTTAGCATTACTGATATTTAATAAAAATAAAAAGATTAAAGCTAGACTAGAAACTAAAAAGAGGTTTTTTTTGTTTAAATACATTGTTTAAGAAATAACCAATAAATAACAAAACAGCAATTCCCATTATCCAATTAGTGGCCATAATAGTATAAAAAATATCTTTATACTCTCCGCCTCTAATATTAATGACATACCACAAACTTAAAAAAGGAAATGCTGTTAATCTTAGAATACTTAAATAAAGACTAAACAATGGTTTTTTTACTGCTTGAAATACTGCTGTGGTAATAAAAAAAGCAGGATAAATTGGACCTATTAAGGCAGCAATTTTTAAATAAATTACACCATGTTTTATTGCTTCAGTATTGTCTGTAAACAAAGATACAAAAAATTCAGCACCAAAAAATAGTATTACTCCCGCTAAGGCCATAAATGAGGATCCAAAAATTAATGCTTTAAAATAAAGCTCTCTAATTCTATTAAAAGCTTTTGCTCCAAAATTTTGACCGCCAATAGATAAAACTGCTGTATTTAGTCCAATAACAGGTAATAAAAAAACTTGTTCAATTCTTAATGCAGCACCATAACCAGCAGTAGCTAAGTCACCAAATTGTCCAATAAAATATAAAATATTAAATATTCCAACTCCAATGAACAACATGCTAAACATTACGGGGACTGCTTGTTTGGTTAATGAAATTAAATAATTATATTTTGGAATAAAACACTCAAGCTTTAAATATTTTCTTATTTTACAATTATATACTTTATAGGCCAAATAAATAGTTCCAATTAATTGTGAAATAACAGTGGCTATTGCAAGGCCTGAAATACCGAATGCAGGTATAAATCCATACCCCCAAATAAAAAGTGGATTTAAAAATATATTTAAAAAAAAACTAAAAATTAAAACATTTCTGTAACTTCTGGTGTCGCCTTGTGCATTCAAAGTTCCATTAAGAGAAATTTGTATAAGAACTATAAATGTTCCATAAAAAATTATATCTAAATACTGTCTGGTTAGAAAAATACCTGCAGCGTCTGCACCCATTACACTTAATAAAAAGTTTGATGCGTTCAAACCAAATAATGTTACTAAAATTGAAATAAATAAAGCGAAAATAAGAGATTGCGCAATATACATAGAAGCAATTCTAGTTTTTTTCTCACCTAAAGAATTTCCAATCAAAGCATTTGTTCCAGCACCTACTCCAACGCCAACAGCAATAATTGTAAAGTATATTGGGAAAGATTTAGCTATCGCACCAATTGCTTCGGCAGAGATTTTACCCGCAAACCAAGTATCGACTAAATTATAGAAAGTTTGAAATAATGATCCAACACTTGCTGGAACAGTTACTTTTCTTAATAAGATCCATATTGGATCTTTAGTTAGATTTATAGATTTAGACAAATTTACCTTTATTTATATTCTTTTTGAAAAATATGCTTTTGACCAGATTTTTTAGCCTTATATATCTGACTTTGTCTCATTCTAAAACGAGATTTTTGCTCAGGTGTTAAATTATCATAACAACTAGGACATGAAACACCCTCCTCATATTTTTTAGATTTTCTATCTTTTGAAGAAATTGGTTTTCTGCATCCACTACACATTTTAAAGGTTCCTGTCTTTAAACCATGTTTAAGACTTATTCGGTTATCAAAAACAAAACACTCACCTTTCCATAAACTGTCTTTTTTTTTAATCTTTTGAAGATAATTTAAAATGCCTCCATTTAATTGATAAATATTATTAAAGCCTTTCTTTTTTAAATAGACAGAAGTTTTCTCACATCTAACGCCTCCAGTACAAAACATTGCAACAGGTTTATCTTTTTTTAATTTATTTAAGTACTTTGGAAAATCTCTAAAATTATTAATATTTGGATTTATTGATTTCTTAAATGTACCAACTTCGTATTCAAATGGTTTTCTAGTATCAATTATATATGTATCTTTTTTTTTAATTAATTTATTCCACTCTTTAGGTTCTAGATGACTAGATACAATTCTTTCTTTAGAATTTATAATTAAATTCATAGGAACTATTTCTTTTTTGATTTTAACTTTTGGTTTGAGAAATGGTTGAAATAAAGATTTTGACTTATTATTATTATCAAAATTTTTAAAATTAAATAACAGTTGAATTTTCCTAATTACTGCATCTAAATTTTCTTTCTGTCCAGATATAGTTCCATTTAAACCTTCTTTTGAGATAATAATAGTTCCTCTAATATTATTCTTGATGAGAAGATCATGTAAAAAAGTTTTATTTTTTTTTAATGAATTAATTTTTTTAAACTTATAAAAACCAAATACATCAAACATTATAAAACTCTACATATAGTCATACCATCACCTAATGGCATTATAATCTGTTCAACTCTACTATCTTCATTAACAAGCTTATTAAATTCTCTTATATTGATTGTAAATTTATCATTATTCTTTTCATCAGCCACCTCACCATGCCATAAAACATTATCAATAATTATAAGCCCACCCTTTTTAATAAGTTCTAAAGATTTTTCATAATATTGTTTATAATTCATTTTATCTGCGTCTATAAAAATCATATCAAATTCATTTTTATTTAATTCTTCTAAAGTTTCTAAAGCAGGTTTTACTATTGTCTTAATTTTATGATCTTGTTTAGCTTTTTTAAAAAATTTTAAAGCCAATTCATTGGTTTTTTCATTTTTATCTAATGCAATCAATTTTCCATCTTCTGGTAACGCTAAAGAAATTGACAGAGCACTTAGACCTGTAAAAGTGCCTATTTCAAGAACATTTTTAATATTTGAAATTTTTATAATTAGATGAAGAAAATGACATTGTGTAGGGTCAATTTGCATTCTCTTGATGTCACCTAATGTCTTGTTGTAATTAATTATTTCAAGCTGAACAGGATTTAACTTTAAACTAAAATTGCTAATGTAAGATTGTAATTTTTCCGAAATATCTAGGTTTACACCCATATTATTAAAGTTTTTTCTTTAACAGCTCATTAATTAATTGAGGATTAGCTTTACCGCCAGATGCCTTCATAGCTTGGCCAACAAAAAAACCAAACAACTTTTCTTTACCCTGTTTGTATTCAACTGCTTTATCTCTATTATCATTGATAATCTTATCTATAAGGGCTTCTAATGCTTTGGGGTCACTTTGCTGTTTTAAACCTTTTTCTTCAACAATTTTTTGAGGATCTTTATCTCCATCAATCATTAATTCAAAAACAGTTTTTGCTATTTTTCCAGAAATAGTTCCATTCTTTATTAAATTTATTAATATTGCTAAGTTTTTAGCACTTATAGGGCTTTGAGAAATTTCAATATTTTTACTATTCAATAAAGCAAACAGTTCGCCAGTTATCCAATTAACAGCCAACTTAATATCTCTATTTTTACCCATCTTCGCTACTACTTCTTCAAAATATTTTGCTATTTCTATATCCGAAACTAGAATTGTAGCTTCGTAAGCTGATAAATTGAATTCATCAATAAATCTCTTTTTCTTATCGTCAGGTAATTCAGGAATATTAGATTTAATATTGTTAATAAATTCATCGGTAACTTCTAAAGGTAATAAATCTGGATCAGGAAAATACCTATAGTCGTGAGCGTCTTCTTTAGATCTCATTGATCTAGTTTCATTCTTTTTGGTATCGAACAGTCTTGTTTCTTGATCAATCGATTTACCGTCCTCAATTAAATCAACTTGTCTATTAGCTTCATACTCTATAGCCATTTGCATAAATTTTATTGAGTTTACATTTTTTATCTCACATCTTGTGCCATATTCTTTTGATTTTATAGGTCTAACAGAAACATTAACATCTGCTCTTAGAGAGCCTTCTTGCATATTTCCATCACAAGTTCCTAAGTATCTCATAATTGATCTTAGTTTTTTAATATATGCGCTTACTTCATCGGGTGATCTTAAATCCGGTTTACTAACAATTTCCATTAATGCAACACCTGATCTATTTAAATCTACAAATGTATTTTGTGGATCTAAATCGTGTATACTTTTTCCAGCATCTTGTTCTAAATGAAGCCTTTCTATACCAACTTCTTTTTGTCCATTTGGCATGTCTAAAATGACTTTGCCCTCACCTACTATTGGATCTTTAAATTGTGAAATTTGATACCCTTGTGGTAAATCTGCATAAAAATAATTTTTTCTATCAAATACTGATCTTTTATTAATTTGTGCATTAAGACCTATGCCAGTTTTTATTGCTTGTTTAACACAGTATTCATTAATAACTGGTAACATTCCTGGAAATGCAGCATCAACTAAACTTACTTGCGTGTTAGGTTCAGATCCAAACTTTGTTGAAGATGATGAAAAAAGTTTTGAATTCGAGGTTACTTGTGCATGAACTTCCAAACCAATAACTACTTCATATTGGTTGTCACCTCGGTTAATTAGATATTCTGAACTATCTTTACTCACTTCATCCACCAATCTGAAATTTTATTTTCAAAACCTATTTTTTCCTCCATTGCGTATGCAATATTTAATAAGTTTTGTTCATCAAAAGCTTTACCAATTAATTGTAAACCTAACGGATATCCTTTTTTATCATGACCAGCTGGTATAGATATTCCTGGAAGACCAGCTAAATTAACTGGCACAGTAAAAATATCATTTAAATACATAGAAATTGGATCATTTGTTTTTTCTCCAATTTTAAATGCTGAACTTGGTGTTGATGGAGTTAAAATTGCATCAACATTTTTATAAGCCTCATCAAAATCAGATTTAATCAATTTTCTAACTTTTTGGGCTTTTAAATAATAAGCATCATAATAACCAGATGAAAGAACATAGGTTCCTATCATTATTCTTCGTTGAACTTCAGAACCAAATCCCTCAGATCTAGTTTTTTCATACATATCTATTAAGTTTATACCGTCAGCTCTAAATCCGTATTTTACTCCATCATATCTGGCTAAATTTGATGAAGCTTCAGCAGGTGCAACAATGTAATAAGTTGGTAAAGCATAATTTGTATGTGGAAGAGAAATATCAATTATTTCAGCACCACAATCTTTTACATATTCAATTCCTTTTTTCCACAATTCTTCAATTTCTTCTGGCATTCCATCAACTCTATATTCTTTTGGAATTCCAATTTTTTTTCCTTTAATATTATTGTTTAATTCTTTGCTGTATTCATTTCTTTTAAAATCAATTGATGTTGAATCTTTTGAGTCATAAGAACTTATGATTTCATGCAGTAATGCACAATCTTTAACATTTTGTGACATAGGACCAGCTTGATCAAGAGAAGATGCAAAAGCAACTATTCCATAACGAGAACAACTTCCATAAGTAGGTTTTAACCCAACGGTACCAGTAAATGATGCAGGTTGTCTAATTGATCCACCAGTATCAGTACCAATTGTAATGGGTGTTAAGTGAGCGGCTAAAGCTGATGCAGATCCTCCAGATGAACCACCTGGTACTAAATTTTCATCTATAGGATTTTGTACATTTCCAAAAAAACTAGTTTCATTTGAAGATCCCATTGCAAATTCATCACAATTTAATTTTCCTAACAATATAGCACCTTCATTCCACATATTTTGTGTAACTGTTGACTCGTAAGGGGGAATAAAATTATTTAATATTTTACTTCCAGCAGTAGTTTTTACATCTTTAGTGCAAAATAAATCCTTAACCGCAATAGGAATACCCGGTAATTTTAAATCTAAATTAGGTTTTTCATCAAATTGCTTAGCTTTATTTAAAGCATTTTCAAAATTATCAGTAATATAAGTATTAAGTTTTTTAGATTTTTCTGATCTTTCAATAAATGATTTGGTTATCTCTTCAGATGATAATTCTTTTTTTTTAACTTTATCTACCAAACTTGTAAGTGATAAGGATGTAATATCAGTCATTATTCTATTACCTTTGGAACAACAAAATAATCTTCATTACTATCAGGTGAATTTTTTATAATTTGCTCTCTTATATTTTCACTTTTGACTTCGTCAGGTCTAAGTTTTAAAGTTGTTTCAGCTACAGATGTTAATGGCTCAACATTATCAGTTTTTAATTCATTTAATTTTTCAATAAACTCAAATATTGAACTTAAATCTTTTGCTAATTTATTAGCTCTTTCCTCATCTACGGAAATTCTGGATAATTTTGATATATGCTTAATTGTTTTAAGATCTATACTCATATGATAAATAATTTGTGGCAAACTATCACTTAAGTAAAAAATATACAATATGATCAAAATTGAAGATTTTAAAAAAATTAATTCTAAGAAAACCAGATTAATTGGTCTTGATCTTGGATCAAAAAGGATCGGTGTATCAATTTGTGATGAAAAACGAATGATTGCTACTCCCTTCAAAACTATTCATAAAACAACTGGCAAGAATTTTATTGAGCAAATAAAAGAAATTGTTGATGAAAATGAGATTGGGGGGATTATAGTTGGAAATCCTTTAAATATGGATGGATCATTAGGTAGATCTGCTCAATCTGTAAACGATGTTATTAGAAATATTAAAAATGTTATAGATATTCCAATTATTCTTTGGGATGAAAGATTATCAACCGTTGGAGCTTTTAATTTATCTAGTCAGATAGGTATTAATGTTAGCAAAAGAGAGAAAAAAATTGATGAAAATGCTGCAGCCTTTATACTTCAAGGTGCAATTGATTTTTTGAACAATTAACACTTGCTATAGTAAAGCATTATAGTTATAGAGTTGGTTTTAATGGCAATTAAAACCAACAAAGCTATTAAAATTTCCCAAAAACATTTATTAGGTATTCAAGATTTATCGATCAATGATGTAAATCTAATCTTAGATGAAGCGAAAGATTATATAAAACTCAATCAAAGTAGTAATAAAAGAACTGACATTCTTAAAGGTAAAACCCAAATAAACCTATTTTTTGAACCGTCAACAAGGACACAAAGTTCATTTGAATTAGCAGGTAAAAGACTTGGTGCTGATGTTATGTCTATGAATATTAGTAATTCAGCAATTAAAAAGGGTGAAACTCTAATTGATACAGCAATGACTTTAAATGCAATGCATCCAGATATAATCGTTATTAGACATCAGGATTCAGGAGCATGTAACCTTTTATCTCAAAAAGTTAATTGTGCAGTGTTAAATGCAGGAGATGGGAGAAGAGAGCACCCTACTCAAGCTTTACTAGATGCTCTTACAATAATCACAAGAAAAAAAAAGATAGAAGGTCTTAGGGTTGCAATTTGTGGTGACATAGTTCACTCAAGAGTAGCAAGATCAAATATTTATCTTCTTAATATGCTTGGTGCAGAAGTAAACATAATTGCCCCTACCAATTTAATGCCAAAAGAAATTGAAAAATTTGGAGTTAACACATTCACTGATATGAAAAAAGGACTTAAAGATTGCGATATAGTTATGATGCTAAGACTTCAAAACGAAAGAATGACTAGTTCATATCTTGCTTCTAATAGAGAGTACTATGAATATTATGGGTTAACTCAAGATAAATTAGATCATGCAAAACCTGATGCTATCATAATGCATCCTGGACCAATGAACAGAGGTATTGAGATAGATACAGTATTAGCAGATGACATAAATAAAAGTGTAATTAAAGAACAAGTAGAACTCGGTGTTGCGGTTAGAATGGCTTGCTTAAAAATTTTTTGTAAATAAATGAAAAGACAATACTTCATAAATGCAAATATAGTCGACCCTCATAATTCAATGAATGAAAATGGCGGTCTAATAATTGGTGAAGATGGAAAAATTGAAGCAATTGGTAAAAAAGTTAATACGAATAATTTGCCGACAAGAGAAAGGCCTATTGATCTAGATGGAAAATATATATTTCCAGGATTGGTAGACATGAGAGTGTTTGTGGGAGAGCCTGGATATGAATATAAAGAAAATTTTAGAACATTAAGTAACGCAGCGCTAGCAGGTGGTGTGACTTCTGTAGTTACTATGCCAAATACAGATCCTATAATTGATAATGTTTCAATTGTTGATTTTTTAAAAAGAAGAGGAAGAGATAAATCTAAAATTAATATTTTTCCTTGTGCATCTCTTACAAAAGGAGTTGAAGGTCAAACAATGACTGAATTTGGTTTATTACAGGAAAAAGGAATTATAGCGTTTACAGATGGAATTAAAACAATTCAAAATTCACGTTTAATGTCAAGAATTATGAATTCTGCCAAAGACCTAGGTAGTTTAATCATGCAACATGCTGAAGATTATGAACTTGCAAAAAATGGAATGATCAATTCTGGCATTGTGGCAACTAAATTAGGCTTATCAGGCATACCTGATATTGCAGAAAGAATTATCATTGAAAGAGATTTAACATTGCTAGAAAAAACTAAATGCAGATATCACATATCTCAACTTTCATCAGAGAAATCAATTTCTACAATTGAGTATAGAAAAGATAAAGTTCAATTCACTTCAGGTGTTTCAATAAACAATTTATCTTTAAATGAAAATGATATTGGTGACTTTAGAACTTTTTTAAAACTTTCACCTCCACTTAGAAAAGAAGAGGATAGATTGGCATTGGTTAAGGCTTTAAAAGATGGTTTAATAGATGTAATTGTATCAGATCATAAACCAGAAGATGAAGAGTCTAAAAGATTAACTTTTGCTCAAGCTGCAACAGGTGCTTCAGGAATTGAAACACTTCTGTCTTTAAGTCTTGAACTTTATCATAATGGATCTTTAAAATTAGAAACTATAATAAGTGCTTTAACAAATAACCCAGCCAAGATTTTAAAAATCAACAAAGGCAACCTATCTATTGGAAATGATGCTGATTTTTGTATTGTAGACATCAATAAACCTTGGATAGTAAAAAAAAACAAATTAATCTCAAAATCTAAAAATACTTCTATAGAAGATAAAAAACTTCAAGGTAAAGTTTTAAATACCTTTGTAAAAGGTAAAGAATTGTTCAAATTATAAAATGGATTATATTTTAGTAATTGTTGTAGCTTATTTTTTGGGATCAATACCCTTTGGTTTTGTTTTAACAAAGATTTTTTTAAAGAAAGATATTAGAGATATTGGTTCAGGGAATATTGGAGCTACAAACGCTCTTAGAACCGGTAATAAAGCTGTAGGATTTTCAACTTTAATACTTGATGTAGTAAAAGCTGTAATACCAATTATATTTATCAAATATAATTTTCCAGAATATATTTATATTGCTGCTTTAAGTGTATTTTTAGGACATGTTTTTCCAATATGGCTGAAATTTAAAGGTGGAAAAGGTGTTGCAACATATCTTGGTATCCTTTTTTCAATGAATATTTTTTTTGGTATAGTTTTTATTACTAGTTGGTTAATAGTTTTTTTTATTTCAAAATTTTCTTCTTTATCATCATTAATTGCAACATTAAGTATTCCGATATTTATTTTTTTCTTTAATAACCAAGGTAATATAATTTTCTTTCTTATAATGTTTGTTTTGATTTTTTATACACATAGAGAAAATATCAAAAGACTAAAAAATAAAGAGGAAACAAAAACAAAAATTTATTAATTTGACTATCAACAAGTTTTGGTTAGTTTGTATTCATGAATCTTGTAATTGTTGAAAGTCCAGCTAAAGCTAAAACAATAAATAAATATCTTGGTGATAATTATAAAGTTCTAGCAAGTTATGGTCATATTAGAGATCTACCATCAAAAAATGGATCTGTAGACCCTGATCAAAATTTCAAGATGGAATGGGAAGTTGATAGCTTTTCAAAAAAATATTTAAAAGAAATTACAGATGCTGCAAAAGAGTCCACTAAAATAATCTTAGCTACTGACCCTGACAGAGAAGGTGAAGCAATAGCATGGCATGTAAAAGAGTATTTAGATCAAAAAAAACTATTAAAAGATAAAGAGGTTGAGAGAGTTGTATTTAATGAAATAACTAAGAAAGCAGTAGTTCATGGAATTGAAAACCCAAGACAAATCGAGCCACATTTAGTGGATGCCTATATGGCAAGACGGGCTTTAGATTATTTAGTTGGTTTTAATATATCCCCTATTCTATGGACCAAATTACCTGGCTCTAAATCAGCTGGAAGAGTTCAATCAGTTGCTCTCAAATTAATAACTGAAAGAGAACATGAAATAGAGTCATTCAATCCAGAGGAATTCTGGACTTTAAGTGTAAAATTTTCTGATACAAATAATAATTTTATAACAGCTAGTATTTATGAATTAAATTCAAAAAGAATAGAAAAATTTACTTTTAAAAACAAAGAGGAAATAAACTCAGCAATTGAAGAAATAAAAAATAAAAAATTTTCTATCACTGATATATCTAGTAAAACTATCAACAGAAAACCCTCAGGACCATTTACCACTTCAACACTTCAACAAACAGCTTCAAGTAGATTGGGTTTTGGAGCTTCTAGAACCATGCAGATTGCACAAAAACTTTATCAAGGTATTGAAATAGAGGGTGAAACTATTGGTCTTATAACTTACATGAGAACTGATGGAACTAATCTATCTGCTGATGCTATAAATACGTTTAGAGATTATATTAAAGAAAATTGTGGTAAAGAATATTTACCTAATGAACCTATAAACTACTCTGGTAAAAAAGCTAAAAATGCTCAAGAAGCACACGAAGCTATTAGGCCAACTGACATAAGCAGATCTCCAGACAATATTAAGAAATATTTAAGTACTGATCAAAATAAATTATACGAGTTAATTTGGTCAAGAGCTTTATCTTCACAAATGGAGTCAGCTCAATTTGATAGAAGTACAATTTCGCTAACATCAAATGATAATCATACTATATGTAAATCAAGTGGTTCAATTCTAAAATTTGATGGTTTTTTAAAAATTTATAAATCTCAATCAAAAGAGGATGATGAAGAAATATTGCCAGAAGTTTCAAAAGGTCCAGTTAATATTGAAGCTTTAATTGATGAGCAACATTTTACACAACCACCACCTAGATATTCTGAAGCAAGTTTAGTTAAAAAACTAGAAGAATTAGGAATTGGTCGACCCTCAACATATGCTAGCATTATTTCAACAATTGCAAATAGAGGTTATGCAGAAATCACAAATAAAAGATTTTTTCCAACTGATAGAGGAAAACTTATTTCTGCTTTTTTAGAAAAATTATTTTCAAGATATGTAGATTATAATTTTACGGCAGGTCTTGAGGATCAATTAGATGAGATTACTACAGGTAAAGAAAGCTGGATTAAAGTTTTGGAATTATTTTGGAAAGATTTCAATAATAACGTTTTAGAAGTTAAAGAAAAACGAACAAGAGAAGTTCTTGATTTATTAAATGATAGTTTGGGTAGTTTGGTATTTGATAAGGACAAAAATGGAAATATAGATAGAAAATGTAAAATATGCAATGAAGGTACTTTAAGTTTAAAAAATAGTTTTAGAGGTGGTGCATTTATTGGTTGCTCAAACTATCCTGATTGTAAATTTACAAGACCTCTTTCTAAAGCTAAAGCAGCAGCGCAAGCACAATTAGCAGAACCAAAATTCATAGGTAAGCATGAAAATGGTAATGATATTTTTTTAAAAAATGGAAGATTTGGTCCCTATCTTCAATATGAAGTTCTTCCTGAAGAGATAAATAATGAAAAAAAAGATTCTAAAAAAAAGAAAAAGAAATTAAAGAAAGATACAAATGATAATATAAAAAATGTTTCTATACCAAAAGGTATCGAGCTTGAATCTGTTGATCTAGAAAAAGCTAAATTTTTATGCGCTCTTCCAAAATCACTTGGAATTAATCCTGATAATCAAAAAGATATAATTCTTAATACTGGAAGGTTTGGTCCTTATTTAAAATGTGACAACAAATCTGCAAGAATAGAAAATATTGATGAAATTTTTTCTTTAGGACTAAATAGAGCTGTTACATTAATTGCTGAAGCCAAACCAGGAAGAATGTCTTCTTCAATAATAAAAGATTTAGGAGAACATCCGGAGGATAAAAAACCTGTTAGAGTAATGAAAGGCCAATATGGTCCTTATATTAAATACAAATCTTTAAATGCAACTATACCTGAAGAAAAAGATCCAACAGAGCTTACAATGGAAGAGGCTTTAATACTTATTGAGAAAAGAAAAGAATACGATAAAAGTAAAAAATCAAAAAAAAGGAAGTCTAAATGAGCTACGAAGATAATATAACGAGATTAGGTTTAAAATTACCTGAACCAAAAGCGCCAGCTGGAAATTATGTTGCTACTAAAATTGTGGGTAATTTACTATATGTATCAGGTCAAATATCAATTGATGAAAATGGACAACTAATCAAAGGTAAAGTTGGTTTAGACTTAACCTCAGATCAAGCCTATAGTGCAGCGAAACGTTGTGGGCTTAGCATTATTTCTCAGGCTAAAGACGCTTGTAAAGGAGATCTTTCAAAAATAAAAAATTGTGTAAAATTAACTGGATTTGTTAACTCTACTGCAGAATTTACTGAACAACCAAAAGTAATAAATGGAGCTTCTGATTTAATAGCAGAAGTTTTTGGTGAAAATGGCAAACACACAAGAGCGGCTGTTAGCACCAATAGCTTGCCACTTGGTGTAGCAGTTGAAGTTGATGCGATATTTGAATTGAATTAAAAACTAGCCTCTTCCAACACTGTAATATTTGATATCTCTATTTGTCATCTTATTAGGTGTATAAAGATTTCTCATATCATAAATTTTAATTTTTTTATTTTTAATCAATTTTAAAAAATCAAGTGACTTAAAATCATTCCACTCAGTATGGATGATTACTAGATCAGTTTTTTCTAAGCATCTTGAAATTGATTTAGCATAAGTAACATTCTTAAATTTTTTAAACTCTTTTTTATAACCAGTCGGATCAAAATATCTTATTAAGGCGCCTTTTTTAGATAAAGCTGGTATCATTGTAAGGCTTGATGAGTCTCTCATGTCATCAGTATTGGCTTTAAATGTAACGCCTAGAAAACTAATTTTTTTATTTTTAACTTTATTATTCAATATTTGATAAACTCTTTTTAGTAATAACTCAGATCTATTTTCATTTGATTTAATAACAGATTTTATCACTGACAGATTTGTTGAAAATTTATCAGCTGTTGAGGTTATTGCCTTTGTGTCTTTAGGAAAACAAGATCCCCCATATGCAGGGCCAGCTCTTAAAAAACGACTCCCAATTCTTTGATCCAAACCCATTCCAATCGAAATATCATCAACATTAATATTTGTTTTCTCACATAAATTAGCAAGTTCATTAATAAAAGTAATTTTAGTTGCTAAAAATGCATTTGAAGCATATTTGATTAATTCTGCTGCTCTTCTAGATGTATTAATATATTTGGCTCCTTTAGTAATTAACGGGGTATATAAATTTTTTAAAATTCTACTAGATTTTTTATCATTTGATCCAACCACAACTCTATCAGGATAAATAAAATCTCTAATAGCCTCACCCTCTCTTAAAAACTCGGGGTTAGAAACAACTGAAAATTTATTTCTAGAATTTGATTTTAATAAAATTTTTTCAATTTCATCCCCAGTTGTAACTGGAACAGTAGATTTTGTTATAATTATCTTATATTTGTTTATTGTTTTAGATAATTCTTTAGCAACACCAAATACTTGGGTTAAATCTGCACTACTTCCTCCCTTTTTAGTTGGTGTCCCTACACAAATAAAAATTATATCAGATTTTTTAACTGAATTCTTTAAATCAGTAGAAAAATTTAATCTATGATTTTTAATATTTTTTTTAACAAGTTCATCCAGACCAGGTTCATAAATAGGAATTTTTCCGTCTTTCAAATCATTAATTTTACTAAGATCCTTATCAACACAAATTACATCATTACCTAAGTCAGAAAAGCATACACCGCTAACTAAGCCAACATAACCTGTTCCTATCATACATAATTTCATAATTTAGCAATTTCTAAAGTAGATTTAATATATCCATTCATAGTACCGCAATCTAGATATTTTCCAGAAAAATTATGAGCAATAAAAGTTTCATTATTTTTAATAAGACTTTGTATGGCATCAGTTATATGGATTTCACCACCCTTACCTGGTTTTTGATTTATTAATAAGTTAAAAATTTTCTTTGGTAGTATGTATCTTCCAATAACAGCTTTATTTGATGGCGCTTCATGAATTGAAGGTTTTTCAATCACATCATCTATTAAGGAATTATTCTTGTCTAAATTTTTCTTTAACTTAAATATACCCCATCTTGATACAGTGCTTTTATCAACCTTCATACTAGCCATGACTGATGATTTATATTTTTGATGAATTTTTATCATTGATTTTGAACAATTGTTTTTAATAATTAAATCATCAGGTAATAACATCAGGAAATGACTATCTTTAATTAAATTTTTAGTTTTTAAGACAGCATCACCGGTTCCTAAAGGTTTATTTTGATAAACAAATTTGATAATTTTTTTATATTTCAATATTTTTTGATATTCTTTTTTAACTCTTTGATCATTCTTTTTTTTTATTATTTTTTTATAAAATAAGTCGTTATAAAAATATTTTTTAATAATTTCTTTTTTTTTAGAAATAATAAATATTACTTCTTTTATACCAGCATCTATGCATTCATCTAAAATATACTCAATTCCAGGTTTTCCATTTATAGGTAAAAGCTCTTTGGCAAAAACACTAGTTAAAGGTAACAGCCTAGTACCTAAACCTGCTAGTGGAATAATTGCTTGTTTAATCATGTAAATGTTTTACTTATTAAAGTGGCTAATACAAATGAAAATTATATTAAATAGCTCAATTCTTAAAAAAGAACTAAAAGAAATCAAAAATTTAGGTTTTGTACCTACAATGGGAAGTATTCATAAGGGACATGAATCCTTAATTAAAAAATCTAAAAAAACGTGTGAATATACAATTGTAAGCATTTATATTAACCCTACTCAATTCAATAATTTAAACGACTTTAAAAAATATCCAAAAAATATTAACAAAGATTTGAAAATATTAAAAAAACTTAAAGTTGATCTAGTTTTTATTCCAAAAACTAAAGATATATATAACTTCAAAAGATCAAAAAAGATTTCATTAAGTCATAAAGATAAAATCCTATGTGCTAAGTATAGAAAAGGACATTTTGAAGGTGTTATTGATGTAATGGATAGACTTACAAAACTAATTAAACCTAATAAAATATTTATGGGCGAAAAAGATTATCAGCAATTTTTTTTGTTAAAGAAATTTATTGAAAAAAGATATCCTAGTAAAATAATTAATTGTAAAACCATAAGAGATAACAAATCAATAGCGCTTTCTTCAAGAAATATACTACTTAAATCAAAGTCATTAAAAATTGCAGCAAATGTTGTAAAAGAACTAAGGAATATAAAGAAAAACCTCAATAAACAAAAAAATGTACAGATTTATTTAAATGAAAGAATTCAAAATTTAATAAAGAACAATAAAATTAAACTTGAATACTTAGAACTAAGAAATTTAAAAGATTTAAAAACTTCAACTACAATAAAAAATTCGAGATTATTTATTGCTTACTATATAGAAAATATAAGATTAATAGATAATTTATAAAAAATAAGCTCCAACACCAAGAAAAGATACGAAGCCTATTACATCAGTTATTGTTGTAACAAATACACTTGATGCAATAGCTGGATCTATTTTCATTTTCTTCAAGGTTACTGGAACAACAATTCCAAACAAACCAGCAACAATCATTGTGATAACCATTGATATAGAAATAATTAGAGATAATTGAATATCTTTAAACCAAAGTTGTACAATTAAAGAACTTATAATTGCAAAAATAATTCCATTTAAAACACCTATATTAAATTCTTTTAAAATATTTTGATTAAAATTATTTTTAGTTAAATCATTAGTTGCTAGAGTTCTTACTGTAACAGCTAAAGTTTGCATACCTGCATTACCGCCCATTGAAGCAACAATAGGCATCAAGAAAGCTAAAACAACCATTTGCTCTATAGTTGCACCAAACAAACTTATACACCATGTAGCTAAAAAAGCTGTGAAGAGATTTAATAAAAGCCAATTAAAACGTCTTTTTGTTTTAACAAAAACTCCATCTGTTATTTCTTCATCACCAACACCAGCCAATCTTAAAGCATCTTCTTCAGCCTCTTCTTTTAATACTGTAAGAACATCATCATATGTAATCATTCCAACTAACTTATTACTTTTATCAACTACACATGCAGAATTTAAACTATAATTCTCGAATAAATGTCCAACCTCTTCTCTATCCATATCAACAGGCACTAAAAAAGGTGACTCCGACATTATAGAAACCATTTTAGACTCACGTGATGTTCTTAAGACTTTTGATGAAGGTACTGTACCTATAGGTTTAAAGTTTTCATCTACAATAAAGATTTCCAGAAACTCCTCAGGAAGTTCTTTATTCTCTCTTAAATAGTCAATTGTTTGACCTACACTCCAATTACTTGGTATTGCAGTAAATTCTCTCTGCATTATTCTAGCAGCACTATCTTCTGGATAACTTAATCCCTCTAGAAGGGCGAAACGATCTTTTGGTGGCAATTCACTTAAAATAGCATTCTTATCATTCTCATTAACATTTTCTAAGATCTTAATTGCATCATCTGATT
>Ga0181602_10000984_pt1 | contig 25971 bp, 20 predicted proteins | sample 041ome_14_FD_148640 | JGI IMG/M metagenome (GOLD analysis project Ga0181602, IMG submission 148640) | Coastal salt marsh microbial communities from the Groves Creek Marsh, Skidaway Island, Georgia - 041408US metaG (spades assembly) | ecosystem: Environmental > Aquatic > Marine > Intertidal zone...
GTTGTTTTATTTGTAATTTTGCATTTCAAATCGCGAGGTAGAGCAGTGGTAGCTCGTCGGGCTCATAACCCGAAGGTCGCAGGTTCGAGTCCTGCCCTCGCTACTATAAAGGTCTTCAACTGAAGGCCTTTTTTATTGGGCTTAGCGACTAATACAGAAGGTGAAAAGACTATACCATCTGACCATTAATAATCATTAAATATCCAGAAACTGACACTAAATTGACAGTAAAATGACTAAAATCTGTCAGTAAATACTGTCCGTTTTTCCCAAAAAATTCCAACCTAAAACTCTAAAATCAAACCCCTATACCCAAAATTAAATCCGCTTTTCTTTTTGGGGTAGCGTTCGTATAATGATGTATTACCTTATTTGTATGGGTTTTCATATCTTTCAATATCTAACAATCAACACAATGAAAAAACTACTTCTTATTTTCCTGTTTATTCCTTTAGTTTCTTTTGGGCAGAAAAACACAGAAAGTGAACTGATAATGAAAATCAATGCTGTTCAGCATCAGTTGATGGCACAGGGAAATATTACAGAGGAAGAAGAGCAGGCAATCTTAAGCTTATGCAGCATTATGTCAAAAGATGACGGTTTAGCAAACTATAGTCCTGATGATAGAATGATATTAAAAGATGTAGAAATAGCGCCTATCTATAATGGTTGTGAAAAACTTTCTAAAAAAGAAATAAAAAGATGTTTTAATACTAAAGTATCAACATTTATAAAGCAAGAGTTCAACCTGGATATATCCAGAGATTTAAATCTTTCTGAACTTAGGCAAGTAGAAGCTTTTTTTATAATCAACGAAAAAGGAAACCTAACTGGAATGAAGGTCAGAAATTCAGAGCTGTCTGTTCAAGCAGAAATTTTAAGAGTACTTAGAAAACTGCCTAAAATGAAACCCGCTATTCATAAAGGAAATAATGTTGCTGTGTTGTGTTCAATAATAGTAAAATATGGCAATGGAATTGAAGTTGATGTTGTTTACATTCCTGAAAGACCAATTAGCCAAAACCTAGGGATATCCTCTTCAGTAAGTTCTACAATACACTTTGCCAAGAATGAAACAAGCTACGAATGAAGCAAGGGGAGACTTGCCTTTGTTTGTTTAGTAAGTTCAGGAAGAAAAACACGGAGAAGAGCTATTGTAAAGTTTCTTATATTGGTAGCTTATTAACCATAAATCGATAATTATGATTCCAATAAAACTTCTTATGCATATAAATTCTCCAAAAGAAAAAGTTTTTAAAGTTTTGACCAATTCAAATGAGCTTTCAAAATGGTATACCACAGTCGTAAAAGGAGAATTTAAATTAAATGAAATTATCACTTTCGAATTTGTAAATTTTGCAGTATTTAAATTTAAAGTAATTGCTTTAACTCAAAATGAATCTGTTTATCTAAAAGTTGTAGAGTCTGAATTCGATAATGTTGGACACATAATGAAGTATGAGTTAGATGAAAATGATGGCAAAACAAGAGTACGCTATACTTATGAGGGCTTTGCTGAAATGGATGATTCTTATGCCAATATGAACTATAGTTCTGCTAAATATCTTGAAAGTTTAAGACAGTATTGTCAAACAGGAAATGGTGAAGCTTTTGGCTCACCCACCTACAGAGCTTGAGTTGAATAAAAAGCAATCTAAATCATTGGCATTTCCTCTTCATTAAGTTCAGGAAGAAAAAGAGAAGAGCTATTGTAAAGTTTCTTATATTAGAAGCTTATTAACCATAAATCAATTAAAATGAAAAAATATTTAATTATTGCATTAGCAATGACAACGCTTATTTCTTGTGACTCAAATGCCGATATGTCATTATTTAAAGAGAATAAAGAAATAGCTAAAAAATATCTTGCTTCATATGAATCACCAACAGACTATGAAAATTTTGTTTCTATGACCGATGAAAAAATTGAGCATCAATCTCCAATGTATGGCGTTGGAATCGTTGGATATGAAAAAGTTTTAGAGCAAGGGAATTTCTATATGTCAAACTTTTCGGATGTTTCTTTTAATGACGCGAGATGGCTTCCGGGTGTTGATGAAGAAACCCTTAAGGCAGATGGTAGCGTAAGAGTTTACGGCACTTGGAAAGGGGTTAGTAATGCTTCAGGGAAAAGTTTTTCAGTTGACGGTTATCACTATTTCGTGATAAAAGAAGGAAAGATTGTTCAATCTGGTGACTTTTTTGATGCTACTGGAATGGTTATGTCTGTTCAACCAGATTCTGAAGAAGAAGTTGAATAATTTCACTTTTTAAAGAACATTATATGTTATAATTATTAACGTCACTAATTAAATTTAGTGACGTTTTCTTTTAAACCACAGGAATATCATCCTCAGTAAGTTCTACAATACACTTTACCAAATATGAAACAAGCTACGAATGAAGCAAGGTGAGACTTGCCTTTGTTTAGTAATTAAGTTAAGGAACACTTATTTAATATTTTAAGAGGTTAAACTAACTCTAATTTGTGTTAAACCTTTCTTAACTTATTATGTCCAATTAATAAACAAATTTAAATGCAAATCAAAAAATTAAATTTAATAGTGCCATTATTAACTATTTTGTTACTATTAGGTAGCTGTGGTGAAAAATTTACATCCGTAGAAAAAGATGGTTATGTTCAGGTTTCAAATACCGAAGGAAAGAACTTGGGCTACAACCCTGAGTCTGGTGTCAAACTATTAATCGTTGACCGATATGCTTTCAAAGATTTAAATCAAAACGGAACTTTAGATGCCTATGAAGATTGGCGTTTACCTGTAAATGAGCGAGCTCAAGATTTGGCACAGCAAATGAGTTTAGAAGATATTGCCGGTTTGATGTTGTATAGTTCGCATCAATCGATTCCTTCTGGAAGGCGTGGTTATGGCTCGTCCATGTATAACGGAAAGACCTTTGAAGAAAGTGGTGCTTCAGCCAGCGATTTATCCGACGGGCAAAAGAAGTTTTTGACAGATGACCATTTACGTCATGTGTTAATTACTTCTGTAAAAGACCCAGCAACTGCTGCACAATGGAACAATAATGCACAAGCATTAGCAGAAGGAATGTATTTAGGAATTCCAATAAATAATAGTTCAGACCCACGTCATGGTAGTGATTCATATGCAGAATTTAATGCCGGTGCAGGTGGTGATATTTCGATGTGGCCGGGCACATTAGGAATAGCAGCAACTTTTGACCCCGCATTGATGAAGCAGTTCGGAGAAATCGCATCTAAGGAATACAGAGCATTGGGCATTTCTACAGCATTATCTCCTCAAATAGATTTAGCAACGGAACCACGTTGGAGTCGTTTTGACGGCACAATGGGTGAAGACCCTGCCTTGGCAGCAGATTTAGCAAAAGCCTATGTTGATGGTTTTCAATCTACCGATGGTGGCGACTGGGGATTAGCTAGCGTGAACGCTATGGTAAAACATTGGCCTGGAGGTGGCCCAGAAGAAGGTGGTCGTGATGGTCATTTTGGTTATGGTGCCTATGCAGTATATCCCGGAAAGAATATTAAAGACCACATGAAACCTTTCACAGAAGGCGCATTTAAGCTAGATGGACCAACAAAAATGGCTTCGGCTGTAATGCCATATTATACCATTTCTTCAGGGGAAGGTGAAAAGGTTGCCAATGGCTATAACAAGTATTTAATCACAGAGGTACTAAGAGGAACTTACGGTTATGAAGGAGTTTTATGTACCGATTGGGGTATTACTAGAGATATGTCCGCTGTTCATAAATTTGAAGGGAAACCTTTTGGTGTTGAACATTTATCTGAAGCGGCACGTCACTACAAAGCAATTGATGCCGGAATGGACCAATTTGGTGGTAACAATGATATGGGCCCGGTTTTAGAAGCTTATAAGTTGGGTGTTGGAGAAATGGGTGAAGAAGCCATGCGAGCGCGTTTTGAAGAATCAGCTGTTCGTTTGTTAACCAATATTTTTAGAGTAGGTCTTTTTGAAAATCCGTATTTAGATGTTGAAGAAACAAAAGCAATTGTCGGCAATAGCGAATTCATGAAAGCTGGTTTTGATGCACAATTACGTTCGATAGTGCTATTGAAAAATCACAATAATAGCCTTCCGCTAAAGGCGAAGCAAAAAGTATATGTGCCAAAACGTTATATTGCACCTAGTACGAATTGGTGGGGAATGACATCCGAAGAGAAAATAGAATATCCGTTTAACATGGAAGTAGTTGCTAAATATTTTGATGTAGTTGATACTCCAGAAGAAGCAGACTTTGCTTTGGTGGGCATTCAAAGTCCAGATGGTGGTGTTGGTTATGATGTTTCAGATTTAGAAAAAGGAGGCAATGGATATATGCCTATAAGCTTGCAATATGATACTTATACTGCTGATACGGCTCGTCAAGTAAGTTTAGCTGGTGGTAGCGATTTAGAAGATTTCACCAATAGAACCTATATAGGAAAAACGGTAAACACAAATAATACCATTGATATGAAATTGGCAAATGACACCAAAGCTAAAATGGGAGAAAAACCTGTAATTATTTCTGTAAAAGTTGGGAAGCCAATGGTGTTTTCAGAAATTGAAAAAAGTGCTTCGGCTATTCTAATTCATATGGGCGTACAAGACCAAGCTTTGATGGAAATTATTTCTGGAGCTACTGAACCTTCTGCATTACTCCCTTTTCAAATGCCTGCTGATATGCTGACTGTAGAAGCACAATTTGAAGATGTACCTCGCGATATGAAACCATATACAGATTCTAATGGAAACGTTTATGATTTTGCTTTCGGATTAAACTGGAAAGGAAAAATTGAAGACGAGAGGGTAAAAAATTATAAATAGACTAAACCCTTTACTTAATTAGGGATAAAATAAAACACATTCAAGAAGGATATAATGCCATTTTCCAATACCAATTAAACCAAAGGCATACCATCTTCAGTAAGTTCTAAAATACACTTTACCAAGAATGAAACAAGCTATAATGAAGTAAGTGATGACTTGCTTTTATTTGTTTGATAGTTTCTTACAATAGTTTAATTGATTAAACATCTATTTTGTTTAATATTTTAGATAAAAGGATAAACAGGGATGACTTAAATGTTATACATTTACGTGAATTTTAAAAACAATTTATATTATGAAAAAATCAATGTTTATTATCACAGCAGTATTATTTATAACATTTTCTGGAAATGTTGTAGCACAAGATACTATAGTGGATATTGCTGTCGGAAATGAAGATTTTTCAACCTTAGTTACAGCTTTGAAAGCTGCAGATTTAGTTGGTACATTAAATTCAGAAGGTCCTTTTACTGTTTTTGCACCAACAAATGATGCATTTGCTAAGATTGATTCAAAAACTTTAAATTCATTACTTGAGGTAGAAAACAAAAAATCATTGGCAAACATACTAACCTATCATGTTATTTCAGGAAAAATTGTTGCTTCTGATGTTGTTGCTGCATTAAAGAAAGGGAATGGTTTAGTTGAATTAACAGCTTTGAATGGTCAAGTTATATCAGTAATTGAAAAAGATGGTAAAATTTGGCTAAAAGATTCAAATGAAAATTATAGTGAAATAACGTCAACAGACATTATGGGAAGTAATGGTGTAATTCATGTTATCGATTCGGTTGTTATGCCTAAATAATATTCAAATCACTTTAAATATTTATTAACCTCTTAATTAGTTTTAAGAGGTTTTTTTACACCACAGGCATATCTTCAGTAAGTTATACAATACACTTTGCCAAGAATGAAACAAGCTTCGAATGAAGCAAGGGGAGACTTGCCGATAGGACATAAAAAAAGCACCTTAATGGTGCTTTCCTTAGTAGCGAGGGCCGAACTTTCGAAAAATCGATATGCCCTTAAATACAGATCTTGGTTTGTCGCTCATGTAGAATTTTTTAACTCCAAAAAAGAAGCGATAAAAAGAGAAAGATTCTTGAAATCTGGACAAGGAAGAAAATGGATTAAAACCAACCTCTTTGGAGGGCGCTTATCCGCCTGAGGCGGACAGGCAAGCCCTTGGTACTTTAACAATTATACGGTTGTCCTATTCTAGTGTAACCGTTTTTGATTTATATCTTTCAATGATTGCAAGGCGTAATTCGTTTTTATCCTTAAAATTTGCTAAGTCTTGATTATCGACAGGTTTAATATTGTGATGGCTCCACAAGGCTAACTCAATTATAACAGGAGTTAACGAAAGTCCTTTTTCGGTTAGAAAATAGTGATTTGTTTTATGATTGTCAGGTAATTTTTGCTTGACAATAAACTCCATCTTCTCCAGTGATTTTAGCCTATTAGACAAAATACTTGGTGCAATTGATTCATCGCTTTCAGAAAACTCTTTAAACGTTTTTTTATGTTCTAATAGCATCAATTTTATAACAACAAGCGTCCATTTGTCTCCAACAATATCTATTGCTGAAGTAACAGGACAATCACACCTAAAAAACTTATCTATAAATGACATAATTATAAAAATATAATTATTACTATCAAAACAATAGTAATTTTATTATTTTTACTATCAAATTTAAAGTAATAATAAATAAACTATCCAATGAATAAAAAGGTTTTATTAACAGGAATTTCAGGCTACATAGGAAATCATTGTGCCGTCGAATTATTGAAAAATGGATATTCAGTCCGTGGATCCGTTAGAAGTTTATCAAAATCTGAAAAGGTTATTGACGCAATTAAAAAAGAAGTTGATCCAAAAGATAATTTAGAATTTTGTGAGCTGGACTTGCTAAATGATGATGGTTGGGATGATGCAATGAAGGGATGTGAGTTTGTAATGCACGTAGCCTCTCCATTTATCAATATCGAGCCGAAAGATGAAAATGAATATATAAGACCTGCAGTCGACGGAACAATGAGAGCACTAAATGCTGCTAAAAAGGCCGGCATTAAAAGGGTTGTTTTAACTTCATCAATGGTTTCTATGTTAGAAAATGCTGATAAATCTATCAAAGTCGATTCGAAATCATGGACAAACGTAAAAGCAAAAAATGTTTCTACGTATGCAAAAAGTAAAACCTTGGCAGAGCGGGCTGCTTGGGACTTTATTAATGCTCAAACCGATGCAACACCAATGGAACTTACTGTTGTGAATCCAGGTCCTGTTTTTGGCCCAACGCTTTCGGGTGATTTATCAGGAGCTTCAATGGGTATGTTTAAGCAAATGATGTCAGGAAAAATGCCAATGGTTCCTCAAGCTGCAATTAATATGTCCGACGTAAGAGATATTGCTAAAATACATGTGCTAGCGCTTGAAAATGAAAAAGCAGCCGGAAAAAGATTTATTGTTACAACTGAAGAACCTTTCGCTTTTCAGGAATTAGCCAAAATACTTAAATCCAATGGTTATAATAACGTAAGTACAAGGTTGGCTCCAAACTTTTTACTAAATCTTATTGGTAATTTTGATAGAGAAGCCAGAAGTATGAGATCTTTTATTGGCAAAACATATAATGGTGATATATCCTTAACAAAGAAAACATTTGATTGGAGTCCCATGCCTTTTAAAAAGACTGTTTTGGATACTGCAAAATCAATTGAATCCTATCCTTAAAAGATTGATTAATAAAGGAGTTTAAATATGTTTACTGCAACAATCCTAATTGCCTCAAAAAAGAATAGTTATCTAAAAACTCCCTCCCAATTACAATGCGCTTTCGCACTAAACTATATATTAAAATAGTGTTGTTTTTTGGTTTTAAACCCGTTATTTTTCGTGATTTCTGATTCCATCCAAATTATCGCTATCATAGGACTTCATATTTTCTTTACGTTGAATTTTATGCTGCCTTCTGACGATGGTTAGAAGAAAATATACATAAATGATGAAAATTATTATTCCAACCAAAAACATTATTTGATTATTCATAAGTTAGGATTTTTGTCGTCATTTCTTCTCTGTCTTATTACAAATGCAAATGCAAGAATTGTTACTGGCCATAGACCAACATAAATTCCTTCAAGTTGATTTCCTGTAAACCATAGATATATAGAATATAAGAAGCTTAAAAAAGCAAGTATTACTGGATAATATTTCTCTAAAAAAAGCATTTTTTATTTTCGTTGTTAGTTAAATAAGATTTAGTCATTTTAAACTAAAGCCATATACATTAAAAGGGGATTTTCCCAGAATCGGGTTAGCAAAAACCAAAAAAGATTATTAAACATCTAATCCAGTTCTTTGTAAGATACGAACAATTAGTTTAAAAGAGACCTTTAGAATAAGAAACCATTGAAATAGCTGCATTTTTGTAAATCAATATTCGGAGCTGTTTAGGGAATAATAAAATTTTCATTTTTTTATTAGAATCGCCCCGTACGAATCCTTTCGTATGGTTGGAGAAAAAAAACCAATAGCGGTCTTTACTACACAATAATCGTGTGATACGGCGAATAATAATGACGGATGTGGATTTGAAATATTACCGTTCCCCTGTAAAATAAACTGTCAATAACACAGCGTCCAATTTGTTAGAAAATAGCTACATTGTATTCTTAAACTTTATTTATGAAAGGCTCAAATAGGTTATATGCTCTAGTGCTTATACTTTTTATCACTGCTGATGTTTGGGGTCAGACCGATCCCGCAGCCGTTTTTTATGGCGATTTACTTCCCGATGCACCCAGCTTGGCCGCTCGAGGTGAATATCAGGTGGGCGTTAGAACGCTACAACTAAAGAATCCCAATCAAATTGATCTCTTAAATTCCACAAAGGATCAAGAAGTATACTACGACCGACCCCTTACCGTTGAAATTTGGTATCCCGCCCGTTTAGAAGAAGGAGCTAAAGAAATGGTGGTCTACAATGAGGTGATGGGAAATTTTAATAGTCCCGATCGCCCATTGATCCCCTTTACCTTTAATGGAAGAGCAGCGCGGGAGGCGGCTGTATTCCCTTCAAACGCCCCCTACCCTTTGATTATTGTTTCGCATGGTTATACCGGCTCGCGTTATCTGATGACGTATTTGACCGAAAATTTAGCTTCAAAAGGTTATGTTGTTGTGGCCATAGACCATACCGATTCTACCTTTAGAGATGCCGCTGCGTTCCACAGTACGCTGCTCAATCGTTCGCTAGATGATCTTTTTGTTTTAAACGAAATGGAACGCTTAAGCACAGAACCCGATTCCTTTTTACAGGGCTTGGTGGATGTAAACACTACAGGACTGATTGGCTACTCCATGGGAGGCTATGGAGCTCTGAATGTTGCCGGAGGTGGTTACAGTTCGCAAGCCTTGCAATTGTTTTCAATGGTCTCCCAGGGAAGTCGGGCACTGGAAAAACGAATGCTAGGAAATGAGGCCTTCATTAACTCCTTTGACTCGCGGATAAAAGCCGTCGTTGCCCTTGCGCCCTGGGGTATGGAAAGAGGCGTTTGGGATGCCGAAGGACTGGCCGGAATTAAAATCCCAACTTTTTTTGTTGCTGGAAGTAAAGATGATATTTCAGGCTATGAAAAAGGAATCAAAGCCATCTATGAGGGAGCCATCCATACAGAACGTTATCTTTTAACTTATGAAAATGCGCGTCACAACATCGCTCCCAATCCGCCCCCAGCAGCAGCACTCCAGGCTGGACTCGATATCAACGAATATTTACGCTACGCTGATTCCGTCTGGGATCAACGAAGGATTAATAATATCAACCAACATTTTATCACCGCATTTCTGGGTCTAAAGCTCAAAAATATCACCGCCTTTGCCCCCTATTTAAATGCCGCAGAGCTCGAAAACCAAGATCCTTGGGAAGGATTCCTCCCTCGAACTTCGGTGGGCTTGGAATTGCTTTATGAAAAGCCTGAATAAATTTTTCAAATTTATTCCATAACAACCACCTCAAACTCCACGCGGCGGTTGAATTGATGGGCTTCTTCTGAGATTTGGATGACTGGGCTTTTTTGTATCCATGTTGAAAGATTTTTTTCTTCCAACTCCAATCGGGCTTGTTTTGCCTCGGCATAAAAATCAAAGGTTTCAACAATCAGTCTTGTCAAACCCCCGGAATCTTTTTGCATTCGCGGTGAATATCCCATATCCCGATAGCTTTTCATTATGCTACTAGTATTTTCCTCTTTTTCAAAAGAGCCTCCCACCAGAAGATAATTCTTAAGGGTGTTATTTTCGATGGTCGTTTCGCCATAACCCACAGATTCAATGGAATTGTTGTTTTTAATATGAGCCACTAAATAGTTTTTGATGGAAGCCGCTCTTTCCTCCGATAATTTTTGATTGTAAGCCGCTGACCCCCTGGCATCCGTGTAAGCTTTTATTATGAGTTTCAATTCAGGATATTGATCCAAAACCGCGACCACCTCGTCAAATCGATCTTGATAAACCGTCCACAGCTCACTTTCATTAAATTTATAATAGATAGGGCGAAGGTTGAAATTAATTGCTTCGCGTTTGGTCTGTACCGCTTCAGATCCTTTTAAGGTCACCCGTATGGGTGCAGAAGTGTTAAATTCCGATTGGAGTCGATAGCTGAACTGATCCTCCAAAATCAAGGGATTCGAAACCAAGTAATAAAAACTCCCATCCGAATTGAGTTGCAAACTTCCATTGGCAGTTTTTTCTTCCAAAATCACCGTTTTGTCAATTATGGCTTGCAATGGATCTTCGGACAGCATCAACACTTGATCATTTTCCAAAACCCCTTCAGCATCCACAAACAAAGTGTCTTGGGTAAAAGAATAGCTATCCTCCACCCCCTTTAATTGAGGTCGATATAAAAAATAATAATTGTCATCCTTACCTACTCCATCAGAACGGTTGGAACTCAAAAACCCCAATTTTGTAATGGGATCGATGGAAAAACTAAAATCATCAGCATCCGATAAAAATGGAGCTCCTAAAGCTCGACTGATCCATTCATCGGCTTCCTTTTGTCCCATCATGACATCCAAAGCTCCGCTTTCCTCTTTTCGCTTTCGAGAGAAAAAAACGACATCTTCCCGATACACATAAGGAAACACCTCATCGGAGGCTGTGTTGATGGCTGCGCCTAAATTTTGGGCTTCCCCAAAACGGCCATCGGAATTGACCCGAACGCGATATATGTCCATTCCCCCAAAACCCCCCGGACGATCGCTGGAGAAATAAAGTGTCTGATTTTTTGCATCAAAACTAGGATGCATATTGGAATAGTTGCCATCGATTTCAAAAATGGGAAACTGATCCCTTTTACCCGCCACAGGAGGATAGGGAGTCTGAAAAATATTCAACTGATATTCCTGATTTGTTCCCATTTTACCCATATTACGAGTAAAGTATACAATCTTGTTTTTGGGATCAAAAGCAGCGGGTCCTTCTTGTACGTTGGTGTTGAGTTCAAAAAGCAATTCATCTGCGACCATGATTTGGTTCAAAGTGTCCCATACTGCCCGGGCGAGGTTATAAACTGTACTCTTGGATCGAACCTTGTTGCGTTTTAGTTTTTCCCCTTGCATTTTTTTGGACGTCACATATAAAAACTCGATCTGATGCGCTTCGGAAGTTCCATCCCATCGGAGGATGCCGTATTCGTCCTCCACAGAATTGTTTGGAAGGGGTTTTAAAAGAGTAATGGAATCCAAGGTGTTTTGAAAAAACAATTGGGAAACTTCGGTAGTGTTGTCTTGTTGTGCTTGGAGCACAAAAGAGAAACAACTCAGCAATAAAAGGATTCGCTTTTTCATATTAGAAGAGTCTTGGCGATCTTAAAAAACCGATGTTTTTGGGACTAAACTGATACCGCAGCAGGATTTCATGAGAGGTGTTGGTAATCCCAATAGTCGCATTTGCTAGTGCCCCTTGATAGGCATAACCGATCGATAGGTTTTGGCTGATATTGACCCCCATAAATCCTCCAAAAAAACCCGCAGTGTTTTGATTGGGTAAACCATTTTTTATATTGGAGCGATATTGGGGTCCTATCCAAAAAATGTCATTGATGGAAAATAGAACACTGTTGTCATAGACCAGCGGTAAGCTTTCTGTTTTCTGAAGAAGAATACTGGGTTTTATTTTTAAAAACGAACCCACATTTATCAGTGCGCCCCCGATGGCATAAAAATTTCTTTGCAAATAGAGCTCCTCATCCTCAATAAAATAAGGAACACCCACTCCAAAATAGAAGTTTTTGTTTTGCAAATACAAGCCAAAACCAACATTTGGAGAAAAATTATAATCCTGAGAAATGCCCAGAAAAGGATCGTTGGAATCGATATAGGTGAGTAGGGAGGTGTCCAATTGAAGCGAACGACTGCTAAACTTGAGACCAACGCCCAATTTTAAACCTTGTGCATTTAGCTTTAGATGATAGGCCATATCGGCTGCAATATTTACGCGTTCCGTAGGGCCAATTTTGTCGTTAATACTGGATATCCCAAAGCCTAAATTTTTATTTTTAAACAGATGACTCACACTCACCGCATGGGTGACCGGAGCCCCAAGAATTCCATCCCATTGATTTCGACTCCCCACCGTAATCTGAGAATATCCCGTGGCTCCAACATAGGCCGGATTGATGGATTGGTGGTTGAACATATACAATGAAAAAGAAGCTTCCTGCTGGGCGGATGCTGTCCAAACTGTACAAAACAGTGCAAAAAACACCCAAATGTGATGGAGGTACTTCATCGTATTTCTTTTTCTTGTTGAAAATAAAATTGATCTGAAACGCGACAGGAAATTTCTACAGCTTCAATTTTATAAACAACAAATGGCCTATGGTGTTGCAAAAGATGCTCTTGGTTAATTATCAAATATAGTTTTATAAAATTACGCAAAAATATCTGCAAAGCCCCTTTCAACTGTAAGTTATTAGACTTTAAGAAGCATCTGAATCCAAAAATGAAAATGAAAATAAACGTTTTTAAGTTTAATTTTTTAAGGTTCCCATTAGAAATCTTCCCATTTGAAAGGGGGTACACATCATTTTTTAAGTACCTTGGAAACCAAAATCATCCCCTTGGAAGACAAGAAACATAAATCGGGTTATGTTGCCATTGTTGGCAATCCCAATGTGGGCAAATCCACCTTGATGAATGCCTTGATGGGGCGAACGCTTTCCATCATTACTGCCAAAGCGCAAACGACTCGGCACCGCATCTTGGGCATCATCAACGGAGACGATTTTCAAATGGTACTTTCCGATACACCGGGCGTGATCAAACCCGCCTATGAAATGCAAACTTCCATGATGAATTTTGTTAAAGAGGCTTTGGTGGATGCCGATGTTTTGGTCTATATGGTGACCCCCGAGGAGGAGGACCTTAAAGATGAGAAGTTGTTTGAAAAGATTAAAAAATCAAAAGCCCCCCTGCTGTTGTTGATCAACAAAATTGACATGATTTCTCAAGAGACTTTGGAGGCATCGGTTGCTCATTGGCAAAACTTGTTTCCGCAAGCTGGCGTTTACCCCATTTCCGCCCTTCGTGGTTTTTTTATTCCCGAACTGCTTGCTTTACTCACCGAAAAACTTCCCGAATCACCGGCTTATTTTCCAAAAGATCAACTTACCGACAAGCCGGAACGCTTTTTTGTTAACGAGGCAATACGGGAACAAATTTTGGAACACTATTCCAAAGAAATCCCCTATTCCGTTGAAGTTGTTACGGAAGAATTTCACGAGGATGAAAAAATCATTCGAATCCGTTCTGTGGTGCTCGTGGAACGTGAAACACAAAAAGGTATCGTGATTGGCCACAAAGGAAGTGCCTTAAAACGTGTGGGAATAGGCGCTCGAAAGTCTTTGGAGAAATTTTTTGGCAAAAAGATTCATTTGGAATTATATGTAAAAGTGTCCAAAAACTGGCGTTCGGACAGTCAGCAATTGAAGCGTTTTGGCTATTCAAACTGAGTACTTCCAATATTTTTTTATCTTTAAGGAATCACAAAAAAAATAGCTCTTGAAAGCACTCTATACCTTTGTCCTTTGTTCGCTCTTTCTTTTTTCCTGCCAGGAAAAAGTAAGTCCTCCTAATATCGTCTTCATTATGTCGGACGATCATGCCTATCAAGCCATTAGTGCGTATGGGCATGGGTTGAATAACACCCCCAATATTGATCGAATTGCAAAAGAAGGTGCCTTGTTCAACAAAGGGTTTGTAACCAACTCCATTTGCGCACCCAGCAGGGCGGTTATGCTTACTGGAAAACACAGTTTTGTGAATGGAAAAGTGGACAATATCCAAGATTTTAATTGGGATCAGGACAATTTTGCCAAACAACTCCAAAAAGCTGGTTATCAAACGGCTATGGTAGGGAAAATTCACCTTCGTGGACTGCCACAAGGCTTTGATTATTCCGCTGTCTTACCCGGTCAAGGGCATTACTATAATCCCGATTTTATCATTGATGGGGTAAAAAAACAAATAGAAGGCTATGTAACCAGCATTACTACCCAACTGAGTTTGGATTGGCTAAAAAACAAAAGAAACAAGGCGCAACCTTTTTTGTTGCTGTATCACCAAAAAGCACCTCACCGAAATTGGAAGCCCGAGGAAAAATATTTAACACTGTTTGACGACAAAACCTTTGATCCTCCTGCTAATTTTTTTGACGATTATTCCCATCGAGGGACGGCTGCCAAAACGCAAGAAATGTTGATTGCCGCCAGTGAAGAACAAATCGCAGCAGCCCATGGCAATGGGGGGCACGGTCGTTGGGGACACGACTTTAAAATGTTGACCGACCCCTATGGAAACAACACAGGATTTGAAAACGAATTAAATCGTTTTACTCCCGAACAAAAGGCCGCATGGTTGGCCGCATACACTCCCAAAAATGACGCTATGAAAGCGCAAAAACTGGAAGGCAAGGAATTGGCGCTTTGGAAGTTTAATCGCTATTTGAAAGACTATTTGCGCACCATACAATCCGTGGATGATGGCGTAGGAGAAATTTTGGAGTATCTCGATCAAGAGGGTTTGACCGAAAACACCATTGTAGTATACACTTCCGATCAGGGATTTTATTTGGGTGAACACGGTTGGTTTGACAAACGTTTTATGTATGAAGAATCCTTGCGAACCCCCATCTTAATGCGTTATCCCAAAGAGATTCCTGCGGGTTCTGAGGTTGACGCTTTAATCCAAAATTTAGATTTTGCCCCTACCTTTTTGGATTATGCTGGCGCCCCCATTCCAGAAGACTTACAAGGTATTTCCTTCCGAAATATCATCAACCAAAAAACCAGCGTATGGAGAGATGCTATTTATTATACCTATTACGAATACCCTTCAGTACACATGGTAAAACGTCATTATGGCGTTCGAACCGATCGGTATAAGTTGATGCATTTTTATTATGACATCGACGAATGGGAAATGTATGATTTGGAAAAAGATCCCGACGAAATGTTCAACATCTACGGACAGCCCGAATACGCTCCTGTACAACAGCAGTTACATGCACGTCTTTCTGAACTCCGCGAACAATACGGCGACTCTGACTCCTTGGATCAGATGCATATCGAACGTTATGTGTCGGGCTTAAAATAACATTATAGCGGAATTGTCCATTCGTTTTTGGTGCAATCCAAACGGCCGTTCATTTTTTCGGTGATGACTCGATCGATGATTAAAAGTCCTTTGGTGGCCATGTTTTCAAAATTATCGATACCGTTGTTTTCAAAACCTTTACGCGTGCGGTGAATGTTGAATTGCGTAGCCAAGGGACGACCAAAGGTTTTTTCCACGGCTTTTTTTCCCATCATAAAGCCCAACATTCCTCCCCAAGTTGCGGTGGGATTGTCAGAATCCCAGCCCGCCAAGGCCCCAATTTTAATGGTTTCTTTAAGATCCCCTTCGCCATAAAACAGGCTAACGATAGAGGCTCCAAAATTAATTCCGGCAGCGAAACAGCCGTTACAACTTTTGTCTTCGGTAGCCCACCGATAGCCATCTTCTTGACGAATTTGGTATTTTTCATGCAAGCCGTCACGCGCTGCCTCCCATGTTTTTCCAGAATGGTATTGCGCCACCACAAAATCATACATTTTGGCAGCATAGGAATCATTAGGAAGGTGTTGACGGGCTTGCGAAGCCATCCATTGGGTTTTTTCTTTAAGATTGGCGTGTTCGGTAGGTTGCGCAGCTAGGGCATACATAATCACATTAAATTCAGCAATCCAAGCCGCGTTTTCTCGTGCTGTCGTCCGGATCGGTAGATAGGCCATTTCCAAGGCAATGGCGGGTTGGGTGGGAGCAAAAAGTCCAAAGATTTCGGTGGTGAGTTGAGCATCTATCATTTCGTAAAAAGGGTTCAATGCCGGATCACTGGTTTCGGGAGGTACTTTTCCTTCTTGCATCAAATCAAAAGCTTGTTGATTGGACACCCACAAAAAATTTTCCTCCTCCTTATGAATATGCGCCAACCAAACTTCCCGGATTTGGGCTCCGGTTACATCCAAGGTTTCACTGTGATAGAGTAAATCTTGATAAATATACTCTATATCTGTATCGTCATCAGCGCCCCAAATACTGTCTTTTTCAGCCAATAAAAAGTCAATGGTTTTTGAATAATTGTTGGAGCCCCACAAATTGGGTTGATCGGGGCCACCCCAATCGGCGCGGGTGTAAAAACCTTCTCCTTTGCCATTGGAAGGAATTCCAATTTTATCCATTTCTGTGATCAAACCGGTCCAATTGGCAATGCATTGCGCCATCCAAAATCCTTGTAACTGATCGTGATAGTGCCCCCGATCGATCACAAGACTTGTTGGGGCCGGTGGCACTATGTCTTTACATGAAAAAAAGAGGGATATCCCAAAGAAAATAATTGTACTACCTAATATTCCATTCTTCATCTTAAAAATCTTCAAGTGTTCGGGTCAAATTTCCTGAAGCGTCATAAAATTCAACTTTTATAGCCGCTTTAGGGATCCAAAGACTGGACGAACCTTGCGATTGAAAACTGTTTTGCGCTTGTCTCAACTGCAATTGTTTTCCTCCGGAAGGTAAAGAGACGATACATTTCACTTCCGCTCCCTTCCATTCCAAAGCATCCCGATAAGTACTGTTTTTGGATTGATACACTTTTAATACATCATTATTTTGGGAAGCGATAAAGAGCGGTTGTTGGCCTTGATTTAATAGGACTAAACTTTTGGCATCTCCAGGCACTACAAAATGGGTGTCTTCCATAGAAAGCGGAATAAACCCCCCTTTGCCGTTGTTTTTAAGAACCAATCCTTGCAGCGCGTCCGATCTTCCTTGATGGACTTCAACCCCGTAGTCATTTCCGACTAAAATAATATCCTGAAAACCGTCTTGATCCACATCAAAAGGAAGGGTTGCAAATACGGGTGCCCATTGCACTTCCACAGGCAGTTTGTGCAATTTAAACTGTTGATTCCCCAAATTCTCTATCCAAGAACTTTCCATCCAATTGGATTGTTTGATGATGGCGTCGCTGAGCTCTTGATTTTCAAAAACTTCCTCCAAAGTGGCTGCACCGTAGGCAGCATAGGAATTGAATGATTTGCGCAAGGCTCTAAACTGTTTTACAACGTCTTCCCAAGGGTGATAGGGATAGTTGTGTTTTTGCCCCAAACTGTCTCTTAAATAGAAAGAAATAAAGGGGTCCACACTGCCGTTGGCGTCAAAATCTTTGGCAATAATCGTGATGGGTTCCTCAGCATTGCCTTGGTAGAAGGTGTTGGTGCCAAAATTTCCAGCCACATAGTCAAGGTCGCCATCATTGTCCAAATCGGCAGCAGAAAGACTATTCCACCAGCCCGTTGCATTTTCGATTCCGGTTTTTTCCAGTTTTTGCAATTGCCCGTTTTGATTCTCGAAAAATGTAATTGGCATCCACTCCCCGGCAACAATCAAATCCATCCAACCGTCATTATTGAAATCCGTCCAAAGCGCATCGGTAACCAATCCCAACACGTCTGTTCTTGTACTCATCTTATCGGAAGCATCGCGAAAAGCAATCTTGCCGTTTTCACTTATATTTTCCAATAAAAACGAACGCTCAGAAACGGGATATTGACCGGGCACCACACGTGTTCCAACAAAAAGATCCATATCACCATCCCCATCAAAATCGGCGGCTTTGGCACAAGAGGCGTTATAGCCATTGGTGGGTAATTCGATAGTGGCTTGGGTAAAATTACCTTTCCCGTCGTTGAGCCAAAGTGCGTCGTCATAGGCAAATGATCGGGGAGCGTATTGCCCGGAACCGTGCGCAACGTAAATGTCCAAATCGCCATCGTTTTCAACATCGAAAAGGGCTATTCCAGCATCCTCATCCACACTTTTGGGCTGCGCTTTTAAATTGATTTGTTGCACCTCAAAACGACCGTCTTCACTTTGGTAAAAAAGGGTTTCCATTTTTCCACGACTCCCTCCTATCAGCAGGTCTTCCCGACCGTCTTGATTCAAGTCACCCACAGCTAGGGCGGGGCCGTATTGCGAAAATTTATGCGGTAGGGTGATTTGTAAATTAAAATCCACAAAATCATCATCCTCATTTTTATATTCCATAGTGATTTGTGCACTCACCTCCTCAAAAAGTCCTGCTTCGGAATTCTGGAATGACTCCTTAACCAACACAGGATCATAAACAAGCGTCTGCAACTGATCCAACTTAAATTCATATTGGCTTTGACGTGAACCATCCGGCCAAATAACTTCTACGGAGTCGATGGTTGAATGATTTCCTAAACCAAAATGAAGCGTGGCTTCAGGTTGGGACAAATAGCCACGACCGGACAAAAGTGTTTGGGTTTGAACCCAGCCTTGTGAATACACCTTCAAACGGGCACCGTAGGGGGCTTGGTTTTTATACTTTCCTTCCAAATCAAAGCGGATGTAATGGTTTTTGCTCTTTTGCTGTTCGGAAGTATTTTCCAGTAAAATTGCCGGATCGTTAATGTTATTTAACACTAAATCCAAATCGCCGTCATTGTCCAAATCGCCGTAAACGGCTCCGTTGGTATAGGTTGGAAAATCCATGCCCCAAGCGGTGGATTGATCACTAAACTGGAGATTTCCCATATTTTTAAAAGCAAAATTAGGCACCTTGATTTCGGGTATGACCGAAAGCAGCTTTTCACGACTGACCAAACGGTTGGCGGTCACTCTAAAGTCTCCAAAATCTTTATCAATGATGTCTTTTGGAAAACCGTTGACAATGAGCAAATCACTCCACCCGTCGTTATCAAAATCGGCAAATAAACTGGCCCAACTCCAATCGGTTTGTGAAACTCCGGCCGACATTCCAATGTCGCTATAACGTGGCAAACCCGTATGCGGATCGGTTCCTTGATTGAGCTGAAGTACATTTCGTGGATATTGGTATTCGTAATCGTATTTTCGAGTTAGAATTTCCTTGGTATAACTTGTCCCCTTTTGAAATAATTTTTTCCTTTTGTTATAATAAGGTTGCATTTCGGAAACAAATAAATCTAATTTTCCGTCATTATTCACATCTCCAAAATCACTTCCCATGGAACTTAAACTAAAATGCTTAAACATGGAACGGGCTTGGTTGGTAAACGTTTTGTCACCGTTGTTGATGTAAACCAGATCATTGCTGAGATAGTCATTGGCCACATATAAATCCAACCAACCGTCGTTGTTGATGTCTTGCACCAAAGTGCTGTGGCTAAATCCGTGTAGATTGATGTTGGCAGATTTAGAAATATCTTTAAAATAAGGATGCCCCAAACTGTCTGTTCCTTGATTTTCGTAGAGTTTATCTTTACTTAAAATGGCTGTTTCACTCTGTAGGTTTTGAAAAACATTAGGGTCTATATTTTCGATCCGATTCACTCCGATAAAAACATCCAAGTCTCCGTCGTTGTCAAAATCGAAGAATTGGGCGTGGGAGGAGTAGGTCGTGTCATCCAATCCATAGGCCGCAGCACTTTCCTTAAATTGAGGAACGCCATTGTCGTCATTTCCGAGATTGATATACAGTAGATTTTTACGCAAAGCATCTTCATTTCTGAGGGTATTACACACATAAATATCCAACCGTCCATCGGCATTTATGTCAACGATATTGACTCCCGATGACCAAATCAGCGAGTTGGGTTTATTGACTTTTGAGAGCGCTGTACTATTTTTAAACTGCATTTTACCTTGATTTAAATACAGCTGATTGTCCACTTGATTTCCGGCAAAAAAAACGTCTAGCAAACCATCTTGATTTAGGTCTCCTAAGGCAAGTCCGGCACCGTTGTAGAAAAATTCATTGTCTAAAATACTCAAGGAATCATTCTCGATCAATGTATTGTTGAACGTGATTTGAGAAGTGGAAGCAGGGATGGGTAGAAACAATTTTTTGGAATCCCATTGACAAGCCGAAAAAACAAGAACAACGAGCAACAAAATACTCGTCCATTGAATAGATTTCATAGTTTTTTTAAATGTGGGAAAAGTTATGAAAAATTGGGGTGAGAGAAAAAAAAATGGAGGGCAAAGCCCTCCATTTAATTAGTTATCAAAAAACCTTGAAATTAGTACCCAGGATTTTGAGATAATACGTCTGATCCTTGAATATCAATTTGTGTCTGTGGGATTGGATAGTACTCATTTTTACCGGAAGTAAAACTAGCACCACCAAACTTGGTTACAAGATATTTAGATTCGTACTGTAAATAAGCATTAAGCTCTTCCCCAGCAATTCCCCAACGAACTAGGTCGAAGAAACGATGGCCTTCACCGGATAATTCCAGTTTACGCTCCATCTGTACTGCTTTGGTTGCATCTGCTTTAGAAGCAAAACTACCGTACAATTCAATTTGATAGTTGGCTGCGTTTGAACCATCAGGATTTTTCACCCAATAGTCTGAATTCGCAGCACGAGCTCTTACTTGGTTAACATATTCCAACGCTTTGTCTAGAGAACCCGCTTCGATTTCAGCTTCAGCAGCCATCAACAACACATCCGCAAAACGAATGATGGTGTAGTTCATCAAAGCATATCCACGAGTCCAAGAGCTCGCATCTGTAAGACTTCCTTCTTGAGATTTGTAGTAGATATATTTTTTAGGAGAATAAGGTCCTGCATAGTCTTGCTTACGGATCCAGTTTTTACCGGGGTGCGCAATCCAATCTAAGTAAGGAATACTTCTACGTCCAATAGAGTGGTCGATTCTAGGATCCAAAGGTTTCGCATCAGGAGTGAAAGGATCACTAGATTCAATCAAGAAGTCATGTGCCACTTCGTTATCCGCACTGTTATAGCTCTTGTCTAATAAAGGTAAACCATCTTTGGTTCTGAACGAGTTTGCCAATTCAAAAGAAGGCTGGAAGAATCCGCAACAGTTACCCGGTCCATCAGAACCTGTGTTGTAGGGATAGTTCAAGTCATCAAAGTAGTTGGCATTGTTTACGCTTCCCGTATTATTAGCAGACTCCACATCAAAAACAGCTTCTGCGTGGTTGTCAAATTCAGCGTTGTAAATACTCGCATAATTGTCTAAAAGTGCGTATTTGTCTCCGGAAGGAGTCACCCCATTAGCAATAACATTATCAAACCACTGTTTTGCACCTGCATAGTCTTTTTGGTACAATTTGGCTTTCCCCATGTATGCAGCAGCCGCCCATTTGTTTACACGTCCTGCTTGTCCTTGAACTGCAGGAAGGTTGTCATACGCAAATTGGAAATCTGCTTCAATTTTTGACCAAACATCCGCTGAGTTTGGAATTGAAGAAATTTCAGCAGCTTCAATACTTTCGTCCACCCATGGCACACTGTTAAAATGTTTCTTAAGGTCGAAGTAGAAATGTCCTCTCAACAAACGTGCTTCACCCGCCAAACGAGCAGCATCAGCCGCGGAAATATCTTCCGACATAGCAATCAATGCCAAAACACGGTTAGATCGAGCTATTCCCTCAAAACGACCTCTCCAAAGACTGTTCAAATCTCCAGAAGTGGGATCTGTTTCGTAGCGTTGAATTGGGTTGATGGTTGAATAATCCCCAGGATCCGTTCCTTTATTGGCTTCTCCCCCAGTGATGGAACCAGTTACCCAGTGGTTGGGTCCTTCAAATCTATTTCCAAACACTCCATTTAGCGCCGCATAGGCACCAATGAGTGTTCCGTCTATCCCACTAAGCGTGGTCATCTGTGCTTCAGCTAGTGAACCGGTCGCACCGACATCTAAAAAATCATCGCTACAGGAAACTGTAACAGCCAATAAAGAGGCCATTGCGATGGTTACGTTTTTAATTTTCATAATTCGCATCATTTTAATTCGATTAAACTATTTATTTATTTTTATACTTAGCAAATAGCTAGGTGTAACAGGGTAATTCCCTACATCAATACCGAAATTTGTATCGGCTCCTCCTACCATTGGGTCTAACCCAGAATAATTAGTTACGGTGAACAAGTTGTTTCCTGAAACACCAATACTAAAATCGTCAAATCCTAATTGATCTAAAATCGCTCCTTTGATATCGTAGCTCAACGCTAAACTTTGTAATCTCAAGAAGTCTCCATCCTCTACATACCAAGAGTTTGCAGCTCCGTTCGTACTCAAGTTAGATGCGCTTTCCCAAATGGGTGCAATAGCGTTGTTTCCAAGCGCTGGCGTCCACGATTGTTTAGCGTTAACGCCTTTTGCAGAACCTTCAAACGAACCAAAGAAATCGGTAAACCATTTTGATTGATTGAAAATCTCAGCTCCAACGGAAGCGTAGAAATAAGTGTTCAAAGAAAAGTCTTTGTAACGAAGATTGATATTTAAACCTCCTGTCCAATCTGGCACAGGACTTCCGATATACGTTCTATCGTCAGGTGTAATAACACCATCTCCATTTACATCTTCATATTTAAAACGACCAACACCGGCACCCGTTTGGGCGGGTGAGGAATTTACTTCTGCTTCAGAGCTGAAGTATCCAATCATTTTATATCCAAAGAAGGTAGAAAGGGATTGTCCAACGGCGTTTCTTACGGGAGCAATTCCACGATACGATCCACCATCAAAATACTCAATTCCTTCTGCCAAAGCAGTGATTTCGTTTTTCAAGAAAGAGTTGTTGAACGTAAGTTCATATGCAATTCCTTCTCCAAAACTACCTCTGTTGATGATTTGGAAGTCCAAACCTTGGTTCAACATACTTGCAATGTTTACCGCAGGTGCGCTAGCAGAGTTACCTGTTACGGCAGCAAGAGGAATTTGGTATAATAATTCTCTGGTGTCTTTTTTCCACCAGTCAAGGATCACATCCACTTTGTTGTTGAACAAAGACGCATCAAATCCGATGTTGGTGGTTACAGAAGTTTCCCAACGTGCATCAGGGTTTCCGATACGTGCTACAGCATATCCTGCATCTGCACCACTGTTTTGACCTCCAATGGGATAGAATGTACTTCCTCTGTTGGAAGCAAACAAGCTAAACTGGTTGGCGGGATCTACGTTGTTGGAGTTCCCCATTTCACCCCAACCTCCACGGATTTTGAGGTCGTTGATCCAAGTCAATCCTTGCATGAAAGATTCTGAAGTAACACGCCATGCTGCCGAAGCTGCAGGGAATACGCCGTATCGAGAATTTATCCCGAAACGAGAAGAACCATCACGACGAACAAGACCCGTAACATAATACTTGTCATTGAAGCTGTAGTCTAGTTTTCCGAAAGTAGAAAAGAAGTTTACACCATTGTACAAGGAACTGTTTACCTGTGGACTATCCACTGTGGATAAGTTAATGTAGCTTAAATCTGTAGAGAAGGGGTTGATCCCAGAACCATTTATTTGACGTCCAAACCCAGTGTTCAAGGCTTCAACACCCGCTAACAATTTAACACCGTGTTTTCCAAAATCTTGTTGGAAGGTCGCAGTATTAGAGAATACCCACTGTACTCCTTTACCAGCACCCTCAGAGAAAGTGTTACTTGCTTCTGGCTCAGAATCTCCAAGGTATCTGTAGTTGTAGTCAGTGTAGTAGTAGTTGAAAAGACTTCCACCCAAACTAGAACGAAGTGTTAAAGATTCGATGGGTTTAAGGTCAACATATACATTTCCAAAAAGGCTAATGTTGTAACTTTTATCATCGGCACCGTTGGTTTCCAATCTACGAACAGGGTTACGAGGGTTGTTAAATCCTGCAGCCTTTGTACTAGCGTAGCTACCAAATTCATCATATACTGGGATGATGGTAGGCATACGATAGGCAGAAAGGATTTCAGATTCGTCATCTGCAGATTCTACACCGCCTCCAGCACCTGGGCTACGAGACTCTCTGTAGGTTGCTTGGATGTTTTCTCCGATAGATAACCAAGGCGTAATGTCATACTTAGAGTTGGCTCTTAAAGTGTGACGTCTGAATTGGTTGTTGATCACAATCCCATCTTGGAATTGAGAACCAAGACCAATGTAATAGCGACCTTTTTCAGATCCTCCATTAGCTCCCAAAGAGAAACGGTGAAGTGGTGCCGTATTGGTGATGGCATCATACCAGTTGGTTCCTTCTTTGTTGGATTTAATTAGGAATACGTTTTCAGGATTTGCGTCATAAGCCGCTTGAATAGCCGCTAAATCAACTCCTCCAACGATACCGTTAGCACCATTGGCATGTAAATAATCAGGCAAAACTGGTGTTGCATTTGATCCGTATTGTGGATGTGTGTAAGCAACGGCAGTGCCATTGGCAGCTGCATTGTTTTCATAGGCACGGTGTGTCCATTCAGCCATTTCTTGCGGATTCAACATCTCTGGAGACCCACCTACATTAGGATCTGTAAGACCTATGGTGTAATCCAAAGTAATTGTAGATTCCATGTTGTCACGAGAACCTGATTTTGTGGTAAAAACGATTACCCCGTTGGCAGCTCTTGCTCCATAAATAGAAGCGGCAGCAGCATCTTTCAAAACCGTAGTTGACTCAATGTCATTTGGATTTAAAAAGTCAATATTTGTGGTGGGTACCCCGTCAATAACGTAAAGCGGTTCGTTACCTCCAAAAGCACCAAAACCACGAACACGAATCTGACTCGTTGATCCGGGACTACCATTTGAAATTACTGTTACACCGGGAATTCTTCCTTGAAATTGTTGCTCGATGTTACCGGAAGGAATGATGGTAAGATCCTCGGCTTTGACCGTAGAAATCGCCCCGGTGGTTTCCCGTTTGGTTTCCGTTCCATAACCTGTTACAATAATTTCATCTAATAACTCAGCAGAGGTCTGCAATACAATGTCAATGGAGGACTGATCGCCAACCAATACGCTTTGTGTTGCAAAACCGATACTGGAAAATAGAAGTGTTTGACCTGAATCGACGGAAATGCTGTAATTCCCATCAAAATCGGTGGTTGTTCCATTCGTAGTTCCTTCTATGATAATCGCTGCTCCTGGTATAGGAGTTCCATCGCTGTCAGAAATAACCCCTGACACCGAGTTTTGAGCGTAACCCAAATAAGAAAAAACGGATAATACAACAAGTACTAATTGTTTTCCAAAGTGTTTCATTTATTAATAATTATAGTTAATATCGTGTTAAATCTAATGCACATAAATTACTTGTGCAATTTTAAAAATGAAAAAATGCTAATAAAATGTTAAGTATCCTATAAATCTTGTGATCTTTGAACATTAAAAGCCTATAAATAAAGGGGATTTGCTAATTTTTTTTACACTATTCAAATTAATGCTGTTTAATGAAGGGTTGAAATACATAAACAAAAAATGGAAACATTAGACTTACACGGGATTCGACATAAAGAAGCCCTGCTGGCCATCCGCAATTTTTTAGCCAAAAACCAAGCAAAGGGTTCCTTTTCAGTAACATTGATTACTGGAAATTCCACTGTCCTTCAGCAGCGTTTGTTTAAAGAAATCTTAGAACACTCCCCCTTTACCTACTACATCCCGAGCTGGAATCTCGGTCAAGTTGTGGTGGAGTATATGGAATTGTAGCCCTTTAATCACAAAAATCCCCCTAGTTAGCAAGCTTTATCGGTAAATTTATTTAGTCAATAAGTTTTAAACTTTTTTTAGGG
>Ga0181602_10001000_pt1 | contig 25703 bp, 45 predicted proteins | sample 041ome_14_FD_148640 | JGI IMG/M metagenome (GOLD analysis project Ga0181602, IMG submission 148640) | Coastal salt marsh microbial communities from the Groves Creek Marsh, Skidaway Island, Georgia - 041408US metaG (spades assembly) | ecosystem: Environmental > Aquatic > Marine > Intertidal zone...
AATCGTATTTATGGTAAGTCAAACTATCTTCCAAAAAATAGTCAACTTAAAAAAGAAGCTAAGTCTATTGCAAATGGAGATAAAAAAGCAATTAGTAAATTTACTAAGATGCTTAACTTACATGATCGAAGTATTAACGAAGAAGAGGTTGTAAAAAGGCTTTCTGATATTAAAAGAGGTACTGATATTTGGGTTCACGGAAAGTTAGGAGGTCTTTATGTTCTGAACCTTTTGCAAAGTGGAAATACTAAAAAAGCAAACCAATTTATTACACAAATTGTAAATTACGCTGGTAGTTCTACCTCAGATTCAAGTGCGTACATTATACTTAAAGAAAAATAATGAAATCATTTAAAGAGTATCTCAACGAAGCGGAATATGATGGGCGTAAGGTCACATTAAATAAACCGTTCCGCGCGAATGACGGAAAGAAAAAGTTTTACGTTTACGTAAAAAACGAAAAGGGAAATGTGATCAAACTTGGTTTTGGCGATCCGAATATGGAAATTAAAAGAGATGATCCGTCTCGATTAAAAAACTTTAGAGCACGACATCAATGTGATACTGATCCAGGTCCTAAGTGGAAAGCTCGATATTGGTCTTGCAAATTTTGGGAAAAGGGTAAATCAGTAAGTGATTTACTCGATGAAGTCGAAATTGATAGTACTATATTAGAGGCTTCAAAGACTGGCAAAAATACTCACATGACTCACATTGAAGATCGTGTTCTTTATGCTGGTGTAAAAGGAGCAAGAGAAGCGATTCTTGCTCTTCGTTCATTAAGGGATATGCTAGCTGGTAAAACAAACTCTTCGACAAATGTTACTGTCAAATGGGATGGTGCTCCTGCTGTATTTGCAGGAACTGATCCATCTGATGGTAAGTTCTTTGTCGCTAAAAAGGGAATCTTCAATAAAGAACCTAAAGTCTATAAAAGTGAAGCAGATGTACGTGCTGATACATCAGGAGATCTCGCAGACAAATTAGTAATTGCATTTAATGAACTTAAAAATATTGGAATTAAAGACGTTATTCAAGGTGACATTATGTTCACCAAAGGAGACATTTCTTCTGAATCAATTGATGGGGAAAAATACATCACCTTTCAACCTAATACACTTGTATATGCAATACCTTCCAAGTCTGATTTAGCAAAACAAATTTCTAAATCAAATCTTGGTGTTGTATGGCACACCACTTATAAAGGAGATACTTTTGAATCTATGACTGCATCTTATGGTGTAGATGTTAAATCTCTTAAGAAAAAATCATCTCTTTGGCAAATAAGTGCTGATCTTCCAAGAGACATGTCAGGAACAGCAACTTTAACTAAAGTCGAAACTGATGAAGTAACAGAACAACTTTCAAAGGCTGGTAAGATTTTCCAAAAAATTAAATCTACAACTCTTAATGAGTTAGAAAATAATCCAGCTCTTGCTACTAAACTTGAGACATTTAATAATACTCTTGTTCGTAAAGGTCAACGTATTCAAAATACTACAAAGCATGTAAATGATTTGATTTCCTGGTTTGATGAAAAATACAAAAAAGAGTATGAAAAGCGCTCGAGCGAAAGAGGAAAGTTGGCTGTTCTACAAAGGCAAAAAGACGAGATGAGATTCTTTTCAAAGGAGAATCGAAAAAACCTCGATCTTATGTATCAGTTAATGAATGCAATTGTAGATGCTAAATTAATTATTATAAATAAACTTGATAAACTAAAAAATATTGACACTTTTGTTAGAACCAAAAACGGTTTTAAGGTGACAGGTTCTGAAGGATTTGTTGCTATTGATAACGGATCAGGAGGTGCAGTAAAATTAGTTGATCGATTAGAATTTTCTACAAATAATTTTTCACCAGACGTAATAAAAGGTTGGGAGCGATGAAAGACTTGATTAACACAGTAAAAGAATTAAATGAGCAAATGTATGGCTCAGTCGATTTTAATGATTGGACATATGCCAATCCAAATAATCCTATGGTTATTATTTCAGGATATGGATCAATGAAGTTTGATCAACTTAAAAAATCTATTGATCAGGATTTGAAAAAGCTTTCTAAGACAAAAAATTATAGTGTTCTTAAATATGAAATTGGTCATCATTCATCGCCATCAACATTACAGGTAAAGATTGCTGCAGCTGAAGGAATTGTTGCGTTTATGAATGGTAAAACGTATAAAAAATTAATTAAAAAAGGACAATGATTAAATCTTTTAAACAGTTTAGTGAGGATACTAAAAAGGAAATTGTTTTTACCTTTGGAAGATTTAATCCGCCAACGATCGGACACGCAAAACTGATTGATAAAGTTGCTGCAGCTGCTATTGGTAACCAATATAGAATTTACGCGTCACAATCAAGCGATTCTAAAAAGAATCCTCTTGAATATAAAGAAAAGATCCGTGTAATGAGGAAAATGTTTCCCAAGCATGGACGTAATATCATTGAAGATAAAAATGCAAAGACGGCATTGCATATTGCTTCTATTTTACACGATCAAGGTTTTACAAAGATCACTATGGTTGTTGGTTCTGATCGAATTAGTGAATTTACAAAACTCCTTAAAAACTATAATGGTGTAAAAGGCCGCCATGGGTTTTATGATTTTAAAGATGGTATTGATGTTGTTTCTGCTGGTGAAAGAGATCCAGATGCTGAAGGTGTTTCAGGCATGAGTGCTTCTAAAATGCGCGCTGCAGCACTTGAAGGCGACTTTAAATCATTTAGCCAAGGTTTACCTAAAGAGTATGGTGAAGATATGACTTTATTTAATCTTATTCGTAAGAGAATGGGATTGAAGGAAATGACATCTTTTCGTAAACACGTTCAATTGCCAAGCCTTTCAGAAAAAAGAGAGCAATATATTTCAGGTAAAATTTTTAATGTAGGAGATAGTGCTATTACTGAAAATGGTGAAACAATTGTAATTAAAGAAAGAAAAGCAAATTACATTGTTGACACAGTTGGTAAGAAATATTTTATTGAAAAACTTTCAGCGTCTTATGGTAAAGGTCTTTCAAAATCTACCAAAGATAAACGTCAGGCTCAGTTTAATAAGCAAGCAAAAATGGATGATAATGATCCAAGAGCATATAAATCTGCACCTGGTGATGCAAGAGCAAAAACTAAACCTTCAAAATACACTAAAGCATATCACAAAAAATATGGTAAAGAAGAAGCTTTAGAATTAGGTACAGATGATCTTGTTAAAGCATATAAAAAGTTAACACCTCTTGAAGAAAAACAGATCGCTGGACTTAAGAAAAAATCAAAAGAGTCTGGTATATCATATGGCATTTTAAAGAAGGTATATGATAGAGGTATGGCTGCATGGAAAACAGGACACAGGCCAGGAGCAACACCACAGCAATGGGCTTTTGCTAGAGTGAATTCATTTATTACAGGAGGAAAAACGCAAAAGACAACTGATTCAGATCTTTGGAAAAAACATAAAGGGATGAAAGAATCTTTTGAACCACATTGGATGTATGATCCAAAAACTGGAGAAAAAGAAAAAGCTAAAAAACCTGAGGATCATGAAAGATTAGCAGCTAAAGGGTGGGTTCATGAGCCTATTGAAGAAGGCCCTGGAAAATATAAAGGTGAAACGTGGGAAGATGGATATAAAAGGAGGGTAGTAAAAACTGATAAAGAAGAACATAAAGAAAAGGGATACAATTGGCGTATTAAGGGGAAAGAAAGAGACGAAATTTCAATTAAACTTTATAAGGAAAAGCCTGATTTTAAGGAATATAAAAAGCAAATGAAACGCGTTGCTGGACACGAATTTGGAGGGTAGAAATATTATAAATAGTACTATTAAATTAATATGGGAGACATGCATCAAAAAGACGATACAAGATTAGATCGAATCGAAGAAAAAATTGATAGAATGTCTGAAGCAGTTATTGCTTTAGCCAGAGCTGAAGAAAAGATTGTAAATTTAGACGAAACGACTCGTATGATTCTTAAACGTATGGTTGAGCAAGATGAACGTCTCCGTCAAGTTGAAGCTATTCAACAAGATAATCAAAGTACTATTAAAACGATTAGATCTGTAGTTTGGACTGCGATCTCGGCATTAATAACTTCAGCTATCGGTGCATTAGCATGGATATTTAATGACTAAAAAAAATGATCACTTTTAAACAATTCATTACAGAAAAACCTTTGACTCCTTCTCAAAGAATGGCTCGATCACGAGCCATGAAAAGAATAATGCCTAAGATTCAACAGAAGCGAAAGTTGGCAATGAAAAAGAAAGCTTCTATGGAACAAATTAAAGCAAGAGCCATAAAAAAAGCCACAGATATTATAAGAAAAAAATTAGCAAAGGGTGATTATGCATCAATGACCTATTCTCAGAAAATACAAATTGATAAAAAGGTGGAAAAGAAAAAAGGTGCAATTAAAAAACTTTCAAAAAAACTAATACCATCAATGAAACAGGCCGAGGTCGAAAGACTTAAAAAAGCACAAGAAAAACCATAAGATTATAAATAGAATTATGTATCAAGACGATTTAACAAAAAAACTTGCTGAAGCAGCTAAAGCTGTAATCGAAGGCAAAAAAGTGAAAGAGACGGAAGTTCAACCTTCAGATAAAGACTTCGTTGATCTTCACTCAATTGATAAAGAAAAACGCCGCGGCTCAACACCTCTTACAGAAAAAGACGTCGAAGAAGCAAATGAATTTACTAAAGCCGCTGCAAAAGCTGCAGTTGCTGGTGATGACGAATTTGAATTCGACGGTAAGAAATTCCCTACTGAAATGGATGTAGATGTAGCTAAGAAAATTCTTGGTGAGTCTGTTGAGTCCGATGAATCATCCAAACTTACAGAATCTAATACTGATAAGTATATGTGGAGCGATATCAATAATGCGTTGAAAGCCGCGGGTTTAGATATTCGCACAATTTTAAGTGTTGTGTCTAAACTTAAAGGCAAGGAAATAAAGGAAGAAATCGATCTTACAGAAGCATTTATTGATGTTGATGCTTCTGATCCAAAATCAATTGAATTTGCAAAGTTGATCAAAAAGTATCGCGTTAAAGCAAGAATTATAACAATGAACGGTCCTGGTGGTGGAATGCCATTGGTTAGGCTTACTGGTAAAAAGAAAGACCTAGTAGGTATTTTGAAAGACCCTATGGGTTGGCAGGATGACGGATTTCTTGCAGGTTTTATTGAAGAATCACTTAATTTTGACGAAGAATCTGAAATTGACGAAGCAATTTACCAAATTGTTGAAGAAGAAAACGTTGACTTAGACGGTTTAACGGAAGAGCAATTAGATGAACTAATCGGTAAAGCTCTAAAAAAGGTTGGATCTAAGATTAAAAAGGTTGTTAAGGGTCGTGTCACTACAGCTGGACGTGCAGAACGTTTAACAAAGAAAGCGGACAAAGCGGATAAAAAGCAGGCAGATCGTGACAAACTAAAAAAGGCAAAGGCGCGCTTAAAGATACAAAAGGCTAAAAGGAAAAAAAATGCTGACAATCGGAAAGCAGCTAAAGCGCGTTTAAATCGAATGAAAAATGAGAATGAATCATCAAGCGATATTGGTGAATCTAACGGCTGAAAAGATAAAATAAAATCTGGGTCTCAGATCGATGAAGCAGTTAGACCAAACGACAAAGTTTTTATTAAAGGAAAAAATAAAGATGGTAAACCTGTAAATTATTTTGCTTTTGGCGGATCTTTTAAAGAAGACAAAGCTTTTAGAAGTGCAATTAAGAAACTATTATCTGATTATTCTAAGAAAAAGTATGACGTGTATGTTGATGGAAAAAAACACCTTGTAGATGCTAATTCAAGTAAAACTATTGTTACATTTAATGATAAAATGACAGTTTCTGATGTTGCTAAAGCTGTTGAAAATTTTATTAATAAAGAGTATCCTCAGAAAAAGACTGCTTCTACTATTGATTATGAAACAGACACTCGTACAATCGTTACTGCTGATGATGAAAAAGCAAATGAGCTTAAGAAAAAATATCACGGTAAAGGAACTAAAGTGCGAATCATGAAAAGAAAATCTGGCAATAAAGTATACATTGATTCTAAAACGCCTGAAATTCATAAAGCAATTAATGACGCATTAGGTGATGAATTTAATGAAGAAATCGATCATGCAGAAGTCAAAGAAGCAAAAATAGATAATTATATTTCAATGCTTAAAAAGACATATAATAATTTGAAAACGATGGATCCAAATAGTGATCTTTGGAAAAATCTTAATAAGCAATTGTCTAATCTTTCTGATGATGACCTTAAAAAGGTTGTTGATGCTAAGATTAAATGGGCTTCGATGATGGCAGAGCCAATGCTAAAATATGGAAAATTTGCAAATTTAAGGCATGGTGGAAAGAAGTAATAAATAACTCTATATGAAGTTATTTGATGAATTAAATAATGAAAACTTTGAGCTATTTGCATCAAAATATTACAGAAACCCAACTTGTTTATCAGCACAAGAATTCTACGACGATTTAGCTAAATTTAAATATATCGTAAGATTATTAAGACGTTATAGGGAAAGTGGTAAGATTCAAATCAGACTTTTATTGAATCATATCATTATCATCTATAACGTTTTTGAAATACATGCTGCAACACGAATGTTATTCCATAGAGTCGATGAAGATCTTTGGCCAGCATTGAAAACATTTCTAATTTATTTAAATTATTTACAAAGAGGCACTTATCAAAATATAAATATTGATTTAGGTATAGCAACCAAACTGAAAGAAATATAATATGGGATTACTCAGAGGACCAGACTTTTTTTATGCTTTACGATTCCTTCGTTTATTAACGATGCCATGGCAAAAAACCGCCGCGTTTAAAAAAGGTATTGTAGACGATAAAGGAAAAAAACTTAAAAAACCTGAAACATCTGAAGAAAGATCAGCATATACTGTTTTTCATAGGTTAGTGTTTAATATACGTAGACTTTTAGGAAAAATCCCTCTTGGTCAAAGCGTAATAGCACGGTATGCTGCTGCCCTATATCTAATTAAGGAACATACTGGAATCACTGATAAAAAGCTGATTAAGATCCTTAAAGAAGCATACGACATAGATCTTTCGGGATATAAGCCAGAACTAAATGAATGGTATTTGACCGAAGATGGTAAAATAGAAAAAGGAAAATATGCACTTATCCGTGACATAGCATTACCAAAGACAGGAGAAATTTTAGCGTTAAAAGGCTCTTTGGTGGAAGTAACGGAATCCTCTCCACATGGCTCTGTGTTGGGCCATGTGGTTTTTGAAGCAAAGCACATTAAAACACAGCAAACTGTTTACGTTACACAAGAAGATATCTCTAAATGAAAAATGAAGAAATGACCACATCAGCAGTAGATATTGTTGATAAACCTTTGGGCGCTGTACAAAAGCGCAAATATAGAGTTTTTGATGTTTCTATGGAAACTTTCAGAAAATTTGAAACAGGACGTTCTAAATACGAACGGTGGTCTAAATTCATCAATGAAGATGAAAGAGGTATTGTCAATTATTTCAATCGAAATAAAGATGCTATAATTGTATTGCGTAATTCGGAAAATGGTGCATTGCGTGCTTTGTATAACGCAAAATAAGTAAAAATAGAATTTACTTATTCTCCTATCTGTGTTATAATAATAACATCAACCCACTGCTATGTCTATATTCGAAGAACAAATATCACGTAAACCCGACCACTATCCCTGGACAGAAGAATTTATTACTGCTATGCATAATGGCTTCTGGACAGATAAAGAATTCAATTTCCAATCAGATCTACAAGATTTTAAAGTTAATCTAACAGATACAGAACGAGACATGGTCACTCGTTCTCTTTCAGCAATTGGACAAATTGAAGTTGCTGTTAAATCTTTTTGGGCTAAGGTTGGAGAAAACCTCCCTCATCCATCTATTACTGACTTGGGTTATGTAATGGCTAATATCGAGGTTATCCACAATAATGCTTATGAAAGATTATTAGATGTCCTTGGCATGGAGGATGTCTTCGAGGAAAATTTAAAACTTGATATTATTCAAAATCGAGTTAAATATCTTCGCAAATATCTCAAGAAGCGTTATAAAGATGCGCGTAAACAATATGTCTACTCACTCATTCTTTTTACGCTATATGTGGAGAATGTTTCTTTATTTAGTCAGTTTTATACAATTAACTACTTTAATCGCTTTAGAAACCTTCTTAAAGATACTGCACAACAAGTTGCTTACACATCCCGCGAAGAGAATATTCATGCACTAGTTGGAATTAGACTAGTCAATACGATTAAAGAAGAGCATCCTGAGTTGTTTGATGAAGAGCTAATTGAAAGAATTAGATCAGAATGTCTAGAAGCATATAAAGCAGAATGTAAAATTATTGCTTGGTCAGTTAATGGATACCAATCTGAAAATCTTAGTACACCGATTCTTGAAAACTTTTTGAAAAATCGTTTTAACGATTCTCTTTCTCAAATTGGAATTGAACCTGTGTTTGATGATATTGATGAGGATTTACTTTTAAAGACAGTTTGGTTTGATGAAGATGTACTTGGAAATACTTCAACAGACTTCTTTTTCAAGAGGCCTACTGAATATTCTAAGAAGGACAAGTCATATGACGAAGATGATCTTTTTTGATAGATAATAATTATGGAACAATACTATTGGTTGAATGAAGACTCCCGCAAATTTTTAGAGCGGGGATACTTAATGAATAATGAATCTCCTGAAGACAGGATTAAAGAAATAGCTGATGCTGCAGAAAATGAACTTGGCATTAGCGGGTTTTCTAATAAATTTCAGGAATATATGTCTTATGGATGGTTTTCTTTGTCATCACCTATTTGGGCGAACTATGGAAAAAAACGTGGACTTCCGATCTCGTGCTTTGGTTCATATATAGATGATACTCTAGAATCAATCTTAGGAAAACAAGCTGAGATTGGTATGATGACCAAAGTTGGTGGAGGTACATCTGCTTATTTTGGTGACTTACGTGAACGAGGTGCTGATATCTCTGTAGGAGGTAAATCGAATGGACCAGTTCATTTTATGGAATTATTTGAAAGTGTAACAAATGTTGTTTCTCAGTCTAATGTTCGTCGTGGTTCTTTCGCTGCGTACCTCCCTATCGATCACCCAGATATTCTTGAGTTTCTTAGGATTCGTAGTGATGGTAACCCTATTCAAAATTTGTCTATTGGTGTTACTGTTTCTGATGATTGGATGAAATCTATGATTGATGGTGACAGCGATAAAAGAAAAATATGGGTAAAGGTAATCCAAAAAAGATTTGAATCTGGTTATCCTTATATTTTCTTTGATGACAATATGAATAATGGTGCACCAGAAGTTTATAAGGAAAAAAATCTTAAAATTCATGCATCTAATTTGTGCTCAGAAATCGCTCTTCATTCAAATAAAGACGAATCATTTGTTTGTAATCTATCATCATTAAACCTATTACATTGGGATGATTGGAAAGACACTGATGCTGTTGAAACATTGACATATTTCCTTGACGCTGTTATGAGCGAGTTTATTAGTAAAACTGATAATGTTCCATACATGGAAGCTCCTCGTAAGTTTGCACAAAGACAACGTGCACTAGGAATTGGTGTACTTGGATGGCATTCTTATCTTCAAAGTAAGATGGTCAGTTTTGAATCTATGGAAGCTAAAATGTTATCTGGGCAAATATTCTCTTCTATAAAAGATAAATCACATAAGGCTTCTCGTGATCTAGCTAATAAATATGGTGAACCACCTTTGCTTGAAGGTTATGATATGAGAAATGTTACAACGATGGCTATTGCTCCTACTACATCATCTAGTTTTATTTTAGGTCAAGTCTCCCCTTCAGTTGAACCTTTAAATTCAAATTACTTTGTTAAAGATTTGGCTAAAGGTAAGTTCACATATAAGAATCCATACTTAGAAAATGTTCTTCAAAAATATGATAAAAACGATGTTGAAACATGGAAATCAATCCTTGTCAATGGTGGTTCTGTTCAACATTTAGATTTTCTTACTGAAGAAGAAAAAGATGTCTTTAAAACATTTGGAGAAATTTCTCAAAAAGAAGTCATTATTCAAGCTTCTATTCGCCAAAAATATATCGATCAGGCGCAATCGATTAATTTGATGATACATCCTAAAACACCAGTAAAAGAGGTAAATCAGCTTCTTATTTTTGCGTGGGAACAAGGTGTAAAAACCTTATATTATCACAGAGGCACTAATCCTTCTCAAGAACTATCCCGTAACTTATTAAACTGCGCGTCGTGTGAAGCATAATGAAAGAAAGTATTACATGTCAAAATTGTCATATCGACTATTATGTCGAATGGTTTGAAGATTCAGAAGACGAATATGGAGAATGCAAGGTTGCTGATTATTGCCCTTTTTGCGGATCATCAGAGGTTGAAGTAGAAGAAGATGATGTATACTTATAAAATAAAAGAAATTGCTAAGGTTGTAGATGGTGACACTATTGATGTTATTATTGATTTAGGTTTTGGTCTTACCAAAAAGGAAAGAGTAAGAGTAGCAGGAATTGATACACCAGAGTCTCGAACTAGAGATCTTTACGAAAAGAAACTTGGATTAGAAGCTAAAGATTGGTTAGTTAAGCAACTTAGAAGAAGCGATCTAACAATTAAAACTGAAAAAGAGGGAAAATATGGCCGAATACTTGGATGGTTGTTTACTGAAGAATTTAGCAAGTCCCTCAATGAAGTTATGGTTGATAAAGGCTATGCATGGGAATATGATGGAGGAAAGAAAGAAAAAGATTATAATGAGTTAAAAGAAAAAAGAATTAGCGATGGTTCATGGATTGAATAAGCAAATAATATAAATACTCTATAAGATGTGTGTAGTATCTGTTAAATATATAAGTGGATATGGTTGGATCGGTGCTAAAAACCGTGATAGAAACTATAAAACTGATGTTAAAATAGTTCAATCGAATCGTCATGGAATCCAACGTTTATACATCGATGACAAATTGAGTAGGTGGAGTGAAGGTGTTAATGAATATGGGCTTTCTATTATTTCAGCATCTTTTTCTGTTAAAAGTGATGAAAAAGAAGGCGATAAAATAATACTCAAGAGAAAGAATAAGCGAGGACAAATTGGTTATTATTCTCCTGACGGCCGAGCTATTCGAAAAGCTCTTTTAGAAAAAAATCCTGAAAAAGCTCTAAAGGTTTTAATTAATTTTAATTTAGCAGGAGCTACATATATTTTCAATGAAAACGAATGTTATATTCTTGAAGGAGGATACACCGTAAGGAAAGATGATGCTTCTAAAGATAATCCTAGAGAATACAAATATAAAGTAGTAAAACTAGATCCTAATAAAGATGGCTATTCGTGCAGAACAAATCACGGAATAACGATGCCACAGTTAGGCTATCATACTAATCCAACTGATGAAAGGTTAATTAAAGCTAGAAAAAGTAGTGAGAAGCGTTTAGAGTATGCTCTTAAATTCACAAAAAAAGAAATTAGTAATCCTAGTGAAATGTTGGATAAGCTAGCAAAGTGTCCTGATAGTGATAAATTCATGAACCCAATGCGCATTGGAGATGTAAAAAAAGGTGATATGGTTACTACAGGCCAATTGCTTATTATACCAAAAGAAAGGTCATTGCATTATCGACCAATATATTCTTCAGTTGAGTTTGATTATAATCGTTTAAGTGGTCCTGATTCAAAAACGTTTTTTGAAATTATTTCATCACGAAAGCTTCTATCTTTCAAAGAGTGGGTGAATAAATAATTTTATGTGGATTTATAATGACAAAGAGTTTACCTCTGATATGATTGAGGACTATCATGGTTTTGTTTATGAAATAACTGATTTACATAATAATAAAAAATACATTGGTAAAAAGAACTTTTGGAAAAAAGTTACAAAACCTCCTTTGAAGGGAAAAAAGAATAAAAGGAGATCAGTAAAAGAGTCTGATTGGCAAAATTATTATGGATCAAATAAAGAGGTAAAAACTCTAGTAGAAGAGTTTGGTGGTGAGAGGTTTAAAAGAACCATATTGAGATTGTGTGTTTCATCAGGTCAGTTGAACTATTTCGAAATGAAAGAACAGGTTGATAAAGATGTTCTATTTAAACCTGACGAATATTATAATGCTTTTATCGGAGGAAAAATCCATAGAAGTCACGTAATTAAGAAAAAATAGTATTTACAATATCTAATTTTTGTGGTATAATAATCTCATACCAAAAAATACTATGATTATAGCTGACTACTCAGGAATTGCAATCGCGTCGATTTTTTCACAAGACCGGCCGGAAGAAATCGAAGAAGCACTCATCAGACATATGATTCTTAATCGAATCAGAATGTATAACACAAAATTTCGTGATGAATATGGCGAAATGGTCATTGCGTGCGATAGTTCTTCCTGGCGGAAAGAAGCATTTCCACAATACAAAGCAAAGCGTAAATCAAATCGCGAAGAATCTCCTCTTGACTGGGGTCACTTTTTTAATCTCATTAATACAGTACGAGATGAAATTTTAGAAAAAATGCATTACCCTGTAGTTATCGCAGACCGTGCTGAAGCGGATGATGTTATAGCGCAGCTTGTAGAATCTACCCAAGAATTCGGAAAAAACGAACCAGTCATGATTGTTTCTTCTGATAAAGATTTCTTTCAGCTCCATCGCTATTCAAATGTTAAACAGTTTAGTCCTATGAAAAGGGACTTCGTAAAAGTCGATGACCCAGATTTTTATAAGTTTGACCATATTTGTCGAGGCGATTCAAGTGATGGTGTACCAAATATCCTAAGTTCTGACGATAGTTTTACAGAAGGCATTCGTCAAAAACCAATGCGAGCTAAAAAAATCCAGGAATGGTATGGTGCTAAAGATGAAGGTGAATTGCTAGAAATGATGGGTCATGAAACATATCGCAATTATTGCCGTAATAAAAAGGTTATTGATTTAGATTGTATTCCACAAGATATTAAAGAAAATATTTCTGATAAATATAATTTACAGACAAATAAAGATAGGGGAAATGTTCTGCCTTATCTCATTGAAAAACGTTGCAGCATGTTAATTAATTCAGTGACAGACTTTTTCCCAAAAGGTTAAAATATTATGCAAAAATACATACATGAAATATTCGAGGAAGTGTGTAAACTCGAAAATAGAGAAGATCGTATTTCTTATTTAAAAGAAAACTCATTTAAGCAAGTTAAGACTGTTTTGCAGCTTTGCTACAATGATAAAATTCAATTGGATCTTCCTTCCGGAAGGCCTCCATTTGAAGCTTGTCCGGAAGGAAGAGAGCCCACTTCACTTTCAAATGCCTTTAAACCAATCGGCTATTGTGTAAAAGAATCAAACGTTTCTAGAATGCGTAAAGAAAAAATCTTTATCGGAATTCTTGAACAGATTAGTGAAGAGGATGCAAATATTCTTTGTGCAGCAAAAGACGGCACAATCACGACTCTTCATATGAAAAAATACTCTAAAATCACAAAAAGTTTAGTGGAAGCTTGCTTTCCTGAAATTTTATAGTGTACAATCGGCTAAAAATAGGGTAGTATATATCCCTAATGAACATATTTGCACTATCACCAGATCCTCAAGAGGCTGCCGAATGGCATTGCGATAAGCATGTTGTAAAGATGATTATCGAATCAGGACAAATGTTATCTACTGCCCATCGTATGCTCGATGGAAATGAAACCCGTAGACCATCATCAACAGGTAAAACAATGTCTCGGTATTGGGAACTAGAAGATTCCCGTGAAGATGTCTTATACAAAGCTGTTCATACTGGCCATCCATGTACTGTGTGGACTATGGAATCTGATCGCCATTATTTTTGGCATTATCTCCTTTTCGAATTTCTTTGTAAAGAGTATACATATAGATATGGAAAGGTTCATTCGACTGAAACTAAGCTTCTTAATGTTTTAAAAGAAAAACCAAAAAACATTCCAAAAGCACCATGGAATCCATGGCCTTTAGCAATGAAATCTAATCCAGAGTGTATGAATCATAGAGATCCTATTGGTTCATATCAAAAATTCTATCAAACAAAACAAGAACGTTTTTCCATGGTATGGACAAAACGTGAAACACCAAACTGGTTTAAAAAACTATGACATACGAATATTGCTGCGATAAATGCAACGAAAGGTGGGAAGAATCTCACCCTATGAAAGATCGAAATCTGCCTGTAGGAAAAGAATGTCCTTGCGGTAAAGGAGGAATTGTTAAAATGGGAATTACGGCTCCAGCTTTAAATTTCGATGGAGCTATTTCTCCTATCCGAAGAGCAGGATCTGGGTGGAATGATGTTTTAAAAGGCATCAAAAAAGCATCAGGAAAAGAAAACACAATTGAACATTATTAATGAAAATAGAAGTACCGCATAAATCAAAAGTTGAAGTTGAAATTGACGAATTTAATCAGAAAAATATCGCGTTTAATTACTTAGAAAAAGTGCTTAATTGGGATCGAGATTATTTCATTGATGATAATAAAGTCAAAAAATCAATTACCATTTATAGCAGCCATTCTTGGGAATCTGTAGAAGTTGTTAGAGAAGCAACTAAGGATGATTTCATTACTGAAAACATCTTTAAGAAAATTAAACTGAAATAATACGTGCCGAGAAAACAAGCAAAAAAACAGGAAGTTATAGTTCCAAAAATTGATCCTCTTTCTGAATATTCAAACAATATAAAGAATATTCAACCAATTACCAATTCACAGGTTGAGGCTTATGACAATTGGGAAAACGGAAATAACTTAATTCTTTCAGGAGCAGCTGGATCTGGTAAGACGTTTATAGCACTATACTTAGCTATTCAAGAACTTATTAAGAATCGCAAAAAAAGATTGGTGATTGTCAGATCTGTAGTTCCCACTCGAGATATCGGGTTCTTACCAGGAACACAGGAGGAAAAAGAAGCTGCATACCTATCACCATATATTGGTGTGATAAGTGAGATTTTTAATAATAACCCATCGTTGTTCGCGTATTTTATTAAGAGCGGAACAATCGAATTTTTAACAACATCATTCATCCGAGGAATTACATTGAGGGACGCGATCATTGTTGTTGATGAATTTCAAAACTGTAATTTTCACGAACTAGATTCAATCATAACACGTGTTGGTAAAGGATCAAGAGTTATTTTTTCTGGTGATTACTTTCAATCTGATTTTACAAATAAACGTGATAAACAAGGAATTGGTGAATTCATAAAAATTCTTGAAACACTTCAATATTTTAAAAAGGTAGAATTTACTTGGGAAGATTGTGTTCGATCTGGGATGGTACGCGAATATCTTATGAAGAAAGAAAAAATGATTGCAGATAATCTAATTAACCCTATTTTATAATGGAAAAAATATTTGAGCATATTGATGTTAAATTAAAATACGATGATCTTTTTGCTGATACAAAAAAGTCAGGTAGAACATATACAACACCATCAGGAGAAAAATATCCGTCTATTACTACAGTTTTAGGATATAGAGATAGGTGGAAATGGGCAGAATGGAGAAAATCTATTGGTGCAGAAGAAGCAAATAGAATTACTCGACATGCAACTACTCGTGGAACTGCAGTGCATAACATTGCAGAAAAATACATTAATAACGAAAGGCCATATATTGTCGAAAATAATGAAAAAATGCCTCATGTCCAATATGGGTGGAAAGTACTTAAAAAAGTAATTGATGAAAATGTAGGTAAAATCTATATGCAAGAATGTACTCTCTATTCAGATGATCTAAAGGTTGCTGGCCGAGTTGATTGCATTGGAGAATATAATGGTGTACCTTCAATCATAGACTTTAAAACATCAAGTAGAGTTAAAAAGGAAGAAGACATTAAATCATATTTTATGCAAGAATGTGCATACTCAATTATGTTTAAAGAACAAACGGGAATTGATATTAAACAACTCGTAACAATAATGGTTGTTGATAATAATCCAAATCCTATTGTTTTTATTCAGAAAAGAGAAAATTGGGAAAATGCATTAAGAAATGAAATTGACTATTATTACAATTGGTAAATTATTATGATTATTTTAACAGATTGCGATGGGGTGCTTCTTTCGTGGCAGCACTCGTTTGAATGGTGGATGAAGCGTAAAGGATATAAACCACAAAAGGTTTCGTATTATATTTCTGAAACGTACGGAATAAGCCAAGAAAAAGCATATGATTTAACTAAACAATTTTGTGAATCTGCAGCTTGTGGATATTTACCTCCAATGCGAGACGCAATCAAATATGTTAAAAAACTGCATGAAGAACACGGTGCTGTATTTCATTGTATCACGTCAATTGGAACTGATCCATATAGTGTCTTATTAAGAGAAAAAAATCTTAAAAGGGTTTTTGGAAAAACTGCGTTTGAAAGAATAGTGTGCTTACCATGTGGCGGTAATAAAAAAGAAACACTTGAAAGATACAGAGATAGTGATTTTGTGTGGGTTGAAGATAAATTAGAAAATGCAAATCTAGGAGCAAAAATGGGCCTAAGGACGTTTTTGATAAACCATCCATACAATGAAATAGGTGTTTTGCATGATAATGTTATTAGAGTTAATAATTGGAAAGAAATTTATGATCATATCGCACAATGAAAAAGGTAGCATTTTTAATTAAAAAAATATTTACAATCGGTGAAAAATATTGTAGAATACTCTCATGACAACAAATGATTATATTAAGTCGATTAAAACAGCCCAAGAGATATACGCATTGGTTCATGCAAACATTTATCCTTCAGATGATGCAGGGTCTCTAGAAAATCTTTGTAAACTTATTGACGATCTAAATTCCTTAAAAGAAAGCCTTTTAGATGAAGATCAAATTGTATTTGATTTTGTTGAACAGAAGAATTTTAAATTTTAATTACTATGAAAAACACAAAGCTAGTACGTTATCGCGTCTTTGATAAAGACGGAAAATACCACCAGTCATATTTGTTATCATCAGATGCAAAGGCGTGTGCTAAACACATTGGTGGAGTAGTGAAAGAAGTAAAAGAAGAAGGAAAATGATTTGTGGATGTGGTAGTCCTATTGAAAAGGTCAGGCTTGAGTTTGGTTTAAAACTCTGTAAGTCCTGTGCCTTTTCTCTTCCTGATCACGATCAGCCGAAAATAAAAGGACGTATGGTGTATAGCCATAAAACTGGCGGAGAAATAGAAATCATGTCGAATGAATCTTGGGATGAAAATAAAAAATATTTTATTCCCAACGGTCCTCGAAGCTCGGTTAAGAATTTCATAAAAGGATAGTGGATCCGAATATTGTCAAAATAGAAGAAGATAAGATTGGCTTTATGTTTGTATGTAAAGCTGGAAACACATCTATTAAAGAAGTATTAAAAACACACTTCTGCAAAGATAGAATATTTAGAAATATACATAATCCAAGATCTTTAGCTCCTTACGTTAAATATTGCAAAAGAAATTCTTTTACTGATGACTACCTTGTATTTGGCACGTGTAGACATCCAGAAGATCGCTTAATAAGCTGCTGGAAAGATAAAATTTTCAATAGATTTCATTCAGGATTTCAACGCAAAAAATATAATTTTTATAGGAAAATGCCATTTTCAATTTTTGTTGAAGAAATCTTAAATATTGAAGATGACATTGATTGCGAGCAACATATACGCTCACAACATTTTGATTTAGATCTAAAAAGAATTAACCATCTTATAAGAATTGAATCATTTTCAGATGATTGGGAAAGGTCATTATTGTTAATTAAAAAACATTGTGGAAAAGATTATCCTAAAATGACATTTCATGTAAATAAAACAAAAAAAGTAGATTTGGAAATAAGTAAAGAAATAAGAGATCTTATTGAAAAGCGTTATAGTAAAGATTATCTACTTTTGGGATATGAAAAAAGATCATTATTAGAAAAATGAAAGCAGTAGTTTATGGTGATCTTCAACATCAAAAGAATCCATGTAAAAACTTTGGTATTGGTTTAGAAAAGCACGGAATAGATGTTACTTATATAGGAAGATATGATTTAAAAAATACTAATTTTGACAACTTCGATTTCGCTGTTGTTTGGGCGTATCGCACCGGATTTTTTAATATGAAAAAATTAGGAATAAAGAATGTAATTATTCTTGAAAATTCCCATCTTAACAATATTCAAAAACCGATAAAAGAATGGATTTCTGCTGGATGGAATGGTCTTAATGGTCGAGCCGACTTCTGTAATAAAAATTCTCCATCAGATAGGTGGGAGAAATATTTTAACGATGGAAGATTGTTGGATTATACAGATGGTGAATACGTTTTTATTCCTCTTCAAATTAAAAGCGATATGTCCTTATATCATGTTTCAAAAAATATAACATACCAAAAAATATGTGAGGAGATTCGTAATTTTACCGATTTGCCAATTAAAATTAAAGAACATCCAACTTTGCTTTCTAGCTGGCCTAAGGTTATTGGTGTAAAAGATGTTTCATATCTTCCAAGGATGATGCCAATTGGTGATGCGGTAAAAAATGCTAAAGTTGTAGTTGCAATCAACAGCAATAGTTGTGTTGATTCTCTTATTGCTGGTAAGCCCGTAATAAATCTTGATGAAGGTTCAATGACATGGGACATTGCAGAACGTGACTTTAGTCGGATTAATTTACCTCCATGGCCAGATCGTTCACAATGGTGTAATAATATGGCGTATTGCAATTGGAACCCTGAAGACCTAAGAAAAGGAGAAGCTTGGGAAGTTCTTAAGAAAAAACTGTAAAATTTTTATTTACATTTGCTCAAAAATAAAGTAGAATATACTCATGTTCAACAACGGTAATATTGTAATTGATACACTTGGAAATGGCAATTTCATTATGATTGATGATAAATACAACAGTGAAGACATTATTTCTTCTTACGAAGCACATCGGCAATACGATTTAGGCGATGTTAAATTTACAAAGAAAGCAATCGATGAAATCCAAAACGCAATTGAAGATGAGTTCCTTAGACAGGAGGAATCTTGCCAGGCATCCTATGCCCCCTCCTGTTATTAGGTTTGTAGATAGAAAAAAGAAAAGTTCTAAATATGCATGTAGGAATAAGAAGAATATACTTTGAAGTTTTATTTGCTATAACTGTATTAATTGTAATTCCTATTTTTCTTATTATCACGTATATTAGATTAACAATTGATGTTTTTAAAAATGCACCAATCGAAATCGAAAAAATAATAAAAAGTTACGTTTATGGAGAATAAAGTTCTAAAATCTCAATTTCCAAATGAATGGAATGGATACGAAGTTATTGAATTGCCTGTAAAAGATATTTGGCAATCGGTACGTGTAGCTAAAAGTTTAAATGGAAAACCATTTTATCTTAATGTAAAAGAAGACATTAAAAGAGATGGTTTACATTTTCCAATAATGTGTGTTCACACGACTTATAAAGAACTTGAAAAAGCTAAAGAACGATGGGGAAAGAAAATTAACGATCTTCCGTTTTGGCATAATGCTCTTGGAAAACATAAAAAGATGATTTGGAGCGTTTGGGGTGGATCAAACCGTCTTTCAATTGCTAAAGAGTTAGGATATACACATATTGATGCAGCTGTAATCCCAAATATTAAGCAAGCCATCAGCTTACAAAAGCACATGCGGGAACCCTTTAGAAGAAGATATTATAGGAGAGACTAATAAATAGTAACTATGAGCGATATATTTGATTTTGGATTTACTGCAGTTGATGAAACTGAATTGCAGTCTTATCAACAGGCAGAAGCAAAGGTTGAAGAAACAGAAGCGGTTGCTGAAGCAACGCAAAAGAAAATTGATAATCTGTATAATGCAGTTCAACCTCTTTTAAATAATCTAAAGAAAAACCCTGAAAAGGAATATATTCTATGGCCTAATCGTCTAGAAAAAGTTGAAGAATTTGAAAAATTTCTCTATGAAATCTATAAATCATAGAGTACAAACAAAATAAAATAATATGAAAAAAAACAATAAAACAGTAAGTATGGTTGCTATCGTAACTAGCATTCTTTTTGCTCTTTGCGGGTTTGCTAATGGTAGTTATAAAGTTCCTGTCCTAGGATGGGATTTGCACCCAGAACAACCAATTGATATTTCAGTAAATGCAGGTCTTTTTGAAGAAAGGGTCGATCGTGGCCTTTTTACTCACACTGACGCATTTTTTGTAAAATCAGATGCAACAATCGGATCTGCGTATGATAGTCCTATCGTTGCAGGTGTTGAATTTGTTAATGGTGAAAATGAAAATTTCTTTGGTGGATACGCTGGTATCGCTGGAGATAATCTTTATGTTGGCACTCGTCTTGGAACGAATGCTGCTGATGGTGATTTAACAGATATTGACATCGAATTGAATGTTGGGTATTTCTACAATCCTGACTTTTACGATGTCACACTTGTTGCTGATGTAAACGTTGTTTCTGGAGGCGGATTTGATTTCGCAATTTCAGCTAAACGACCAATTGTTTCAGCATTCGGTGTTGATGTCACTGGATCAGTTGAGCTCGGTAAGACTTGGGAATATACTCAAGATTACGAGTGGGTATCTGGCTCAATCAATTGTGTTTATGCCCTCCCAACCGGAGCGAATGTTTTCGGTGGAGTTTCCCTGATTGACAACGAAGTACAAACAGACGGATTTGAATCTGTATTCCAGATTGGACTCCAGCATTTGTTCTAAAATATCAAAAATAAGAAAAAGGGGCCTTACCGGGCCCCTTTTTTTGTTCACTTGAACACCATAAGTTGTATTACAGATTAAAAAAAGTGCAATTTTTAGCAAAAAAAGTATTCACATAGGCCTATTTTTGTGCTATAATATATTCATGATTAGCCAAGAAACTGTTAAGAAGTTCATTAACTATCGTACATTTACGGACGTCGAGCCTTACGAGGTTCTCGAGATAAGCAAGTCTGGAAAGACTGCAAAGGTCCGGAGAATGGAATGCGAGAGAATCAACCAAAAAGAAGATAACTTCGAGCCGGGAGGGTTCTGTGGACATACTAGTCATGGTCCTAATGGTCAGCAATGGTCATATAAGTCGGTTGATGATGATTCCTCATTCACGATGACTCTACGAAAGAATGGTGGTTGGCAGTTCAGGGGTCAAAAGACAAGTGTTACAGGTGGATGCTGCGGTAGCTTGAGTGATGAACCATACAAGTATTACGATTACAACTATTAATCTGTAATACAACTGAAAAAAAGTGCCATTTTTAGCAAAAAAAGTATTTACATTAGCCAATTTTTAAGTTAGAATATATTCATAATCAACCAAGAAACTATGACAGAATTAGAAGAAAGAATTGAGGCAGCACTAGAAGCTGGTCATCTCGATGAACAAGATGCCAGAGAGATCAGAAGGCTGGCTGAGATTGAATTTGATAGTATTGGGCTTTAGGAACTCAGATATAATTAGGAACTCAAATATAATATAGATATGAAAGAAAATAAATGCTTTAAGTTGGTTCAACATTTCGGCGGTTCAAATGAGTGGGAGAATGTATTAGCTGTCTCACATGATATCGAGAAGCTTCAGAAGACTATCAAGGCTATCAATAGGCAGGGCTGGAAGGTCCTCACAGATAGCGAGGCTAAGCGTCCTGAGCTGGTAGAGGGTAACTACTATTCAATCTTCGAAGTCACTTACCTCTAAAGGAACTCCGATATAATTAGGTATGAGCAAAAATAAGATCGAAAACATCATCCTTGACTATTGTGAGGGGATTGAGCATCTAGAGTTCAGTAAATCTGATATGCCTCAAATGATCTCAGAGATCAAGTTAGCAATTCTTAACGAGCTCGACGATGCAGAACATCTTGACGATGCTCGTAGTTACGTCAAAGAATACCTTTAGGAACTCAGATATAATAATAGTATGAAGACAAGCAATTATAAAGCAGTAGCATATGAGTACAGTCACGATACCTTCGCTGACGTCTATTGTCTAGGTGAGGGTGTTGGCTTCAGTGATAGTATTCAGAAAGCTATCAAAGAGGCTAAGGATAGAGCTCTACGGAGCTTGGAGGATGAAGAGGATAAGGAGAATGCCGGCGGTACTTCTATCCTAGCTACTGTTCATGTCTTCAAGAACGGTAAGGAGATCATCAACAAGTCTTATTAGGAACTCCGATATAATAGATTATGGTAAAAAAGTGCAATTTTTAGCAAAAAAAGTATTCACATTAGCCAATTTTTAAGTTAGAATATATCCATAATGAACCAAGAAACTATGAAGAAAAAGTTTTCAGAAATCTCAGTAGGAGTTGAATTTGTCACCAAAGATGGTGTGTTCAAAAAGGAGGGTAAAACTACAGCGCTGTGCCTTGTTTCGACGAACTTCCCGCAACATGAGGGCAAAGTTGTAGGTGGATTCGCTAAAAACAACAACATCCTTGTTAAGCCGATAGAAGGCTAAAAGGAACTCCGATATAATTAGGTATGAAAGAACAATTCATTCACATCGATGAAGATGGTGATAGGTTTTACTACTCCGACCGCGAGATGAAAATCCTCCATCGTGTGGATGGTCCTGCGATCGAACGTGCAGATGGCACTAAAGAGTGGTGGATCAATCACAAACTCCATCGTGAAGATGGTCCTGCAGTTGAATATGAATGTGGCTATAAGGAGTGGTGGATCGATGGTGAGGTCCATCGAGAAGATGGCCCTGCGATCGAATATGAAGATGGCTCTAAAGAGTGGTATCTCAATGGCGAATACCTCACTGAAGAACAATTCAATGCTGTCAAGATCAAGAAGTAGGGTCAAATAAATAAGGAACTCAAATAAAAGGAACTCTGATATAATTAGGTATGAGAGAGAAGGAAATAGATGATGTGCTACAGCAGCTGAAAGATAAAGAAGAAGAGTGTCAAGAGCTGATTGAGCTTATCCATCACAAGGATGAACTCATCAAAGATCTCAAGAGACTTTTAAAATCAGCAGCTAAGCAAGTGCCTGGCATTGAGTATTAGGAACTTCAATATAATAGATTATGGTAAAAAAAGATAGAGACATTTACCGTGTACAAAAAGGCGAGAACTACTCTCTTTATACAAAGAACGGTAAAAAGCATAACCTAAATGGTCCTGCTTTAGTAATAGGAGAAGACGAGCACTTCTATGTCGAAGGCGAAGAGTTTACGTATACTCAATGGACTGATTATGTATCTTCATATACTGCTTATGAGAAGAGCCCTTCCATAGAGAAAGATTGCTTCATAAATGCAATTGATTCCCCTGATGGAATCTATGTGGAAATGAATAAATATTAAAAATGGATAAGAATGAATTCTTTATATCGTTAATAGTTATTATAATATTAATTTATTTAAATTATATTGGAATGTTTGATTTACTTTAATGATATATCAAGTTGTTTATAAGTATAAAGTCATCAAGGAGTTTGATGATAGACAAGAAGCTATTATGTACGTTGATAGCTTCTTCAAGTGTGGGGACTATGATAGAAGTAGTGCAAATGTCGACATCTACTTAGATGACAGGAAAATATATTCTGCTTATTTAAATATAGCTTATAAAGAATAAAAAAACAGGTAAACAAAGAATAAATACCATTATGAAAAAGAAAAGTGTAGAAGATATCATACTTGACATCGAAAATAATATTATGCAATTGAAAGAAGCCACTGGCTTTGGTTTAGATAAAAAACAAAAATATCCATCAAATATTGATTGGCCAATATTTAAATATCTTGGAGGAGAGGTCCAAGGGAATTTAACTAAAACTCGCTCTATTGCAATGGATGATTCTGGTTTTATCCATTCACTGGGTTATAAGTCAGATATGCATATCGTAACTGATACTTGTACAGACCTTGTTAATAGAAAAGAAGTTGGATTTAAAGGTTTTATTGGTAATGTTGTAGCATCTAATGGAAAAACATATTACTTACCAGCGTATTCGACTTCTATTGGTATTCTCGATAGAAAATCTGGAGAAATATCATTAGAGAATAAATGGAATCACACACCTCAGGTACGCTCAGGAGCAGAAGGTGCGAATGGTATTATCTATATGCCGTCATATACTAAAACTTTAAGAATTTATACGTACAATACTAAGACTGGTGAGGCAAGTTCATTTAAACCACCTCAACCAGGATTCTTTGGTCATATCTGGGGAGCAGCAGCAGATAAAGAAGGCAATATTTATATGCCTCCAGCTCTAAGTAATAAGATTTTAAAAATTAGTAAAAACGGTGTTGCTCATTTATTAGAAGGTGATCCTGTTACGTCTGGAGTACGTGGATTTGATGTAAAGTATGTTGGAGCTACTTATGTAGAAAGCGTGAATAAAGTATTCTGTTTACCTAGATGTGGTAAAAAGATTTTGATTATTAATTGCGCTGATGACAGTTACGAAGAAATTGATTTGCCTGCAGATTATCTTGCAGTAGCAAATAAAAATAAAAACTTCCATGGATATCTTGCACCTAATGGATGGCTTTATAGTACATTTTGGGCAGACACAAAATTATTTAAAATAAATCCTGAAACGTATGAGATTGATTGGAAAGATTATGAATATGAATTCATGGATAGTCAACCTACACCAGAAAAAGGATCTGGTATTATGAATATTGGTACAGGTTATTCTACTTGTGCTTTGGTGAAAGATAAAGATGTTTATCTTGGATTAGCTGGAACTACAAAATCAATTAAATTAGAATTTTAATGAAAGGCTTCGAGCAGATTCATATAATAGCAAAAGATAGAGGTTTTAAATACGAACCCATAGCAAATACACCAAAATTCTATAACGAAAATGATGCTCTCAAGTATTGGGAGAATAATAAATTCGAAATATTAGATTCTAATTTCTATAATGATCCCATTGTCATTATAAGAAAGGAAATTAGCAACACAAAAACACAAGATTTATATGGCTGAAAATATGCATTTTGATGAACTCCACAGAGTTATCTACAAAATAGTCAGAAAGAGTGGATATACTGAAGAATGGTGGTTCAAATACGATAGTCAAGGAAATAGGACCGTTATCAAGAATATTAAGGAAAAAAAGCCCTTTTGAGGGCTAAAATCTGTATTACAACTTAAAAAAAGTGCTATTTTTTGTAAAAAAAGTATTCACATTAGCCAATTTTTGAGTTAGAATATGCTCATGACGAAAACAATATTGTTCATTGCAACTTTATCATCGATTGTCGGGGTTTGTCTTTATGAAAAAGAATCCCCTGAAATTGAAACTGTCAGAGAAGTAGTGGACAATAAAGTCGAAACAAAATCCGATTTTAACAAGCCTATTCTTGTTAGACCTAATGTTGTATTTGTGCAACAAATCAGTTACGTCGATAAGTCAGTTTCTCTAAAAATCGAAAACCTTAATTGGGAGCAGGAAATGCTTAAAGGTGTTAAGTTTTTTGAAGGGTTCAGATCAAAACCTTATTTCTGTTGCGCCGGCGTGAAGACAATCGGGTATGGTTGTACCGATAAAAACATTGTTTCTCGTGGTGTAATTAGTGAGAATAAAGCTTCTGACATTCTCCATAAAAACCTAAAAATTATTCAGGGTAAAGTTTTAGAAGAAGTTAACGTTCCTCTTAGTGATTCTCAATTGTGTGCCCTTACGAGTTTTGCATATAATGTAGGTATATCAA
>Ga0181602_10001036_pt1 | contig 25223 bp, 25 predicted proteins | sample 041ome_14_FD_148640 | JGI IMG/M metagenome (GOLD analysis project Ga0181602, IMG submission 148640) | Coastal salt marsh microbial communities from the Groves Creek Marsh, Skidaway Island, Georgia - 041408US metaG (spades assembly) | ecosystem: Environmental > Aquatic > Marine > Intertidal zone...
CGGGTATCACGACCAGTCGCATTTCACTCACAGCTTCAAGGAATTCTCAGGACTAACCCCGTCTGCATATCGCGCGGCGTCAAAGGTCGGTATCGACACTCTCTTCTTCGAGAAATTGCCTGCGTAATCACCACGTGCTCTGGCGGTCCAACCACGATCATTTCGTACAAGACCCGCCGCACGCGACGTCCTATCTTCTTGAACACCCCCGGGAGACGGACGCTCCGTCTGGACGGTCTACGAATGTGAGGGTTGGAATGAAGATCATCATGAACGTGCGAATCACTCAGGGATACGCGAAGTGGGTTGAGCTCTTCCGTTCCGCGGGGGCTGTGCGCGAGCAATTCGACATTACCGTTTTGGCGTATGGTCACGACAAGGACGACGATTCGAGCGTGTACCAGGTGCTCGAAGTTGAGTCCATGGAAAGAATGCAAGAGGCGATGAGCAACCCCGAGCTTCAGAAGATGCGAACGGACGCGGGAGTCGACCTCGAGTCTCAACGGATCACTTTCCTAGTGGAATAGGTGCATACCTCTGGCTGGTCTGAGCCGTCAGTCCGTTCACATTCGAACTCCTCAACAACCACTCATCGCGGGGGTTTACTGATGAAGTTTCCCAACTCTGCATTCTGGGTAGGGGTTTTCGGGGCTTAGGCGCGCGGCTCAGGCTCGGTGAGCGCGTTGGCGACTGAGAGCAGCGCTTCCGATTCCTGGTTGGCGCTGCCTGGGGCCGCTCTCGCCGCCGAGAGCACGGCACCCGTGCCGACTCCCGAGGTCGCGTCCCAGACCAACAACGCGATGCTGCAGCCCACAGACATTTCAGGCGCGCTCGGCACGGCCTCCGGCCTCAAGACGAGATATGTGATCCCGCCAGGTGGCCAGGATCCCTTCACCCTCTGCTACAAACTCGGTCGGACCCGCGTTCTTCCTTCCCTTGATGGAACCATCGGCTACTCGAGCACCGCCGGTCAGGTGACGGAGGAGATCTACGTGTATCCCTCGGCGACGGCCGCACAGTCCGCATGGGCAGCTCTGGATCGTCAGATCGCCCGCACGTGCACGTTCGTGCAGGTCGACGGGAAGGATCGCGTGCGCGGGCGTCAGGGTCAACTCCCTGACGGATCAGGTCGCTGGGTTCAGATGGATCTCAACCTGCGGGACTCGCCTGCGTTCTACTCCACCGTCGGCCTGGTCGATGACGGCATCGTCATCACCCGCTTCCAGGGAAAGAAGGGGCTCCAGCAGCCGACCACCACCCAGCGAGCAGCAACCGACGCGCTCTTCGGCGTCCTGACCGAGCGCTATGGCGATCGCACAACCCTCGCGCAGGTCCAGCCGACGGCTGTGTCTGCGGCACAACGGGCACTCCTGCAGCCGAGCGATATCCCGTCGTCGCTGCCGCTCCAGCAGCCGGCCGCAGGAGCGTGGACAAGCCAGTCAGCACAGGTGCCCGGGCAAGCGCCATGCAACCGCTGCGATTCTCGCAAGGACCTGCTTCCCGATGGGACGGGAACCTTCACCCAATCGCTCGGATCGTGAGGATACGTCTTCATCAAGACCGGCTTGGTCTACGAGCAGGCAATGTCCTACGACTCGGCCGATAGTGCGCGAGCAGCGTGGACAACCCTGAATCGCGCCATCAAGGACTGCAACCGGTCTGTGGGCACGCTCTACGCCAAGGGGGGCAACTACCGCACGGTGACGGGCACCGTCGATGTTGACGGCATGTCCGGCCTCTACGTCCGCGAGGTAGACACCGAGGACTAGGGAGCCGGCAGCCGTGCGGGATCTCACCGGGAACCGCAGCCCAGAAGTGGTCCGAGCGCGGCTGACCGATCTGGATTCAGGACGGCCGCAGCCCGCAGCCCCAGGATTCGGTCCGATACCCCGGATGGAGGAACCACCGCTCTCCTGAAGGAGTAGTCATGACTATTCGACGCCATCGCACACTTGCCGCCGTCTCCATCGCAGCGCTTCTGGTTCTGCCCTTGACGGCGGCCTGCGGCAATACATCCGAGCAGCTGGCCGAGAGCATCGCCGAGCAGGCCGTGGGAGGTGACGTCGAGGTCAGTGACGACTCTGTGTCCATCACCGACAACGAGGGCAACGCCGTCGTCGTGGGCGAGGATGTGGCCCTTCCGGACTCCTGGCCCTCTGACGTTCCCGCCTTCGAGGGCGGCACACTCTCGACCGCGTTCATCGATGCCTCGGGAGCCGCCTACGCGGTCTGGGCCACGGACTCGTCAGCGCAAGACGCCGCTGACGCCTACGGCGCCCTGCTCGAGGGCGCGGGCATGACCATGGAGCAGGAGAGCGTCATGGACAGCCTCGTGGTCCGCGACTACACGGGCAACGGATGGAGCGCGAACGTGTCCGCCGGAAACATCGACGGCAGCACGACGATCTCGATCTCCGCGATCCCTGACGAGTGAGTCACGTCTGCAGCGCCCGTCCGGTCCGCGATAATCCAGTGGTGAATCCCGAAGGCACGCAGACGGACGTCACCGGTTGGCCGGAGCTCAGCGAGGACGATTTGGACGATGTCGCGCCTGATCAGTGAATGACGGCGTCGATGATCGCGCTCTGATGCCGCGCGGCGCCGCCCAGCACCTGGGCGGCCGGTGAGGCTGAGGCTTCCGCCGCGCGGCTGAGTTCGTCCAGCAGTCGACAATTCTCGTTCGCCACAGCCGTGGCGATGGCGGCAGCATCATCGGGCGACACCGACATGGCGGTCGCGATGGCGGCCGCCGTGCTCTCGGGCGTTCGCGAATCGAATGTGAGGTGGCTGAGCAGCCATCCGCCGTCGCCCTGGCGAGCGACCGGCGCCATGCGTTGTCCTGACTTGGTGCGACCGCGCGCTTCGACCTGCAACGAGCTGAATCCCTGCACGTCGATGCGCATGGGCGCGCTGTGTGCCAACGGGGCGGTGTCGTCGGCGAACCCGTAGACCACTGCCATACCGATCGCATCGCGATCGAGGCCGTAGTCGAGTGAGCACTCACCACCGCGTTGGTGAGAGACAAGGACCGCGAACGCACCGGGCTCCCACCGACCGACGGCTGCCCCGGATCGGTGGTTGAGCAGATCGAGGACGGGCACGGCAACAGGCTCCGTCTCTCCCGACGAACCTACGGGCAGACGGAACACTCGATTGCTCCAGAAGAGTGCGGCCGGATCGGGCATGCGCCGCCGAAAGCTGGGACGGAATGCCTGCACTGCTGTCACCACGGCCATCGGCAGCGATGGAGTCAGTGCCGGGTGGGTGTCGACGAGCCAGGGGATCTTGCCGCACGCATTGTGGAATGCCGTCTGCAGAATGAGCTGCTCGGTCTCGCCCGGACCGAACTCGTCCGGCACCGCGTCGAAGCCGAGCTCCTGCCTGGACGAGGTCCATGGAACGCGACCGATGCGCACCATGGCCGATACGGGGATGCGCAGGAGCAGCTCCTCCGCCTCGGCATCGCACTCCACCGTCGCCTGGCCATCGCGGACGACCAGTCGGGCGCTCGGGTGGATCCAGCCGCCGAGGTCCACGACCGACTCCAGGCTCCCCGCGAGCAGATCGGCCACCAGATCGTCGTCGGCCTCGACATGACGCCATGGGTCGAAGGGACGAGTCAACGGCTGAGCCCCTCCTCCACGCCGCGATCAAGAACGGCGACGCCCATCTGCGCCAAGGCCTGCGTGGCCTGACCCATGGCAGCGGTCTCCGTGGCCCCGGAGCCCATCTGCTGACCCTTGAGGCTGCGAGCGAGGATCGACTCCATGATCACCGCGAGCTTGAAGCATGCGAGTCCGGTGCAGAACTCCAACTGCGCCAGGTCGAGTCCGGTGCGCTCGACGTAGCGCGCCACGATCTGCCCGCGATTCCAGAAGCCTGGACGGTCGGTGATGTGCTGCGCCACCGGAACGTCGGCTCGCAGGCCGTCGCCCGGATCTGTCCAGTAGACGAGCATGATCGCGAGATCCATCGCGGGATCACCGAGGGTGGACATCTCCCAGTCCACCACCGCCTTCACCCGTGGCGATGCCGGATCGAGGATCGTGTTGTCGAGCCGGTAGTCACCGTGCACGATGACGCCGGGGGTGGAGGCGATGCCCGCTGCCCGCTCCTGTAGTTGCGCTGCGAGCTCCGTGACGACGGGCAGCTCGCGCGTTGCGGTGAGCTCCCACTGCTGTGACCAGCGGCTGAGCTGGCGTTCGAGGTAGCCGTCGGGACGGCCCAGAGTCGCTAGTCCGGCGTCCTGCGGGGAGATCGCATGGAGATCGGCCAAGGTGTCGACCAGCGATGCGCAGATGTCCGAGGCCTCGTCGGGACTCAGCCCCGCAGCCCCGTCCGAGTCGGCGATCACCTTGCCCTCGATGTAGTCCATGAGTAGGAAGCGGGCCCCGATGACCTCTTCGTCCTCGCACAGGGCGATCGCGCGGGGAGTCGGGAAGTGCACCCGGTTCAACCCGGACAGGACGGTGAACTCACGGCCCATGTCGTGAGCAGTGGGGAGCACATGCCCCAGCGGCGGACGTCGGAGGACCCAGGTGCGCTGAGCGGCGTCGGTGAGCAGATAGCTGACATTGGATCGACCGCCAGCAAGCAGATCGGCAGTCAACGGTGCGTCCGTCGCCACGTCGATGCCGACGGATCCCATCCACTCGCGGAGCGGAGCCAATCGCAACCCCTTCGGGTCCATCACCCACCTCCGATCAGCCGATGCCGTAGAAAGGACTCGTGCGCGGACCTCAGGAGCCTACGGTCAACGAGGCGTATCCGCGGATCGACATCCCCCCTCAGGATGACGCACACATGGGCTCCATCTTCACCCTCGCTCTCATCGCGATCGTGGCGGGTGCCCTCACGGGACTCGTGGGAGGGCTCTTTCGGCTGTCACTCATGGGCGCGAACAACGTCCGCACGTCGATCCTCGACTGGACTCGCGAGGAGCCAGCGCTGCGCTGGATCGTCCCCATGGTCCTCGCAGGAGCGGCCGTCGCGATCGCGCGCCTGATCATCCGATGGGTGCCCGAGGCAGCGGGCAGTGGCGTGCAGCGAGTCGAGGCGAACATGCGCGCGGAGATCGGCTTCGCACGCTTCCGCGTCCTGCCCGCGAAGTTCGTCAGCGGCGTGCTCGCGATCGGCGCGGGACTCGCCCTCGGACGGGAGGGGCCGACCGTCCAGATGGGCGCGATCATCGGTGCGCGCGCTGGCCGCCTCGTCAAGGTCACCGAGCATGATCAGCGAACCCTGTCCGCGGCCATGGCCGGGGCTGGCCTGGGTGTCGCCTTCAATGCTCCCCTGGGCGGTGCGATCTTCGTGCTCGAGGAGGTCGCCCGCGCAGTGCGCACCCGCCTGGTGCTCACCACCTTGATCGGATCTGCAGTAGCCGTGGGTGTCGCCCAGCTCATCCTCGGATCACAGTCGATCTTCAGCGTCGGCGATGTCAGCATGGAGGCCGCATGGATGCTGATTCCCTACGGCATCCTCGGACTCGCCCTCGGCGCCTTGGGCGTCTACTACAACCGGTTCGTCATCACGATGATGGACTTCATGGCCGCGATCCCGCGGATCGCCCCCGAGGTCAAGGCCGGCATCGTCGGCGGTCTCGTCGGGTTGCTGGGGGTCGCCTGGCCGTCGATCGTCGGCGGTGGCGACACCATCAACGAGCAGATTCTGCTCGGCACGTTGACCCTCGGTCCGCTCGCGCTGATCCTCATCGTGCGCGTGGTCCTCGGCCCGCTTTCCTACTCCCTGGGCACCGCTGGCGGCCTGTTCGCTCCCCTGCTGGTCGTGGGTGGGGCGATGGGCGCTCTGGTCGCGACGGCGCACAACGCCCTGTTCCCGGGTGCGCCCGTCTCGCCGGTCGCCTTCGCCATCGTCGGCATGTCGACATTCTTCGCCGCGGTGGTGCGCGCTCCCGTGACCGGAGTGATCCTGATCGTCGAGATGACAGCCACCACTGCCCTTGTGATTCCGATGATTCTCGCCGCGGCCACCGCTGTGCTGATGGCGACCGCGATGAAGGGCGAGCCGATCTATGACACGCTCCGCGGCAGGTTGAAGCTCACGAGTCCTGATCCGGATCGTCCGGCCGACTGATTCCTGACCTGAGGGTTCGTCAGGCGATCAGGCCTTCGTCTGTTCTGCTGTCAGGAGCGCGTAGTCGTGCTTGGTGATGGATGAGTATCCGACAGCGAAGTCGGCCATCGCCACATCGAACTCGTCGGTCGAGCCCAGATAGCCGGAGATCATCGAGGGATCTCCGACCCGCGCATGGGCGCGGGCCAGTACTCCGCCGCAGAGGCCGGCGTAGTCGACGATCGATTCGCGATCGAGCCCTTCGGTCTCGACCGAGCCCTTCATGTCACGGAACTGCCGCAGGTAGAAGTCCGAGGATCCGTCGTCCGCCATGCGCACGAATCCCAGGAAGGGATCCCCCGTCGCCTGCATCACGCGCTGGCCATAGACCACCCGCTCACCGTGACTGGCGAACGGGCTTTCGCCCAAGTAGGGCTCTAGCACTGAGGTCAACGCCTGCTTGACCTGCAGAAGCAAGGGATCCCCGTCACCGGACTCAAGCAGGATGATGCCGGCGCGGGTGCCGACGCTGCCCACTCCGACCACCTTGAGGGCGAGGTCCACGAAGGAGTAGTGGTGGAGCAAAGCCGCTCGGTCGGCCTGCAGCGTGGCCAGGTAGTTCCCGTAGACCGGGGCGAGCCTTCGAACAGTGCCCTCGGGATCGGCTTCGGCCAGGGGGACGAGCAGCGGTGGATCCGAGTGAAAACGCCGCCGTCCGTCGACCAGTTCCGTCAGCTTGTCGGTCGCCTGATCTCCCGTTCGCCGCCGAGCCTGCCGTCGCACGTCCTGGATCTCCGACTTCAGCCGCGACTCATCCAGGCGCTTGAGAAGCGTGGAGACGTCGAGCTTGACGTACCAGGCATCCAAGGTGGTCAGCTTGCTCAGGCGGCTCATCGTGACGCGGTACATCCGAGCCGACTCGGCCGCGGCCCGTCGTGCCGTCTTGTCCGAGTGCCCTGCCACCAGCGCCGCCTCGACTGCACTCGCAGCGAGTCGGCGAACATCCCAGTCGAAGGGTCCACGCAGAGTCTCGTCGAAGTCGTTGACGTCGAAGACGAGATCGCGCTCTGCGGACCCGAACATGCCGAAATTGGCCACATGCGCGTCGCCGCAGAGTTGAACCCCGATGCCACTTGTCGGCAGGCGGCCCAGATCGGACGCCATGACAGCGGCGGCACCGCGAAGGAAGGCGAACGGGTTGGCGGCCATGCGCTCGTACCGCACCGGGACAAGGGTCTGATCCCGGCTGGCATCCTGCGCGTGCAGGATCGTCAGCGGGTCCTTGCGCTGAGCATCGGCGTCGACTTCGCCGAGGCTGATGAGCGGGACCTGGCGGCGCTTGGCCTTGCCCTTGGCTCGACGCTCGGCTCGCGTCGGTCGAGGTGCCGCGAAGATGCTCTCGGCGCGCGTCGGGGGTGGTGCCGGTGTCGTCATGGATGGACGGTAGGGCACGGAAGGCACAGCGTCACGCCTCGGAATACACCCGAGAGGGGTCGTAGCCGTAGAAGGCGGTGCGGGCGGATCGCCGCTCCTGCGCCTCGTCCTCAGACTCGCGAGCGAATCGCGGGTCCACCACGGGTGAGTCGACCCGCGTCACGGGGTTGCGCTCGAAGATCCACTTCTCCAGGGCCGGGCCGGACTCGAAGGAGTTGATCAGGCAGTACCTGGGCTTGTCGTCCACGTGCCAGACGGAGTGCCACAGGCGCTCGGAGTCGACGATGAGCTGCGCTCCCGCGGGAAGTGCGATGCGCGTCTCAGTGCTCGGGTCGTCGATGTCGTCTCGCAGGATCATGTAGGAGTAGGGGTTGTCCGTGAGCTGCATGAAGGAGCGGATGACCCAGCCCTCGTCTTCGGGGTTGCGTCGGTTGTTGTCGTCCAGGTGCGAGTTGAAGAGGGCGTCGGCATACGAGTTCGGCTGCAACTCGATGATGCGGCACCGGCCGACATTCGCGTCGACCTCCCGGACTCGATCGACCAGAGTCGGGGCCGCATCGACCTGGGAGTCGATCCACACTCCCGCCTTGTCTGGGCGGGGCGGGTCGAAGTGCCAGAAGGCGTTGCACTCGATGTCCCCGTTGGCGCTGGCCAGCGGCGCGAATCGAGTGTCGCCCGAGGACTTCCAGTCCACGTACTCCAGATTCATCCACTGAGCGGGATCGATCACTCCCCCGTAGGAATCGAGCACCGCGTATCCGGTCTCCTCCAGCAGCGGCATCCGATAGTGGGCCATGGCAGCGCCTCCAGACAGGCAGGAATCAACCGATGCCTCCATTCTCGAAGGTCCGAGTCGTCATTTCGTCACCCGAACGACCCCACCGGCGAGGACCTTCGTCCCTCGAGGCGCGCATCGCTGCGGATTCAGTACCCTCTCGCCCATGATTATCGCCGTCGGAGACCCGATTCCAGATGTGACCGTCTCGATCATGAAGGACGGATCCCCCGCAGACATCTCTGCGCGCGAGCTGCTCGGCAGCGGGCGAGTGGTGCTGTTCGCCGTTCCGGGAGCCTTCACGCCTGGCTGCTCGAAGGTGCACCTGCCCGGCTACGCCCAGAATGCGCAGGAGATCGCCGGTAAGGGTGTCGATCAGATCGCCTGCATCTCGGTGAACGACACCTTCGTGATGGAGGCGTGGGGCGAGGCGCATGGCGTCATCGGCTCGATCACGATGGTCGGCGACGGCGACGCCAACTTCGCCCAGGCGACCGGGCTCGTCGTTGACCTGCCGAGTGCAGGCCTCGGCCATCGGTCGCAGCGCTACGCCATGGTGATCAACGAGGGTGTGGTCGAGGAGCTCCTGCTCGAGGAGAACGGCCTCTCGGTTGCCAACAGCACTGCGGAGTGCGTCCTCGATCGTCTCTGAACAGACGTACGGACGGGGTCGACGTCAGGTCACTCGTCGTTCCTGTTACGCGCAAGGGTGGCGATGATGAGTGCCCCGCCCCACGGACCCATCACCCAGATGGGCCAGTAGTAGGGCGCAGATCCGTTGCCCATCCACGTGCCAAGCCAGACGATGTTCACGATGACTCCGACGCCGAGCCAGGCAGCCCACACGTCGCGCATGCCGCGGCGTCTGGCTGAGGGTGGATCGCCACCGGCCGCTGACGGGGCGAGACTTGCTGGCACCGGGAGATCCCGCGTGAGCTCAGCGAGCTCCCCAAAGGTGCGGGCGGCATGTGCCCGATCGAGCCGCGCGTCGAACTCCTGCGAATTCAGACGTCCCTCGGCGTATGCCTCGCGCAACTGCGCGATCGTGTGATCGCGATCGCCGTCGCCGGCGCGAAGCTCAGGAGACTGGCTCATCGCTAGAGACTAACGCGCCAATCGACGCGATATGGCGTCAGCGAGCCGAGCCGGGGCGCCATCTGCGAAGGAGAGGAAGAGCGACGGCTCGGTCAGTTCCAGCTCCAGCAGTGAGGGCGTTCCCTCCGGCCCAGCGATCAGATCCACGCGGGCATAGAGCGGGACGTCCCCCGGGATCGCCGCCAGCACCTGTGCCCCGACCGCTCGTTCGTCGGCTGTCGGCTCACGCGGATCGATCTGCTCCTGGACGAAGAGTCCTTCGACTCTCTCGCCCTCCACGCCGAGCGCCAGCAGCGGGCCCTTGCGGATCGCATGGGAGAAGGCACCGTCGAAGTAGAGCAGGGCCGTCTCGCCCGACGTGTCCACGGCCTCGAGGTAGGGCTGCACCATGACCACTCGACCGTCCGCCAGTAACCGCCCGACGTGATCGCTGATCTGCTCGGGGCTCTCACGGACCGAGTAGCGCATCGTGTCTCGAGATCCGCAGGACACAGCTGGCTTGACCACGAGCTCGGGTGCCTCACCGATCACCTCGCCGTGCCAGGCATCAGCAGCATCGCCGGGCTCGAGGAAGAGAGTGGGCACTGTCGGGATGCCCGCACCCTGGAGTGCCCTCAGGTAGCGCTTGTCGGTGTTCCAGCGCACGAGATCGGCACGGTTGAGGAGCAGGGAGTCCGCCGACACCTGCTCACACCAGGCGAGGAAGTCGTCATGGCGATCGGAGTAGTCCCACGTTGCGCGAATGACGACGGCAGCGAATCGCGACCAGTCGACTGATCGGTCCGTCCAGACCTGCGGCTCCGCAGCGATTCCCAGTTCGGCCAGAGCCGGGATCAGCAGGCGGTCCTCGTCATCGAGGTTCGGGAATCCAGCGCAGGTGGCCAGAGCGATGGTCGTCACGGGCAGAACATCTCATGTGCGGTGCTGACGGGGTGAATCGACTCCTACCGGTACAGCGCCGGGCGCGGCGGCAGGGTGATGTCGACCCGTGCGCCAGACCGCAGCGACTCAACGGCGCGGGTGGCCACCACCGCGCCCACGTAGCCGTCCCACGTGCTGGCGCCGGGCATCGCAGTGCCGTCGATCAGGTGCGTGATCCACGCCTGGAGCTGCAGTCGGTAAGCCTCCTGGAATCGACCCAACCACTGCAGGGGCAGCCCGTGGCCACGGTGCAGGGCCTTCGCGGTGGTGACGAAGGATCCGTCGGACATCTCTGCGACGCCGGTGCCACCGGTGACGTCACACCTCACCTCGTATCCAAGCTGCGACTGCACGAACATCTCGATGTCCACGATGGTTCCGGTGCTGGTCTGAAGGAGCAGGAACAGCGGATCATGCTGGCCCTCGGGGGTGAGGGGACCGTTGCGGCCGGTGATGACCTGCACCCAGGAGTACTCGTCGTCGATGAGCCAGCGGTTGATGTCGATTTCATGAATCGCCGAGTTGGTGATGCTCAGGGCACTGTCCAGTCCATACGGTGCGATCTCGTTGCGGTGGGAGTTGCGCACGATGAGCGGATCACCGATTCCGTCGACGCCGAACTGACCCTTGAGCTCGAGATAGCCCGGATCGAACCGGCGCATGAACCCCATCATGATCAGGCGCCGGCCCGTGGCGATCTCCGCATCCAGAACCCGCTTGGCGTCCTCCTCGTTGGGGGCCAGCGGCTTCTCGCACAGAGTCGGCTTGCCGGCGGCGAGACAGGCGAGGGCCTGCTCAGCGTGGAACTGATCCGGAGAGGCGATCAGCACAGCATCGACCTCATCGTCGTCGATCACCTCCTGGAACGACGCCACCGACCGCGCGTCCAGCTCGGCGGCAAGCTCGCGCGCACGCGTCTCATCGAAGTCGTAGATGACGGTCACGGCAGCCCCCGCCACTCGGGTAGCCAGATCCCGCGCATGTGATGTGCCGATGTTTCCGGCCCCGATGAGCCCCACTCGAATCGTCATGAGGGCATTGTGGTGCACCGGATTCCCGCTGACTCGCCCCACTAGGCTCGTCGCACGTGCCGAACTCCGGAGGAACCCCCATGGCTGACCGCACCTTCTGCGCCGAGTTGACCGGCTCGTTCTCCACGTCAGCAGCCCAGAACCCCACCGTGGCGATCATGGAAGCCGCTTTCGCCGACGCCGCCCTCGACTTTCGCTACATCAACTGCGAGGTTCCACCCGAGAGCCTGGCCGACGCGGTGCGGGGCGCCATCGCGATGGGCTGGCGCGGCTTCAACTGCTCCATTCCGCACAAGGTCGCGGTGATCGAACATCTGGATGCGCTGGCGCAGTCAGCGGAGATCATCGGAGCGGTCAACACGGTGGTCATCGATCGCCCTGAGGGCGGTCCACGGCTGACGGGTGAGAACACCGACGGTCAGGGATTCGTCGCATCGCTGCTCCCGGTGCGCGATCCGGCAGGACAGCATGTGGTCATCCTCGGTGCCGGCGGCGCAGCCCGTGCGATCGCCGTCGAGACGGCACTCGCCGGCGCACTGAGCATCACCATCGTCAACCGGACACCTGAGCGTGGCCAGACAGTGGCCGATCTCATAGACGCGCAGACGCCCGCTGCTGGCCGCTATCTGCCTTGGACTCCGCATCTGCACGTCCCGCATGGCACCGGCGTCCTGATCAACGCCACCTCGATCGGCTTCCACCCGAACGAGGCCGAGACCCCGGACGTCGACTTCGAGTCCATCGATCCCGGCACCGTCGTCGCGGACGTCGTCGTGAACCCACCCGAGACGAACTTCCTCAAGGCCGCGGCCGCTCGTGGATGCACGACTCTCGACGGTCTTGGCATGCTCGTCAACCAGGCGCTGATCAATGCCCGCCTGTGGACGGGCCGCGACCTGAGCAGCGCCGTCATGAGGCGAGAGCTCGAGGAGATCTTCGGTTTGTGAGGGGCGGTGGCGCCCCTCGCTGACCCCTGACAGGATGTCCTGACCATCTCGCCCAAGGAGACACACCATGCAGGTTGCCGGTTACGCCGCCCCAAGTGCCAAGGCGCCGCTCGAGCCCTTCGACGTGCCGCGTCGCGACCTCGGTCCACATGACGTCAGCATCGACATCCAGTACTCCGGCATCTGCCATTCCGACATCCACCAGGCGCGCGAGGAGTGGTTCACCTCGATCTTCCCGATGGTCCCGGGCCACGAGATCGCCGGTCTCGTCAGCGCCGTGGGATCCGATGTCACGAAGTACCAGGTCGGCGACCGCGTCGGCGTCGGCTGCAACGTCGGATCGTGCGGATCCTGCCCGACGTGCCAGAAGGGCGAGCAGTCGTACTGCAGCGTCCAGATCGCACCGACCTACAACGGCTACGAGATGGACGGCGTCACGCCGACGTACGGTGGCTACGCCAAGAACGTCGTGACGGACGAGAACTTCGTGTTCCGCATCCCGGAGAGCCTTGGCCTGGACGTGGCCGCTCCCCTGCTGTGCGCAGGCATCACGCTCTACCAGCCGCTGGCGGAGTGGAAGGCTGGCCCCGGCGTGCGCGTCGGCATCGTCGGGCTCGGTGGGCTCGGCCACATGGGCGTGAAGATCGCCGCAGCCATGGGCGCCGAGGTCACGCTGATCTCGCACTCCCCGCACAAGGAGGAGGACGGTCGCAGGCTCGGTGCCACGAACTTCCTGCTGTCCAGCGACAAGGAGGCCATGAAGGCCGCCACCGCGTCCATGGATCTGATCATCAACACCGCTTCAGCGATGACCCGCTTGGATCCGTACCTGCGGCTGCTGGACTTCGACGGCACCATGGTGATCGTCGGGCTGCCCGAGAACGACCTCACCTTCAGCGCGTTCAACCTGGTCAGCCACCGTCGTCGAATCTCCGGCACCAACAACGGTGGCATTCCCCAGACTCAGGAGATGCTCGACTTCTGCGGCGAGCACGGCCTCGGTGCGGACATCGAGCTCATCGGGTTCGACAAGGTGAACGAGGCGTGGGAGCGCGTCGTCGCCAGCGATGTGAAGTACCGATTCGTCCTGGACACCTCAACTCTCTGACGGTGCCCTTCCTGACACAGCGCCCACGGGCAGCTGCCGTACTCGGCTGCTGCCTCGCTGTGGCGACCCTGTGGGCGGGCACGGCGACGGCGGCACATGCGGACCCCAAGGCGGATCGCACGGACAAGTCCTCGCGCAGCCAGCGGGGGTCTGCGCCACAGAGCGCCAGTGGCCAGCTGCCAGGGGTCGCCTTCGCCCACCCGCTGGGGAGCCGCCCCATCACCGCCTCCTACGGCGAGCGAGGTTCGTGGTGGTTCCGCGGTGTGCATGACGGCATCGACTACGACGCGAACACCGGTGATCCCGTGACGAGCGCGTGCACCGGGCAGGTGGCCTTCGCGGGGGACTCCGGAAACTGGGCCGGCAAGAAGGTCGTCGTGCGCTGCGCCAATGGCGTGAAGCTCACCTTCGCTCATCTGTCACGGGTCAACGTGGCCAAGGGGGACGTTCTGACCCTGGCGACCAAGGTGGGAGAGGTGGGAAGCTCCGGCAGCTCCACCGGCTCCCATCTGCACGTGGGCGCGGAACTGAACGGCCGTTCCGTGAACCCCTCGAAGTACATTCCCCGCTGACGAATCGGGTCGATACCCTCAGAGGGCACGTCTCCCCGCCGGGGCCACCGGCGGATCCACGGACGGGCGCGCATGACATTGAGGGCTGATGGCGATGACGGCTGATGGCAATGACGGCTGAGGGGCAGCGGTGAGCACACTGACCGACCTCAATCCGCGTCAGCGCCACGAGGCTCTCGCGGTGCTGGAGGGCAACGACTTCGACGTCCTCGTCATCGGCGGCGGAGTCGTGGGCGCTGGGGTCGCCTTGGATGCCGCCTCACGCGGCCTGCGCGTCGCGTTGATCGAGGCTCGCGACTACGCGTCTGGGACGTCCAGTCGATCGACCAAACTGTTTCACGGCGGCCTGCGCTATCTCGAGCAGTTTCAGTTCTCCCTGGTGTGGGAGGCCCTGCATGAGCGCACGCTGATGGTGGAGACGCTGGCGCCGCACCTCACGCGCCCGATCGAGATTCTGTATCCCCTGCGCCGCGCAGTCGATCGTCCCTACGTCGGCATGGGCGTCGGCGTCTACGACGTCATGGGAGCGCGCAAGGGCGTGCCGCGATCACACCGACACATCGGCCGAACAGCTGCACGGGCCCTGTTCCCGTCCGGCAATCCTGACGCTGTCAAGGGTGGCGTGCTCTTCCATGAAGCACAGGTGGACGATGCCCGACACACCCTCGCCCTCGTTCGCACGGCTGCCGACAGCGGTGCCATCGTCGTCAACTCCGTGCGCGCCGAGCATCTGCTGCGTGATGGTGACCGCGTGGTGGGAGCCCGGGTCGCTGACATCGAATCAGGCCATGCGTTCGACATTCACGCATCCGCAACCATCACCGCGGTAGGAGTGTGGACCCAGGAGCTGATCGGATCCGACATCGATCTCGGATTCGCGCTCAAGGCATCCAAGGGGGTGCACATCACCGTCCCACGCGAGCGCATCGATTGCGAGACCGCGCTGATCTCGCGCACCGAGCGCAGCGTCCTGTTCGTCATTCCCTGGGGTGAGGTCTGGGTGATCGGCACGACGGACACGCCGTGGGACGGAAGCAGGGCTCACCCGTCGGCCACCAGCGCAGACATCGACTACCTGCTCGACGAGGTGAACTCCCTGCTGAGCGTTCCTGTGACCCGGGCGGACATCGTGGGTGTCTACGTGGGGCTCCGTCCGCTGATCGATGACGGGGGCGAGACCAATCGGGCCTCCCGCGAGCATGCCGTCGCAGCCCCGGTTCCGGGACTCGTTGCCGTAGCGGGGGGCAAGTACACGACATATCGCGTGATGGCGCAGGAGGCCGTCGATGCCTGCGTTCCATCCTTGAGCAGTGAGCCGGCACCGTCCTCCACGGAGTCGCTACCCCTTGTCGGGTCCCGCGGTTACGCCTCTCTGCCGTTGTGGCGGGACGTCCTCAAGGAGCGCATAGGTGTTGACGATGCTGCACTCGATCGCCTGATCCGGCGCTATGGCACGGAGGTGCACACGCTCGCCGACTACATCGAGGTGAATCCCTCGCTGGCAGAGCCCGTGGCCGCCGGCTATCTCAAGGCGGAGATCCACCACTCCGTCATCGCGGAGGGCGCGCTGCATCTGGACGACGTGCTGGCTCGACGGACTCGTCTGTCAATTGAGACACCCGATCGCGGGGTGCTGTGCGCTCGCCCGGTGGCGGAGATCATGGCCGGTGCGCTGGGCTGGACTGCTGCTCGGGTGGATGCCGAGGTGGATGCCTGGGTGCGGCGCGTCGAAGCCGAGGTGGCATCGCAGCAGCAGGCCACGGACGTGGAGTCCGATCGCGTGCGCAACGCCGATCCTGATTCACGCAACCTCGCGAGCTAGCGGCTCGCCGAGTCAGACGCGCAGGAGTGGGCGCGTCAGGCAGGTCGGGCCGCCCTCGCCCTTGTTGATCTCGCTCGCTGCATACGTGTGCACCTCGACGCCGTGGTCGCGGAGCTTCGCGATCGTCGCGTTGTTGCCTTCCGCAATAACCACGACGCCGGGAGCGACGGCGAGGATGTTGCACCCCAGCGAGACGTAGTCCTCGTCGGGCACATTGATGGTCTCGATTCCACGCACCGCCAGCGCCTGCAGCAGCGCCACGGGAGCAAGACGTTCATAGACGACGGCCAGGTTCTCGCGCACCGGAGACACCACCGACATCAGGTGCAGGCAGTAATCCGGGCCCATGTCGTGAGGCAGATCGAAGGTCTCGACCGTGACACCGATCGGTTCGAGGATCGCGCGCAGCTGGTCGTGCGCCGCCTGGTTAGTGCGGTAGGTGCGGCCAACCGCCAGCGTTGTGGCGTCGAGCCAGAACATGTCGCCGCCATCGGCGGTGGCCGGCGCCGTGAGCCGCCCTGCGACAGGGATGCCCAGATCCTCCAACTGCACCGTCAGCAGTGGCGGCTCCCCCTTGCGGACCTCCTTGGCGCCACGCAGTTCGATGATGCCCGAGGGAACGACGAAGGCCGGGTCGTACGTGAAGATCGCATCGGGCATGTCCTCCTGGGCAGGAAGCACCTCCACACCGCAACCGAGGCTCTCCAGAAGCGCGACGAACTCCGCGTGCTGACGCGCCAGCAGGTCCAGGTCAAGCGGCTCGGCCCAGTGGGCAACCACATAGTCGCCACGCGGAGAGGGCGGGCGCACCGCCACACGAGCGAGTCGGCCCACCATCGAGTTGACTCCGTACCCGCTGTCGTCGCTCATGCGTTCCCACTTCCGAGTTGAGTTGCCTTGTCGAGAATTCGTTCGATGCGAAACCGATTGTTCCTCAGGACGATCAGGAACAGCGAGTTGCCCACCGCAACGACGAGAACGAACACCGCGGCGAGCCACCAGGGATTGAAGGCGAACAGGGTGAGCGATCCGAGGATCGACCCCCAGTGCACCCACTCGGCTCTGCGCACCTCGACGAGGTACCCACGAAGATCACGCGGAGTGCGCCCTGGGATCCGGTCCTTCGGCTGGCCACCGAAGGCGCCGCCCAATTCCGGGATTCGCCTCGCCCACCGAGCCACGCGGAGACGACGGAAGAAGGAGGGCGTCTCCCAGGGAAGACGAGGAAGCGGGCCAGCCATGAGCCAGCGGTCGGGCCATCGAGGTGCCCACGCCCCCACGAGGACAGACAGCGCGACGACCACCACCACATCGATGGCGACGAGCAATGCCAACCCCATCACGCGGCGAGGGAGGACCCGTCGGGCACGGCAATAGCCGCGCCCTCCTCCCAAATCCCACTATCCATCACGCGGCGAGGGAGGGACCCGTCGGGCACGGCAATAGCCGCGCCCTCCTCCCAAATCCCACTATCCATCACGCGGCGAGGGAGGGATTTGAACCCCCGGAGGGTTTCCCCTCGGGCGCTTTCAAGGCGCCTGCAATCGGCCGCTCTGCCACCTCGCCTGAGTGCACCACCGTAGTGCCCGAGGGACTACTCCCCGGCTGTCGGGTCGGAGGCTGCAGGGTCGGAGGCTGCCGGATCAAAGGTCGTGTCGCCGTTCTCGTCGACAACCCCTTCTTCGATTGCCGTCCCGTCCGCCGAATCGTCCGTCAGATCATCGTCCTCTGCGAGTGACTCCTCGAGAAGCTCGTCGGCGAGGGCGTCGGGCTCCGGAGTCGGGAAGGGCCCCGCGACGAAGCCCGTCGGGTCCGCATCCAGCGGGTAGGGCTGATCGGCGAACGAGACCGCCGGCTCCGCCACAGCAAGCAGTGACCAGGTGCTGCCGTCTGCCCCCGTCAGGATCCACGAGGGAAGCAGCAGGATGCTGCCATCAGCCTGCCAGTACTGGGCGAGGCCGAGCTCCGCCGACACCACATCCACGGCCGACAGCGACAGCTGCACCGTCGGGACACCCGCGGCGGTGGTCGCTGGCGTCACGGGCTCGGCCATGCCGTCTGCTGGCCCGGTGATCGGACTCGCCGGCAGCGCCGTCCACGGCGACTGCTGGGATCGGGTCACGGCCGAGGCCGCACCAACGATGGGGTAGTCGGGAACTGCCTCGAGGCCTGAGGAGAATCCTGATGCCTTCAGAACAGTGCCGTCAGACTCGAACACCAGACGCCACCCAAGCTGAGTGCGCTGCTCATCGACCAGTTGCCATGCGCTGACGCCCGTGCGCCCATCGGTCTCGTCAAGCTGATACTCCACTGTCGAGATGTCGACGCCGATGCCTGACAGCACCTGTGTCGCTGTGGAGATGGCATCAGTGGCCGCGTAAGGCGCGGCGATCGGGATCAGGCTCAGTGCGGCGGGATCCTCATAGGTCCACGAGAAGAGCGGATCGCTCGTCACCACCACATGGGGCTCGTCGGAGCTGCCGATCTCCCAGCCGGATGCGGTCTGGGTGACCGAGCCGACGACGCCGAAGGTCGAGGCGAGCACCGACGCGACCTGCGCTCCGCTGATGTTCTGGTTGACGAGCCGGTATCCCGGTGCAGTGCCACCATCGTCAGGAAGAGGGGTCGATGCCGTGAGCACCACAGGCCACGTCGCCGCGGGCACCCGAGCGGTCGTGACGATGACGGTGCCTGGTGCCGGCACCGGGAGTGGTCCGACCGCCATGATCGGCGCCATCTCCTGCTCTTGCGCGGCTCCCTCGGTCGGGATCACTACAGCTGCCTGAGGGGCGCTCATGCGTCCGAAGTAGACACCGCCCACGCCGACGGCGGCGAGGATCAGGACGAGGCCGAGGACGGTCAGGGTGGTCGACCACCCTGACCGACCTGGGGCGGCGTGCGACACCGGGCCGGCGACCGTCTCGGGCGCTGGCTCTGATGGTGGCTCTGGCTCTGGCTGAGCCTCGGGCTCGGGCTCTGGTGCTGGCTCGGGCTCGGGCTCTGGTGCTGGCTCGGGCTTCTCGTCGGCCTCAACGACCTCGACGACCTCGACGACCTCGACGACCTCCTCGACGACAGGATCAGGGACCGAGTCCGTGCCCAGGAAGGCCAGCAGCATCTGCTCGTCCGGCTCGGCGATCTCGGCCGGCTCTGAGATCTCGGCCGGCTCGGTGATCCCGTCCGGCTCGGTGATCTCGGCCGACCCGGTACCCGCCTCGACCGGCGTTGGCGCGCTGGGCGTCTCTACCGCCGGGATCTCCTGCGTGGGGTTGTCCGAGGATCGCGAAGTCGACTCGTCCGTGCCTTGGTCGCCTTGCGACTCGTCCGTCATTTCTCTCCCTCGTCACCTGTGCTGTGCACTCTGCCATTGAGCCACGCACGATGCGGCGACCCCCAGTGCGACACGCCTGCTACTCGGCCGACTCCACGGGTATCGGTACGCCGGGGGCCTGTCGCCGATCCATGATCAGGCCGACGACGGTCAGCACAAGTGACACGGCGACGACCGTGGTGACGATGTCTGCGACCGAGTCGTGACGCCACAGCGCGACGACGGCGACGAGAACCGCGAGGGCACCCCAGACCGCGATGACGGCTCGCTGGTCCTGAGTGGCCAGGCGGGCGTAGAGGAGTACTTGCACCAGGGCGAAAGCGGATCCTTCGAGGGCGAACAGCCAGGCCTCTGACCCCAGTTCCGTGTACTGCGCGCCGCCCAGAATGCGGATGACCAGATCGCCGAACAGGAAGCTGAAGGAGGTGATGATCAGACCGACGAAGGCCGTGAGGCCGGTGGCGATGTAGACCGTGCGATTGCTTCGGCCGCCGGTCATCTTGGGGAACAGCACGATGATGATGGCGTTGGGCAGGAAGAACGCGATCTTGGCGAGCAGCACGCCGACGGAGTACTCGCCGGACTGATCCTCCGTCAGGAAGATGCGTGCGAGCAGCACGTCGACGTTGGTGAGGGTGAACAGGACCATCAGCGCATGGACGACGTGCCCGAACTCCGCAGGCACACCCTTGGCGACGGTCGAGGACCATGCTCCGGGGCAGATCAGCCGGTAGGAGATGAACGCACCGACGGCGCATCCGATGAAGACACCAACACCCACGCCGGTGACGCTCTGCAGGACAACCACGCCGACGACACCACCGGCTGCACGCCCCACTCCGTTGGCGATGAACGCCCAGGAGAGTCGCAGATGCTCCTCGCGCCCCTGCGCGATGCCCATCGCTGCCGAGCCCATGACGACGAAGCCGACCGAACCGATGCCGGTGGCCACCGCGAGGAAGGGAATGTCGAAGAGCGTTCCGACGGGCCAGGCAAGGATCACGCCCCCGACGATGATCGCTGCGCCGACCAGCGATGCGAGTCGGATGGACTCGCCCTCGACTGCCGCTCGGTCGTCCGTGGCCACGGCTACGCGGCGGGCGGCGAATGCCTGAGTTGCGATGCCGATCGTGGCGATGATCACGAGCAGGCCCAGCAGCGCACCGAGGGCACCGAAATCCGCTGGGGTCAGGATGCGAGCCGAGACCATGCTCAGCAGGTAGGCGGCGCCATTGCCCACCAGAGTGGCCGCTCCGACGAAGACCAGGCCCTTGGCCAACGCGGCGCGCGGCTGGTCTGAACTCACTGGCTCACCCTACCGATCCCCGTGTTCCCCCGAACGCGCATCGGCAGGCGAGCCACACCGCATCGCGGGGACTCGCCTGCCGGCGAAACAGCACGGTTCTACCGTGCAGTGATCAGGCGTTGACCTGCGGGAGAGTCGCCAGAGCAGCAGCGAAGCGCTCGTCCGACACCTGCTCGTCGACCATGGCGCCGTTGAGGTACGAATCGTAGGCCGCGAGATCGAAGTGGCCGTGGCCACACAGTGCCGTGAGGATCACGGTCTCCTCGCCGGTCTCCTTGGCCTTGAGTGCCGCCTCGACCGCCTTGGCCAGCGCGTGCGTCGGCTCGGGCGCCGGGACGATGCCCTCCGTGCGCGCGAACTGGATGGCGGCTGCGAAGCACTCGCTCTGGGGAACCGACTCCGCCTCCATGAGCCCGAGCTCGTAAATGTGCGAGATCAGCGGAGCCATGCCGTGGTACCTGAGACCACCCGCATGGATGGGGTCGGGGATGAAGTCGTGCCCGAGCGTGTGCATCTTCATCAGCGGCGTCATGCCCGCCGTGTCGCCGAAGTCGTAGGCGTACACGCCCTTGGTCAGTGACGGGCAGGACGCTGGCTCCACTGCGAGGATCCGCGGGTTGATCTTGCCCGCCATCTTCTCGCGCAGGAACGGGAAGGACAGGCCGGCGAAGTTCGACCCGCCGCCCGTGCAGCCCACGATGAGGGTGGGGGTGTCGCCCGCCATCTCCATCTGCAGCAGGGCTTCCTCACCGATGATCGTCTGGTGCAGCAGCACGTGGTTCAGCACTGAGCCGAGGGCGTAGCGGACGTTCTCGTTGCTCGCGGCCACCTCGACGGCCTCGGAGATGGCGATGCCCAGCGAGCCCGACCAGTTGTTCGGGTCCTTGGCGAGCTCACGACCGATCGCGGTGATGTCCGACGGCGAGCGATGCACGGTCCCACCGAATGCCTCGATCATCAGGCGGCGGTATGGCTTGGAGTCGTATGACGCACCGACCTGCCACACCTCGCACTCGAGGTCGTAGAGAGCACAGGCGAAGGACAGCGCCGTGCCCCACTGACCGGCACCGGTCTCGGTGGTCAGCTTGGTCGTGCCTTCCTTCTTGTTGTAGTACGCCTGCGGCACGGACGTGTTGGTCTTGTGCGAGCCGGCCGGCGAGACGCCCTCGTACTTGTAGTAGATGCGCGCGGGGGTGTCGAGCGCCTGCTCCAGGCGACGTGCGCGGAACAGGGGCGAGGGACGCCACTGCCGGTAGACGTCAAGGACGCCGCCGGGAATATCGATGTATCGATCTTGAGATACCTCTTGCATGATCAGGTCCATCGGGAACAGCGGCGCTAGATCGTCGGGGCCCACCGGGTCCATGCGTCCTGGGTGCAGCGGCGGGGGCGGGGGTGACGGCAGGTCCGGCACGATGTTGTACCAAGCCGTGGGCATCTGATCCTCGGTCAGTTGGTACTTGTGCTGCTGGACCGTGTCGTCCATCTCTACCTCCATCAGGTGACCTGCCCCGAGCGTGGGGCCCTCAATAATCGGGACGCTAGTCGCGGTCACGACAGTCCGCAGGAGATTGCTCAACCTCTCTCACGTGTGTGACGCATGTGACGTATGAGGTGGAAGTTCTCGATTGTGACCATCCTCACGGCTGGTGACTGGCCGCCTCCGGTGATCGGACGTGACCGTTTCGTTATCTTCTCGGCGGCCTAGCGTCCAGCGGGTCGGTGCGCCTGCCCCGGCGACGTTCAGCCCCACCACGGCCGCCAGGAGAGGAGATCCGCGTGAGCCACCTGCCCGCACGGCTGACCTCCCGACTGGCCCCCCGAATGGCCATCATCGGCATCGTCTCCCTCGTGACCGCGTTGATCGCCGGCCTGGTCCTCATCGGACTGCCGGGAACCTCCTCGGCGCAGGTCGCGGTCGCCGCCCCCGCCAGCGTCACCTTCGTGACCCCCGATCCGGCCCCCGACTCGGCTCCCATCGCCATCGAGGTCCGATCCCGCACTCCCGAGCAGGTCAAGAAGGATCGTGAGCGCTCGGTGCGAGCAAGCCGGATGGCCCGGGTCGCGCAGGTCCGCACCCGAATCGTCGACGTCGCGCGCAAGCAGATCGGCGACCGCTACTCGCCCGGCTGGTCGGGCCCCCATGCATTCGACTGCTCCGGCCTCACCCGCTACGTCTACAAGCAGGCGACCGGGCGCGATCTCCCCCACAGCTCGCGCGCGCAGTACACGAAGGTCAAGAAGATCAAGAAGAGCCAGGCCCGTCCCGGCGACCTCGTCTTCTTCTTCCGCAATGGTGCGCACCACGTGGGCATCTACATCGGCAAGAACAAGATGATCGATGCGCCCGGGATCGGCGGCAAGGTCCGCGTCAGTCCCATCACCGGCTCATGGTGGAGTCGTAGTTACACCGGCATGGGACGGATCCTGCCGGCCTAACCGCTGGACCCTGCCGAGGGAAACGTCACGACGACGCACAGTCCGCCGGAATCCGAGCGCGAGGCGGTGGCCCCACCTCCCAGCGACTCCGCCGTCTCGCGCACCAGCGCCAGGCCCAATCCAGACCCACCGGGCACCGAAGACGTCCCCCGACTGAATCGATCGAAGATCGACGTCAACTCCTCGTGCGCGACACCCGGTCCGTCATCCCTCACCACGATGCTCACCTGGTGCGCGTCCACGGTCACTGCAATGTCCACGCGCGTTCTCGCGTAGTCGACAGCATTGCCCAGAAGCTCGTCGACAATCCGTGCGATGCTGCCGCGCGGCGCCCGAACACTCGCATCAGATGCCACGTCCGCCACCAACTCGATGGCGCGCTCGCCGAACATCGCCTGCGCTGCATCGACGCGCTCAGCAACAATCGCGGTGACGTCCTGTTCGACGATCGGGACGGATGCCGAGTCGCTGCGGGCCAGCTCCAGCACCTGCTCAATCCGGTGGGTGAGGCGATCCACCTCCGCCGTCGCCGCTCGTGCTTCGGCAGCAACGCCGGGCTGATCCGTCGTCTCCTCGATCGCCTCGAGTCGCAGACGCACGCCCGTCAGCGGTGTGCGCAGATGATGCGACGCGTCCGCGGCCACGCGCTGTGTCCGACGCAGGATCCCCGACAGTCGCTCCGCCGTGGTGTTCAGGGCCGTCGCGACCGCTCTGACTTCAGGGGGGCCCTCCGTGCTCGTTGCGCGCTGCTCAAGATCGTCGGGCAGGCCCTCGGCCACCTGCGCCAGGTGACGCAGCGGCGCAGCGATCGACCGGGAGAGGATCCACGCGACCAGTCCGGCAGTGACCACCACCGTGACCACGAACAGGACCAGCCAGCGCTGCGTCTCCTGAACCTCCTCGTCGACGATGGACTCCGGCAGGGACAGCCGCACCGCACCAGCGATTCCGTAGTTCTGGACGATAGGGGCGGCGACGTAGCGGAGGTCCTCTCCCATCGTCACCGATGCGCGCACATCCGAGGTCAACGACCCTGCCAGCGCCGCCTGGATCTCCGGTCGATCGAAGGGGCGATCCAGGTCTGTCTCGCCGCTATCCGCGAGCAGAGTTCGCTCGGGAGAGACAACGACCACGCGCGCACCGGTTCGCGCAGCCGTCTTAGCCGCCGTGGCCTGCCAATCGATACTCGGCTGTGATGACATAGTCGCGGCCGTCGTCAACGTGTCGACTTCGAGACCGGAGACGAAGGCTGCACGCTGGTCGTTCGCCACCACCACGGCAAGGGGAATCGCCAGCGCGGCCGCAACGAGTGCGACCAGGAGAGTCATCGCAAGCACGAGCCTGCGAGTCACGCCTCGTCCACGGCCAGTCGATAGCCCACTCCTCGAACGGTCTCGACGAGTGCTGGGTCGCCCAGCTTCTTGCGCAACGAGGCGACGTGCACGTCCAGCGTCTTGCCGGTGCCCACCCAGACCGGATCCCACACGCGCGAGAAGAGCTCCTGCCGAGTGACGGCGCGGCCCGGCTCCTCGGCAAGGACAGCGAGCAGGTCGAACTCCTTCGCCGTGAGCTCCACCTCGGTGCCGTCGACGACAACACGATGCTTGGCCCGGTCGACTGTCACCCTGCCCGTGGCCAACGACGAGTCGATTCGGCGGCGTCGACCGACGGCTCTGATGCGGGCAGCCAGCTCACGAACGGAGTACGGCTTGACCACGTAGTCGTCAGCGCCAAGTTCCAACCCGACGATCCGATCGGTCTCATCGCCCCGTGCTGTGGCGATGATGACGGGCACGTCGGAGGAACGACGAATCTCGCGCAGGACGTCGATGCCGTCGCCATCGGGAAGCCCAAGATCGAGAAGGACGACATCCACGTTCGGTGCCGCCGCGGCCACCTGACTGGCGTAGACCACGTGCTCGGTCTCGAAGCCGTTTCGCTGCAACCCGGCGAGCAACGGCTCGGACACGGCGGGGTCGTCTTCGACGACAAGGACCTTCACGCGGACATCGTGGCACGTCCACGTCACCCGAGTCCTTGCATGACCGCCGCGTCCTCCCATCACGCTCATCTCCTTACCCGTACTTAACCGAAGCATGGGTCTGCCTTGTCCCATCGCTGCCTACCGTGAATCCACAACAGCACGCCCCGTCAAGGAGGCATGCACCCGGTGAGTGAAGACGGATAGGAGGCGGCCATGCAGGAGACGAGATTCCGCGCCATGGGCACGGATTGTCACGTCCTCGTCGCATCCGCCTTCGGACCCCTTGATCCCGACCTCCTGACGCTCGCGACGATGCGCGTGGAGCTGCTGGAGAAGTCCTGGAGTCGTTTCCTTCCGCTCAGCGAGCTCAGCCAGCTGAATGCGCA
>Ga0181602_10001058_pt1 | contig 24993 bp, 15 predicted proteins | sample 041ome_14_FD_148640 | JGI IMG/M metagenome (GOLD analysis project Ga0181602, IMG submission 148640) | Coastal salt marsh microbial communities from the Groves Creek Marsh, Skidaway Island, Georgia - 041408US metaG (spades assembly) | ecosystem: Environmental > Aquatic > Marine > Intertidal zone...
ATCGCGAACGCGGGAAACGCGGAAGATTTATTCACGAACGAAGGCGTTGGCGAACGAAAAATCCAATCACCACTTCTGACATTTTGTCGCAAATTCAAAGCGGAGGCTAAAATCGCTCTCTACTCTTCGACTTTCACGGTGAACGCGTGCCAGCTGTTGTTGTTCAAGCCTCGAAGATTCCATATACTTTCGGGATTTTCCGGTTGCGCGTTGTACGACGCGTCGGTGGCTTTGACGAGGACTTTGATTTCATCTCCGGGCTTGAGGTGCGTCGCGTCGACTTCTAAATCGTCGATCTCCCAAAACGTCCACGCCCAAGCTTTGGAGAGCGGTTGGTCGGAGCCCTCTTTGAGGGTGGCGGTTTGCCAAGTTAATCCGTTGTTGGCGGAAACGTCGACTCTGATGATGGCTCTTCCGCCGCCGGACCAGGCGAAACCTTTCGCGGACGTTTGGACGGTTCGTTTCTTTTCATCTTTCTCCGATGTCGTCGCGAGACTAAGAGATACGTTTTCGGCTTCGGCGACGACGGATTGAATGGGCATCTCTTGCATGGTCGGAACGCTGTCGATGTTCAAGCCTTCGACGGAGGAATAACCGGGTCCAAATCCTTTATACGCGATGCCTCGATTCCAAGGTCCGTCGGCTTCTTCGCTGCACAGTTTGATTTTCGAAAGCCATTTGACGTTACGAACGCCGACGTGTCCTGGGACGATGACTCTTAACGGGTAACCGTGGTCTCGCGGAAGCTCATCGCAGTCGTTCATTTCGTACGCCAATAAGACATCTCCGAAAGGCGATAAAGCTTTTTCTATCGGAATCGACGCCCGCATATCGTCGGCACCGTAGAAGATGACGTGTTTTATACCTAACCGTTCATAATTATGCAAGTTTATTCCGGCGTGAACTTCCAACACGTCGCGTAAGGAAGCGCCCGCGAACTTAGCGGTACTAATTGCGCCTTCTCCCCATCCCGTGCCGCTTGATTTTTTAATCAAATCTAAACCACCGCGTCTGTTCCCGCCACACTGGACCGTTGCCACCACCATCTTCTTTTCGAAATCCTTCTTCAAATGTTCCAAGTTAATCACCGCTTTCGTACGCAATAAGTTCAAGTTCTCGTGGTTTTGTTCTCCCGAAACGATGGTGATTTCGTGAGTCGCTCCGTCGATTATCGGTACCGGAGAATGGTTTCGAACGAACCACAACGCAGAAGGCGTCAAGTACTCTCTTCGCAACAGAGACAGAGGTGGTTCCATGTTTGCTGGCTTCGCGCTGTGACGCTTCAAAGCCGGATGCCGTTCGGGATCGTTTTTGTACGGATCGCTTTCATCGATCTCCACCTTTGGCTCCTTCTCTAAATCCAACTCGCCAATTTTCAACGTCTTCAACATCTCCATCGCGACGTCCGAGTTCACGTGCGCTTGGTACAGCCTCCAAAACGGCTCGATATCCTTACCAGCCGCTAATAAAAGTAAGTCTCTTCCACCCGGGTGATTGTCTAAAAAGTCCGTCACGTCGTAGACGTTTTCTTTATACGAAACCCACACTCTCTTATCGATCGTGTCGTGTTCCGCGACGTCTTGCCGCGTGTACATTTTCACCGCCTCGGGAGGCAGAGCAGCTGCCGCTTCCGCTTTCGCCTCTTTAAATATTCTCCATTTTGACTTTTCGTTCGCGTTGTTTTTCTTGTTCCGTTCTTCCTCCTTCCTTTGCTTTTCCTTCATCTCTAGTTCTTGTTCAAGTTGTTGTTGTTGTTGTTGTTGTTGTTCTTCTTCTTCTTCTTCCTGCTGCTCAATCAGATACGCGGCTAACGAGCCGATGGCAAAGGACCCGATCGCGGCTGATATCGCTTCAAGCACCGACATCCGAGGGTTCCGTTTCTTCTCATTCTCACCTCGAGACGACGACGACGAAGAAGAAGAAGAAGAAGAAGAACTCGACGCTCTCCGCCTCTCCTCGTTTTTTCTTCGTTTCCTCCCAACAGGCGTCGTTTCACCGCGTGAAGAAAAAATCGAGAGATGAGGATAATTTTTATCCAAAAATCTCGTCGTCGGAGAAGCGCTTCTTTCGCGGTAATAATAATTGCTCCTCGAGTGCGTCGATAACGCTCTACGCTGTTCTCCTTCGAGAAGTAGTACTGATAAACCTTCTTCGCCCACACGATGATTCTTTAAACGTCCTCTTCGAAGAAGAAGCCGAAGCAAAGCCGAAGACCCCCGTTGGGGAGAGTTTGACATTTCTTTTTTCGTGTTGTGAGTGATTTGCTCTTTTTCTTTTTGTGGAAAATCAAAAAAAAGAAAAAAAAGAGGAAAAAAAAAGTCCATCGAGACGCACTTTTTTGCGGCCGCCTCCGCCGGGAAGAAGCACTTATATATATATATAATAATACGCGCGCGCAAAACGAGAGAGAGAGAGAGAAAACGACGCATGGTTGCCGAAGAAGAAGAAGAACGAGAGGACGTAAACGACGACGTAGTAAAAGAAAAGAAGGAACACTTGGACGCGTTCGTTCGGAATTTACCGCACACGACGACGGACGAGTCTTTGGAAAATGCGTTTTCGGAGATTGGTCTCGTGCGGCAGGCGTGGGTGGCGAGAGAGAAAGGGACGAACGTGCATCGAGGTTTCGGGTACGTGACGTTTTCGTTGAGAGAAGATTTGGAAGCGGCGTTGAAACTGGACGGGAAGTTGGAAATCGAAGGGAGGAAAGTTGGGATTTTACGGAGCAAAGAGAAAGAGAAGGTGGATTTTAAGGAGAAGAAGCGGTTGAAACGAGAGGCGAGGGAGAAGACGACGGGCGAAGAAGGCGCGGCGAGAGAGAACGCGACGGAAAAGAACGAACAACAACAACAACAACAACAACAACAACAACCGACGCCGGCGACGAAGGAATTGGAGAAAGAAACGGAAACGAAGAAAGAGGAATTGAAACAAAAGCGAATTCGACAGTCAAGAGGCGCGTCGGCTTCAACCGCGACAGCGGTGACTCCGGAGGAGAAGAAGACAGTCATCATCGCCGGATTAAAAATCGGAGGTGAGATTAAAGGCGTAGACCCGGCGAAAGTGGCACACTTCTTTAGAACGGATAAACGATTGAAGAAAAGCGTGTCGGAAGAAACCGCGAAGATCTTAGCAGAACGGTTCGATCGGTCAGCCAAGGAGAAACCAGCGGATGACCAAACGTGCAAAAGATACAAAATTAGAGAAGACGGCGCGACTCGCGGCATCGTTTTACTCAAACTCGAACACGAAGACGACGTGAAAACAGTCGTCGAGCGCATGCACAAGTTAAAGTTCGAAGAAACGAAAAAGGACAAACAACAAAAGAAGGTCAACTTTGAAAAACGAGCGAAAGATGAACGCGATTCAGGGGATGTGAATGTGGACGACGATACGTTGTGGTCGCGCGCGTTGGTTGGCGAAGGCGCGAATCCGAAGAAGCACAGAGTGATTTTACGAAACTTGGCGTTCCACGCGACTGAGAAACAAATACGAGATTCAATAGCGAAGAACGTTTCTGATGCCGCATTCGTCTGGGACGTTTCCATTCCAATCGACCAAAAGACAAAGAAAATGCGTGGTTTTGCTTTCGTTGCGTTCATCACCGCCAAAGATGCGGTGGCGTGCGTGGAAAAAATGAACGGGCAGAAAGTTGCCGGACGTGTCGTTGCTGTCGACGTTGCGCTTTCCAAAAGGCAAGAGAAGGAAAATCAAGTTGTAGCGGCGGCGCAAGCCGTGCCAAAGGAAAAAAGTGCTAATGATGATGATGATGATGATGACGAAGATGATGGTGACAACGACGACGAGAGCGACGACGATTCTTCTTCAGGCGATGGCGGTTCTTCCTCTTCATCATCATCTTCTTCTTCTTCCTCGTCGTCGTCGTCTGATGATGATGACGATGATAACAGAGAAAGCGATTCGGAATCAGAAGAGGAAGAGAAGATGCCAGATAGATTTAACAAAGAGAACAAACCTTCGAACGAACAACCACCAAACCGAACAATTTTCATTCGGAATCTTCCATTAGATGCGACAAAAGAACAACTTGAAGCAAAGCTGAAACAATTTGGAAGAATCAAATCCTGTCGAATCGTGTATGAGAAAATTACCAACCGATCGAAGGGCGTCGCATTTTGCGATTTCTGGGACGAAGCTTCTGCAAAAAAGTGCGTGGACAGATGCGGCGACTTGGAGACTACCATTACCGCGCAAGAAATGAAAAGTAATAAGAAAGGAGCTAAAATAGCCGCCATGGCAGCCTCGAGGAGGACACCTTTACTCGTGGCTGGACGCCCGGTGAGCATCGCGCTGGCGGTCTCCAAAGATGAAGCGGCGAAGATGATGCAGAAAGAAGCCAAGCATTGGAAAGGCAACATGAATAAAGAAGAGCGAGACAAAAGAAACTTATATTTAGCGAAAGAAGGTCAGGTGCACGAAAACTCGCCCGCCGCGGTTGGCGTTTCGAAATCAGATATGGAAAAGCGAAAACGCGGTGACGCCGAACGACAGGCGCGCTTGAAAAATCCAAACTATTTCATCTCGAAAACGAGATTATCCGTGAGAAATGTTCCGGCTGAGTTTGATTCTAAATTGTTGAAGCGTGCGTTCTTGGATGCGACGCAGAAGCGAGCTTCGAAGAACGCAACGCCGAAGATTGTGAATTGCAAGTTGCTCGTCGATACTTCAAAAGGTAAAGGGGCTGATATCGGAATTCAGAAGCACAAGGGCATTGGTTTCGTAGAATTCGATACCCACGAAGAAGCAATGACTGCACTGAGAGCGATGAACAATAACCCGGAAGTATTTTCAAAGCAAAAGCGACCGATTGTTGAGTTTGCAGTTGAAGACGCTCGCGCAGTAAAGAAATTAGAAAAGAGAAAATCAGATCGCGAGCTGCAAAAGAAACGCAATAAAGATGAGAACGGAGGCGCTCGCGAGAACAACGACGACGACGGCAACGAAAAAGATGACGCGCGACCGACGAAACGGAATAAAAGCAGCATCGAAGGCCGAACGTTCCCGTCCGAGCGCGTGGCGAAGAAAGTGCAAAGAAATTTGGACCGCAAAAAATTAAGAAACGAGCAGCGCAAGAAGGCGCGAAATGGTGGCAGCGGTGAAGCAAGCACCGAAATTACGGACAAATTTAAGAAGCGCAAACAAGAGCACGCCGCTGCGACGGGCACTGCACAAGGAGAAAACACCAAACGAGCGAAGAAAGTTGTGAGCCCTGCCGCCGCGCCAGTGGTCATTGAAAACACAAATAAAAGAGGTAAACATAGAGGCGACAAGCGCGACGCAACCGACGATCTAATCGACAAACACATGAGCGCAATGTCCGCTGGATTATCAAATTGGTTATGAATTTATTCATCTTCTAATAAGTTTGCTAGTACTTCTAAACAATCTCCCCTAAAATGTGCGCGCCGCTTCATTATCATCACATCCTTTGATTCCCAGGTGCTATCAACACCGCCCTTTCTAATGCCTCTCCGTTTTCAAACCGCTCGTTGTCCTCCTCCTCCTTCTCTTCGTTGTCACCGTAGTTAACTCCCGCGCTATCATTGCTAAACTGCCCTGGAACAGGAACATTCGCTATTTGCCGAATCGCCATTGGTAACACGCACGGCGCGAACCGATTCGTCACCACCGCCACTCGCGCCAACCGGTTAATCCAAGACGGACATCTCGTAGTAGCGCTCTTGTCATCGCCGCTCCTACCTCCGCCGCCGTACAAGAGATTCGACAAACTCCCGCCAAAATTAATGCCTCGATTCTCCTCCAAACTCTCGTCTACCAACTCCTCGATCAACCGTTCGACGAAGTGGTTGCAATTCCTCAGCAGTAAGTGATACCTATTTCCCAAAAACTCCTCCGCGCCTAACTCGCGCACGACGCGCTCCACCTCCCTCGCGTTCTTCCTCGTAAAACCAACGCACTGCGACACTCGAAACTTCGCCGGCGGTGGCACCGCTTTCGGCTCGCAATAAAAGCACCCGGACGTGTTAAACTCGTGTCCTCCGAACGACCACTCTTTCTCGTGCACGTGCACTCCCGAGTGGTACACGCCTAAACCGAAGGAATGCACGTACTCGTTGATGTCGTTGAGATCGTAGACGTTTATGATGACTGGATAGCGTCTACTGCTCGATAGTGACGACGATGACGTCGTCCTTCCGCGATCGGCGTTTGAGAAGGCGTTCTCGTTGTCGTTCGGTGTCATGTTGTTGTTGTTGTCGTGTGACTCTTTTTGCGCGCGCGCTTCCCAGACTGAAGAATTTTTTTTCCCTAAACGTTAAGCCGTTACAAATTCCCCACGCGCGTTCTTCTTTCACAACGAGGGGTGGTCAAAAACAAGAAAACAAAGAGACAGCAAATGACGATCAAATTCATCCTCCTCGTCAACAAGCAAGGTCAGACGCGTTTGGCGCAATATTTCACCGAATCTCTCTCGTCCTCGGAAAAGAGGCAACTCGAATCCGAAATCGTTCGCAAATCCCTCTCGCGAGGCTCCGATTACGACAAAGGGAAACGTTCGTACTGCGCGTTTTTGAGACACAACAAGTACAAGATATGCTACCGACGCTACGCGAGTTTGTTTTTTATCGTTGGCGTGGACGACGACGAGAACGAGTTGAGCATGATGGATTTTATACACTGTTTCGTGGAGACTTTAGATTGGCACTTCGGGAACGTGTGCGAGTTGGACATCATGTTTCACTTGGATCAGGTTCACGTCATACTCGACGAGATGGTGTGCAACGGACAAATAGTAGAGACGAATAAGAGAATAGTGCTGGGAGAAGCGAGCAAATTTGAAACCTGATTGCGATAGTGATAATAGTTTAGCAATAGTACTACTGATAATAGCAGAGGCACGTGTATTTTAACATAGTAAGCAGCAACGCGGCGCAGTTGCGTTTTTGCGTATAAACACGTACGAATATATAGAGAGCATCAACCGAAAAAGCTATCGTCACGGCCAATCATCGAAAACGCGTTTCATGTGTTTGCGCTTGAAACGTTCAAAGACTGTAGATATTTTGTCTTTGAACATGACGGAGAAGAATATGAACGCCAGGACACCGAGGATGACGAAAATATTCGCGAGAACGCTGAGCGCGGGTCTTCCTCTTCTCTTTCGGGCCGACAACCTCGACGCGGACGTCGAGGAAGTTCCCACTTTAACCATTTTTGCTTGCGTTGAACGCGGTCTTGGCTTTTCATTCGCCAAAAAATAAACCTGCAAGAACTTCAAGACGTTATCGTCGTTCCAGGACCCATCCGTGTGTCGACACTTTGCGCACGATTGCACGTCTGGCCATTGCTGTTTGGGATACTTGGGATCACCCGCCGGGTCGCCTTCACTCGCTAATCGTTCGTTGACGTCGTTGTGTCTTCTCCATATCCAGAACGCAATCTCCTCGGGCGTCTCGACTTCGAACCCTTTCGTTTCCTCTGCCATTTTTAAAAAATGTTCGCGACATTCGAGACAGTTGAAGAAATTGCGAATGAACCCGTTTACGAACGCGTCGTACCAAACGTGACCGCCTTGGTGCTTATCGAGCTCTTTCGATCGAAGCGCGGTGGCGTGGAGTAACATCCAGACGCCACACGTATATCCTCTCGAACCAGAATTTGGTGAGGATGGTTTGCAATCGTTCCACTCTGGTGCTTTGGCGCGTCCACACGGCGTGAACGTTTTGGCGGCAAATTTTGAAAGTCCGTTTGATTCGTCGTCCCAGAAGAGATGGTGCTGAATGGTGATTGTTTTCCTTCTCTTCCCTCCTTTTTTCGACGCCATCGCTAGCAAAGGATCGTCCGCGCTTTCTAACTCTTCTTCTATCGCATCATCGTTTCCTGAATCCCTATCACTACTGATATTGCTAGTCTCGACTTCTATTTCTTCTTCTTCGCCTTCCGTCCCATCTGCTCCGGGAAGCAAACCCCTAAAGGACGCCCGACATTCCGCGATCGGATGCGTCTTTGAAAACGCGTGAATGAGCGACCCGATTGCATTCTTAACTGTTTCTACTTTTCCTCTCGCTTTATCTGCGGGATTTGAATGCGTAATGTCTTCTCCGTGTGCATCGCTTCCCAGAGCGTTGGATTCGATCGAGGAAGCGCTCCTCTTGCTATTTTTTCTACTGCTCGATAGTAACGCGTTCAACTCGCGACTCGCGATTTCCGCATCGTACACGATCTGGTTCCACATTTCCACCGTCGCTCGCTCTAAATCATCTTTACTCGCCATCGTTCTCACGGTTTTATAATCTAACCCTTTCTTCTGGTCGTTTTGAAACGCCAATCGCGCTAAATTTTCATTCTCCTTCGCCGGCGCAGAAGAAGAGGCGCCGTCCTTCTTGGATGTCGACGAGTCATCCTCCCGGTAACTAAAATCATACTCCGTGCTCGGTATCACCAACTTCCCGACGAATTCAACAATCTGTTTCGCCCCAGTTTTCGTCCGTTTCTCGTTTTCTTTCCACGTGACCTCTTTCACGTCTTTCGCGCGTTCCCCGGCGAACTCAATCGCCGAACCGAAAAACACCGTCGGGTACCCGTTAATCTTCCACTTCGAGCACAACTCTTGCTCCTCCGCGCAATCGACCGAAAAAACCGTCACTTCCGGTTCCGGTCTCGGCGCGACGTTGAAAAACTGCGCCACGTGCTCGTATTGCGGTGCAAACGCTCGGCACGCCGGGCACCAGTGCGCGTAAAATTCCACCAGACACGGAGACTGCGGAGGGAGATTGGAAAACTCTTCGTGAAACGTTTCTTTTTGAAGGTGGATGGAAGTTGGCGCGAGCTGACGCGTGTCTTTCGATATGCCCAATCGAATGGCGAGTGAGAACGTCGCGACGTGAGAGAGCAGTAACGCGAGGAAGATGTTGAGAAGGAAGGTGGTGGATTTCATCATCGTCATCGTCTCGAGAGAGATAGAGAAAAAGATATTCGCGATTACAAATTCTGAAGAAAAGAGTGTTGCAAAGCGTAAAACTTATACATACGAGTACGAGCGTGTCTCTCCGCGTCGAGTAAACATCATCCATACGCATTCTATTTATTTGTTACATTACAAGCTGTTGCAAAATTATTCATCATCTGACGATTTCTTTCTCTTCCGAGCGAGGGCGACATTTTTCAACGCGCTCATCAACGCAGTATTTGTCGTCTTTGAAACGTTGTTCGCGTTGCGTCGTAAAAGAGATTTCAACGTGGAAAGTTTCGCCGTGCGCTCGAACGCGGTGGTTAACGCTTTGATTGGTTTCGAGGCGGCAGATTGAACCGCGTAGGCGGCGATACGTCTGGCATCGTTGAGATCGGTATTTGCTATTTTTGCTTCCTCTTTTTCTTGTTCGTTTTGCTCTTCTATCGTCGAGGCATCGTTGTCGCTATAAAATTGTTCTCGAATCTCCTCCCGAAAAGATCCTCCATCCGCTAAATACTTTTCTAAATCCGCCGACGATATCGCCAACTCTTCTTCTTTTTTCTCGCCGCTGTTCGCGTCTTCAACTAAAGCTTCTTCATCCTCAATAACCACCCCGGGAGGCGTCCACTTTTCTCCTTTCCCAACCAACTCCACGCCGTACCCGCTCCTCGAGCACAAGAACAAAACGACTTCCGCGCTCAAGCTTTCAACGACTGGCATCAAATCCGTCTGTTCGCTTATCAACACCGACGCTCTGATCGCGTCTTGCATGGATTGAAAACATAAGAAATCGTTTCGAGGAATGTCAATTTGCCTCGAAGACGTCGTGTACAACGCCTCGTTCGCCTCTCCCAAGTTGAAGACGATGAGGAAAACTTTCTCGAGCTTTTGTAATCTTTCGTTGATGTTATTGTTGTCATCCTCCTCCTCCGCCTTGCCGTCGTTCGAAGTATCCGCGTGCGCTCTGATAGTTTCTCTTCGCCTTCTGCCGCAGATTTTCTCGGTTTTGTTTGCTTTGCGACGCGCACACCGCGGTTTTATCGCCGTTCTTCTTCTCGCGAGTTGAAGTGTCGACGTTGTCAAAGTTGTTGTTGTCATTAGGGGATTCGTATCTGCCATTTTTTTTCTTCCCTCTCTCTTCCGTTCCCCGATCACTTCGTCGTTTACGATTGGTACAAAACTTGAGAGTTTGGATTTTGTTGTTCTCTTACTCTCTCTCTCTCTCTCTTTTGTTCTTCTTCGCGATAAGTGAGCGCGTATCTTTCGCGTCTTCAAGAGTGAAGAGAATTTGAGTTTAACCCACACCCCTAAACAAAATCCGCCAGAGAGAAAATAGAGGGCCCCCCCCATCATCGATGGAACCGCTGATTGAAAACCTGGTCATCTTTGGCATCGTCGGTGCCATTCGCACCACCCAGTGGCTCTATTCCACGCACGAAGAGCGGATAAACAGAGAGGTGGAGCACATTCGCTCTAGTTTGCAAAAGATCGGGAACAGAGTGAAAGGTTTGAGAGGTTTTTCGTTGACGTTCGAGGAGTTGTTGCAAGACATCTCCGTCGCGAATAAATGTTTCGAGAGCGAGGGGTTGGTTCGTTTGCTGGAGGAGAAAGAGTACAGGTACCGAGTGACGCCTGTTTTTAGAGGGAATGGGAACGTGTTCGTGAAGTTGCTCAAGTACAACAGCGCGTTCGCGCACGCGTTTGGAAACGTGGAGTTTGATTTCGAGGTGGTTGAGAGAAGGAGGAAAGAAAACGAGAAAGAGGAAAAGGAAAAGGAGGAGTGGGAGAAGCGCGAGGAAGGCGGGTTCGTTCGAGCGTCGCATGCGAGAGTGGAAGAAATAGAAGAAAATGACGAAGATGGGAATAAAGAAGATGATGAATTTGAACACGTGCACATCATCCGCAGATGTTCGATCGAGACGTTCTATCGCGTCGTGGTTCCGGCGTTGAGACAAATCACCGAAAGATACGAAAACGAGCCAGAAAACGGGGGTGGACGAACAGCGGAAACAGAAGCCGAAGATGTCACGACAACTCGCACGGATCGAGGCATTGCCGGTGAAGAGTGCTCGATATGTCTCGAGTCAAGTTTAGAAGTCATCGCTAGATGTGGTCATGGCTTTTGCCAGGAGTGTTACACGAGATGGCTCCGCAGAAGCGGAACGTGCGCGCTGTGTCGCGAGCCGTTACCAAGCACCGACCACGGCGGTGCGTTCAGTTTAGTCACGTTCAGCGAAGTGTTCACCACAGAGCCTCCTCTCTCTGCTTCCTTTTCGCAAACCGGCGCCGGCGGCAGCGAACAACGAAGCGACGAAGGAGAAGACGGTGAAACGACCGAGCTCGAAAATTTCCAAATCTGTTTCGGCAACGAAGCCTCTCTGGAGTGGTTGAAACATCGCATGAGCGCGTTCGACGTCGTGTGCGAACAAGACGTGAGCGCGTTTCGGAAGTTTAAGCATTCTCTTTTTACGCGTCGCTCGTAACTCGTTCGTTCGAGCATAATAGATACCATAGATAGATAGATATATGTAGTTACAGTTGAAAGTAGTACCGTGTAGTAGTTGTTCGAAAGTTCTTTTTTTCAGATGAATATTTGTGAGCACCCCTTCTTTCTCAATAAAAATCAACACAAAACACGCGCAAAAGATGAAAATTTAAAAACGAAGAGAAATTGAACGAGAAGACCCGCGAGCGATGACGACGCAAAACGGGCAGCATCATCAACAACAACGGGGCGAAGTTGGTAACGGGAGTCTACCGCCGATGACGTCGTCGTCCTTCGCGGCACCGGCGCATCATAATCATAATCATCATGGCAATCGACAGAGTTACAATCATCAGGAACAGCAGTTAAAAAAACTCTTCGCGGACCCAATCGTGCAACTGGAATTCATCTCCAACGAAGACGTGATGTTGACGTGTAAATCGGAAGCGCGAGTGCCTTCGATCGTGAAAGCGTTGCACAACGCGGGAACGAACATTCCACATCAGTTTGTCCCGAAAACGTCCACGAATAACGACCGAAACTGCGCGTTTTGGATGTTTCCCAGAGAGGTGGCGAGTAAAGTTCAAGCGGTGTTGTACGAGAAGAACGTGTTGCCGCCGCGAGAGAAGAGTTGCAACCGGGGGGAGATTCCGTTGACGACGCTGAAGGCGTTCGGGAAGAATAGATATCAACACCCGGGTTGCGAGGACGAGCTTGCGTTAAACTTCGACTTAGGTTTGAGTCGGATACCGAAAGGGACGCTCTCGAAAATGTACAAGTTTCAAATCGAAGGCGTGAAGTACGGTTTGTCTCGAGGCGGGCGGGTGATGATTGCTGACCAGATGGGCGTCGGAAAAACGCTGCAAGCGATTGCGCTCATGTGTTGTTACGAGGTGAAGGAAGGACCGGTGCTGATTGTCGCACCTGCGAGCATGAGGACGGTTTGGGCGAACGAATTGGAGCGATGGATACCAGATATTGGACCTGAAGATGTCGTCGTCGTCGAAGGGTCCACGGCGAAGTGGGATTTAGAAGCTTTAGGAGAGGCGTATAAGAAAGAAGAGAGGGAAGGACGAGAGTATAAAGGAAAGAGGAAAATAGCGGTGAGTTCATATCACATGTTGAGCATTTTGAAAAGCTCGTTTTTAAACGTCAGCTGGGGCACAATCATATGCGACGAATCGCACGTGCTGAGCACGGCGATGTACGGAGGCGAAGCCGGGTATACGGCAATCGCGACGCAATTGTTGAAAACGCGATCGAAACGGGCTATTTTGTGCACCGGTACGCCATCTCTGGTGAAACCGTTCGATATTTTTAACCAGTTGGATAGTTTACGTCCGAACATGTTCGGCACGAAGCAAGAGTTTGGAGTGAATTATTGTCGATTAGTATTAGCGCAAGCCTCGAGGTCGGGGAATAAGTTTTGGAAATCCTTAGGCGGCCGCCGATTGAACGAGTTGCACACGCTGTTGAAACACACCGTGATGATTCGTCGATTGAAGTGCGAGGTGATGGATCAGTTGCCGCCTAAACGCAGACAGGTGATTTACCTGGACATTTCGAGTGAGTTTACGCATTGGATGAAGGAGCGCGCGAAGAAATTGGCGCTGTTGCGCAAACAACTTGGTGACGAAGAAGAGCGAGAGCACAGGTACATAGTTTCAGATGAAGACGAGGAAGACGAAGAACCGATTGTTGTATCGCAACGAATGGCAAAGAACGACGCGTTCGAGGAAATAGACGAAGAGAAGGACGATTTGAACATCGTTACGGATACCGATGGAGAAGCGCAAGCGATAGGAAAACTGAAAATCAAGAAAGCGGTAAAATTTCTCGAGGAGTCTATTTTGATCGACAAATCGCAACAAGTTGTCGTATTTGCTCATCATCACTCTGTTTTAGATGAACTTTACGCCGGACTGCAAAAGGTTTTGCCGCCGGAGGAGATTATCTGTGTAGATGGACGAACAGATGCGGTCGAGCGCCGCGAGCGCGTGGATAAATTTTACGGCGGCAAATCTCAAGGCTTTGAGGAGGATGGAAAGACGCCTTCGCCGGCGAAAGTGCGTGTGGCTGTTTTCGGCATCACTTTAGCGGTCGGGATTGATTTATCGTCGGCATCGACGGTATGTTTCGTCGAGTTGCCGCAAAAACCCGCCGATTTACTCCAAGCCGAAGACCGTGCCTGGCGAAGAGAACGTAACGGGAAAAACTCCAAGACGTGCGTAAACATTTACTATTGCATTGCGAAAGCGGAGGGATGCGCTTTCGATACCGATCGCTGGCAAAGGTTAGGTAGGAAGATCGAGCAAAACACGATGATGACGGATGGCTCCGACGACCGCGACGGTCGCGAGAATTTAGATTGCGACCAACACGGCTCGCATGTGATGCTCGAGGCGCCTCAAATATTGTTTTCCGAGACGGAACAACAACAATCGAAACTTCCGGAAACGGAAGGCACGCAGGCAGACGGGATGTCCAAAGTGCAAACGCAGACTCCAGTGCCGCGTAAATCCATCGTCAACTCTGTGGCTAAACGCAAAAAATCGTTAGAAACGAAAATCCGAAAGAAGTCTTTCTTTACCGAACCGGAACGCGTGCCTATATGGTTCGTCGTTTCCGAGCACACCGATCGTGTGCATTTACACGACATGCGCTTGCTGCCGAACGAAACCAGACTGAATTGCTCGGTGAAGCAAGTTGACGTGTTCGTTGCTTGGGATAAGCTGACAAAGTTTATCGAGAGTTATAGGCGCGATCACGACGACCACGACGAAAACGAAGAAAAAGATATCACGTGTAAAAACATGTCTCCCGCATTGCGCAAAAAAACGCGAGAGCTTTTGCGCAACTTTGTCTTACCGGATGCTTTGATTGAGGACTGCGACGCGCTCAACTGTTGTAAATTTTTCATCGAGGAATGGAACTGTCTGTTATCGCGCGATAAAAATATTGTCATTCAATCGCGAACTCCAGTTCAGTGCGGCGGTGTCGCACAGTTGCTTCGAGATTTAACCGTGAAGAAAGAAGAAGAGAGTACGCTCATTAAATCGAAGAAACAAAAGAGCACGACGAGATACGGCACGGGGATAAAACTAGGTACGCTTCCTAAAGAAGCCGTTTCGCGCACGGTTTTAGTTCGCAAGAGCAAGTTTGGATTCGAAATGCGCGAGCAGTATCTGGTTCCATCACTTGATGACGGAGTAGCGAAGCAGTTACACGTGTTGTGCGATTGCTGCTGCTTGCCGTACGCGTTCAACGACGACGTAAAATTGAAGAAGAAAATGGTGCTCGCCGATGGTTCCAATGCTCAACAACAGCAACAGCACCCACTTTCTCTGCATGATCTGTTCTGCTCCAAGGATTGTTTTGAGTACCACGTGCAGTCGAGATCGGGAAAGACGTTACGCATGGCTGTTTTCGAGCGCGACCGAGGTGTGTGCGAAAAATGCCACCTCAATTGCCACGCGTTGGTCTCTCGCATAAAATGTTTGAAGCCGCACCAGCGCTTACCAATCATTGAAAGTTTAGCGCCACAATTCACGCGCGCACAGAAAGACAAGTTGGCTAGAGACGCGTACGAGGGCTCCGCATGGGAAGCAGATCACATTGTCGCGGTCAAAGACGGTGGCGGCGAGTGTACGGTGGATAACATGCGCACTTTGTGTCGCCGATGCCACGCGCAAAATACGAAAGAGCAACAGAAACGTTGGGCGTGGGAAAACAAAGCGAAAAAGGACAAGAATCAACGAACGTTGCTAGAGGTATTAGCAAACAGAATCGTCAAAGGCAACGGGTCCAATGGACGCCGATTAACGTCCATCAAAGACGATGCTAACGGCATCGACGACGACGACGACGTCAAAGATACAATCAACACAAAAAAGCGTCGTCCGAAAGACGCCGCGCCTTCCAACAGCGCGAGCTCCTTCCCGATATCCGAGGACTCCTCGGAGGAGGACGAACCAGTTCCGAAATCTTTCCGCAAAGATCACCTCTCAGCGATTCGAGATATCGACACGCTCGTCGCCAGCTGCGAAAATGACGACTTTGACGTTCAGCTCGACGACGATACCGACGTCGACGACATCGTCTTACCTCTTTCGCAAGAAGGAGACGAAGACGACGAGTTTGAAAACGCCGCGCGCCCTTGGCGCAAGCGAAAAAAATACGACAACGACGACGACGACGCCTTGCGATTGCGCATTTTAAAACAACTCGAAGACACGCAAGAGGACGAGTCTCCGAGCATGTGGTAGGTAGAGAAGGATTCCGACGAGGAAACGCGGCGTCTTTTGATGATGTTAGATTTTACGCGAGAGACGCGTTTTGTAGTACATAGTTTTCACGCTTTGTAGAAAAGAGCCTGGAAAAGGCTCGATACACGCAAGCGTAATAAGAAGTTCTCCCCCGCGTTCTCCTCTCGCAGAACAGCACGTTAAATTGCTCTCTCGCTGACGCTCATCGTGTGCCTGCGCCGAAAAATCGAAAAACCTGGATGGAAAAAAAGAGAAAACTCGGACCACTTTTTTATCCACACGCGCAGTTTACTTAACCTCCTCATTCTTTTTGTCTCCGTCGTCTAAAAGAACTAAAAGAACGCGCAAGGATGGCGGCATTCGACGAACAGCCCGAGTCCGATTACGGCTCGGTGAAAAAAGTCTCCGGCCCGGTCGTGATCGCGGAGAACATGTACGGCGCGGCCATGTACGAGTTGGTGAGAGTCGGAGCGGATCAACTCATCGGGGAGATCATTCGTCTCGAAGGCGATACGGCGACGATTCAGTGTTACGAGGAAACGGCCGGTTTGACCGTCGGGGACCCCGTGCAAAGGACGAGACAGCCGTTGTCGGTGTCGCTAGGTCCGGGCGTGATGGGGAACATTTTCGATGGCATTCAACGGCCGTTGGAAACGATTGCCGAGCAGAGCGGCGATTGCTTCATTCCGAGAGGGGTGAACGTGCCGGCGTTGGACATCGCCAAGACTTGGGAATTCCAACATCCCAAAGGTTCAGATAACAAGAGATATAAGGTTGGCGATCACATTTCTGGCGGGGATATTTTCGCGATCGTTCCTGAAAACGTGTTGATTAGTCACAAAATCATGTTACCGCCTAACGCAAAGGGTAAAATCACGTACTTGGCGGAGGAAGGCGAGTATGATTTAAAAGAGAAGGTTATCGAAGTTGAATTTAATGGTGAAAAGAAGGAGTTTACGATGATGCAACAATGGCCGGTGAGAGCACCGAGACCGACGGCGGAGAAGTTAGCCGCGAACCATCCGTTGTTAACCGGTCAGAGAGTGTTAGACGTTATGTTTCCTTCCGTGCAAGGCGGGACGTGCGCGATCCCAGGCGCGTTTGGATGCGGGAAGACCGTCATTTCGCAAGCGTTGTCGAAGTATAGTAACTCAGACGGTATTATTTACGTCGGGTGTGGAGAACGTGGGAACGAGATGGCGGAAGTGTTGTACGAGTTCCCGGAGTTGACGATGACGTTGCCAGACGGCTCGGAAGAAAGCATCATGAAGCGTACAACCTTGGTTGCAAACACGTCCAACATGCCTGTCGCGGCGAGAGAAGCTTCGATTTATACCGGAATTACGTTAGCGGAATATTTTAGAGACCAAGGGTATAACATTTCCATGATGGCAGATTCTACGTCTCGATGGGCGGAGGCGTTGAGAGAAATTTCAGGGAGATTAGCGGAAATGCCAGCGGATTCTGGTTATCCGGCGTATTTAGGCGCAAGATTGGCATCATTTTACGAGAGAGCAGGGAGAGTGAGGTGTTTAGGTTCGCCGTCGAGAGAAGGTTCGGTGACCATCGTTGGCGCGGTTTCGCCGCCAGGCGGGGACTTCTCCGATCCAGTCACCTCGGCAACCTTAGGTATCGTCCAAGTCTTTTGGGGTTTGGATAAAAAGTTGGCGCAGAGAAAGCACTTTCCTTCCGTCAACTGGTTGATTTCCTACTCGAAATACAACAACGCGTTAGAACCGTTTTACGAAAAGACCGACCCGACGTTTTTGAAGACGCGCGCGAAAGCTCGAGACGTTTTACAAAAGGAAGACGAATTGAACGAAATCGTCCAGTTAGTCGGTAAAGACTCGTTAGCGGAGAGCGATAAAATTACGTTGGAAACGGCTAAGTTTTTGAAGGAAGATTTCCTTCAGCAAAACTCGTTCACACCGTACGATAAGTACTGTCCATTTTACAAATCAATGGCGATGTTGAAAAACATCATCTTGTTTTACGATTTGTCCAACGCAGCGGTAGAGAGAACGCAAATGACCGACGGAGCTAAGATTACGTTTAACGTGATCCAAGCGCGAATGGGTGATTTGATGTATAGAATTGCGAGTCAAAAGTTCGAGGACCCGGCGGATGGTGAAGACGTTGTGCAACAAAGATTGACTCAGTTAGAAACCGATTTGATCGACGCGTTCAGAGCGTTGGAAGACGAGTTTAGATGAAAAGGGCATCATTAATACAGAAAGAGGGTGAGTGAGAAAGAAAGAAGAAGAAAACGAGAGAAACAAACCACATGTAATTATATACACACATTATTCCATAACATCGTAGAATTCAAATAATTTATATTACAACAACAACAGAGAGAAAGAAAGAGAGAGAGAGAGAGAAAATAATTTGACCAATGTTAGATTGCCAGTTCCTTAATCTCGACTCCGGTGGCTTGAATAAAATCTATCTTTCTCTTGAGGTCGCTTTGAGAAATCAACCAATCCCTTTGATCTAAGACAGGAGGTAGCGACGTGGTGTCCGGAATCCCAAACGGAAGTTTTTCGATCCAAGATTTACACCCGCCGTACTTTTCCACGTCCGCCGGCAACACGAATTCGTCCTTCGGCAGCACGTACGCGCGCACCTCTAAAATCGAATACGGTTCGTTCGGTTTATAATTCACCCGAGAGATTATTTCATCCTCTCGTAACGCGTGAAATCTGTCCAAAGATTTAATGACGCTCTTATCGGAGGTTTGCCACGCTCGAGTTACTCGACAGACGATCGAAAAAGGCACCGCGTCGCCTTTCTTCATATCCGGAACTTTGTCGTCGTCGTTTTCGGAGGAGGAGGAGTGAAAAGACGTCGGGAAAATCACAAACTGATTCTCCTTGATCTGAAAGCTTCCTTTGCTATCGTTGATCCCTCCTTTCCTGAACAGTAAAACCTGCTCGCCTCGTTCGATCGCTTTCTCTGTTTTCGACCACTCCTTCAGCGCCGTCTTCGCGGTCACGTTTTCAACGACGACGACGCGCGCGTTTCTTTTTCTCGTAACGGTACGTGTCGTCTCGCGAGAGCCACGAATTTTTTTAACTGAACTCGCCTTCGAAAAAGCGCCGCGCGATGATGATGATGATAAAGACGACGAAGATGCGGTCGTTGGCATCAGCGCGAACATTATTCTTTCAGAATACGATGTGAAAGAGTGCGCTAAAGTATTTAAAATGTATGCGTTTCTGTTCTTCTACTCCAAAAGAAGAGCGCGAGGGGAAATGTTGTTTTCGTGCGTATCTTTTTTCTTTTTGTGCAAAAGGTTGCCCAGTTTTAAAAGTAAGCAGCTCAACTGTATTTAGGGTTTAGGGTTCAGAGAAAGTTTTTGAAAATCTATATACTTTCTCCCGGGCGAGAGCGAACCACGCACAAAAGCGAGGTGAAGAAAACACGCGCAGACGGACACACGAACGCACGCATGAACGCTCAGGAGTCGATATCGTGGCTGAGCGAAACGACGAAGATTTCTTTCTCGTCGTACGCGGAATTAAAGTCGTGCGCGGTACTCCTCGCTTTGTGCGAGATTTTGTTGGATGAAAATTCAAATTTGAGAAAGTTGAGAGAAAGCGCGGCGACCCCGGTTTCGGACTCGGTTTTACTCCACGTCGCGCTGGACGAGCTGCGCATTGGTGGGGAGTACGTGAAAGCGGTTTTAGAGGGAGACGCGTTGGGTATATTGGAAGTCATTCAAAAGTTGAAAGAGAAGTACGATTTGAGAGTGGAAATTGAAGACATGTCGAGGAACTTTTTACGAGCAGCAGCAGAAGAAGAAGAAGTAGAAGAAGTAGAGGAGGTGGACGTGGACGACGACGACGATAACGTTTTTGGCACGAGAGACGGAGACGCATTGGATGAGTTGGATGATTTAGGCTTTGACCTCGCGTCACCGAGTGCAAAAGTTTCGTCACGTGATCCAAACGTCTCGTCGCCGGTGAAGTTCATCAACGCCTCTTCGTTATTGGATGGCGAAAAGTCGTTCGAGATGTCGCCTCCGTTCAAGAGTTCAAACGCTAACAACATCACACGAAGACGAGACGGAGAAGATGACAAAGAGACGGTAGCCATGTTTGAACGGAAATCACCCATACAGCGTGCGCCAAGTTTTACGCGATGGAATAAAAGCACGGAAGAAGAAAATGAAGAAGAAAACGAAGAAAATCAGCTGTTGAGCGTCGCGAAAGTGAGAAGGAGCCCCGAACCTTTGGCGTGGTTTTCACCACTCAACCCGGAGGAAGCCGCGTTATCGAAAGCGGAGACGAATCTTTCGGTTGCCGAAATAGCTTTACTGAGAAGAGGAAAAGCTTTGTCTTCTTCGTTATCCTCTGGAAAGAAGAAAAGAGAGGAAGCCTCGTCTCCGTATTTCACGACAAAAAGCGCCGAGGCATCGAGACCCGCGTCCTCAAAATCACCAGCATCACCTTCGCCATCCTCGTCGAAAACGCCGCCGACAATGATCATTGGAAAACGTACAAACGCGTCGGAAGTTAAAATAGCTCTAAAATTCGGCGCCTTGGCCGGCGAAAGCGACCAGATGAAACGTCTTCGATCCGAAGCGTTGCAAGCGTTAGAAACCGAAAACGTTCCAGGCGCGAAGCATCAATTCCTAATCTTATTCTCGGAAACGAGCGAGAACTCGAAAACCTATCGAGGTTTATATAAACTCAGTAGTGGAACTGAAAGCACCGATGGCATCACTTTGCGAAAGATTCACAGCACGAGCGAGAAAGTTCCAGACTCTGTACCGGCGAGCCGAGTATCGAAAACGCTAAAGTACAACCTCGCTTCAAAAATGTGGCACGAGCTGCACGACGGGAGCATCGACGCGAACGCGATGGCTTTCGTTTTGAGACCGAAGAAGAAGTGATTTTTGATTGAGAACGAGTGTAGAATATCATGTAGCGTTGTGTAAAGTGTGATTGTGTTTAGCGGCGAAATAGCTTAACAATGTGAGCACCCCTCGCGTTTTTTTAAAAACTTTTGAAAATTTTCTCCCGTCCTCCACAAAACAAGAGCCGAGGGTGAATAGCACCGGATAAAACGAGAAGAAGAAGAAGAAGAAGAATAGGGGTTGCTAAACGAAAACGCGGACATGCCCATCGCCACCTTCGCGGACTTGAAGAAGAAGAACTCGTCCTACTCGAGCGGCGGAGGCGGAGGCGGAGGCAACAAGTACAAGAAAAGGAAACCCACTCCGGCCTCGAATGCGGTGAAAAACGCCCCGTGCACGCGTTGTGGGCGCTCGACGCACCTCGCGTCCGCGTGCACGAATAAAACGCACATCGACGGGTCGAAAATCGACAAGGATGAGAAATATTGCCGAGACTGCGGAGTGGACATTTCAGACGCGCCGAAACATCACAAGCAGTGTTACGATTGTTTTAGGGGAATAGAGAAACCGGTGTGGGAAAAGTTGCAAAGAGGGGAGAGAGTGAAAGGCGCGAGTTTAATGACCAAGAAGGAGATCCGATCGATGGAACGGAAAGACGACGGGAATAAGACCGAAGAGGCGAAAATGGAAAAAAAGATAACGCTGGACGAGGAAAAGAGGAAAGAAGAGAACGCGATGACGAAGATTGGAAAAGAAGAGGAAAAGAAAGAGAAGGCGAAGAAAAACAACGCGTTTGCGGACATGTTCGATTGGAGCAGACCGACGAAGAGTTTGGAGAAGTGCTTGAAGGACAATCAACGCGTCAGAGAGAAAGAGAAGGACGAAGAGGATCAAAGAAAGGAAAGAAAGGAGGAGAAAGAACAGGAGGAAGAGATACTTCCGGAATCGCCGCCGATGTTTGCAGGAAGAGAGGTCGATCGAGAGAAGTTGACGAAATCCTACGAACAAACCGAACTCGCTTGGAACGAAGAGAGCAAGAAGAGAAAATTGGAGGAAGATATGAAACCCATCGTAATTGACGACGATGACATTGACGAACAGAAGGAAAAAGAGAGGAGACGCAAAATCGAGAAAAGAAGAGTGATGCTGGAACGCGCGAAGAAACGTTTGCTCGGGTTTCGAGAACCCGAGGACAAGGAGGGCAGAAAAGAACAACAGGAATCGAAAGGAGAAGACTGGGATGCGAATGAAAACCCGTTTTGGCAACCGCCGATGTACATCCCTGCCGAAGGGCCATGTGCAGAGGATTTGCAAATATCTACAGATGAATACGTGGAAGTGCGAGACACGGGATTACAATGGCAGGGAAAGTATCGCGCATGCTTAGATACGGGGAACGGTGGGTTTACATTGATTCAGAAGCACATCGCACAAACGCTCGGTTTATGCGACGCGCTTGGTCGGCCGACTCAATCGAGATGGGAGAAACGATCTGTCCACGGCGTCGTCGCTGGTGCATCTGAATCGCTTTACTGCTGCACGTTGACGTATCGATTGAAAGGAAAAGAGATCACGTGCAAAGCCGGTATTACGCACGCACGCTTCGGATGCGATTTGCTCATCTCGAGACGAGAAATCCAAGAGTTTGAGCGGTCTGGGTACACCTTCCGAGCTTGAGTCCAACAAAGGAATGCGTGAATGCTTGCGCATAAAAACAGAAACAGCAAACACAACAATGGCATTAGAAATAGATTGAAGCACCGCATCGAGCAGATGCCTGTAAAGAAACGCGCACAATTACTACAATAATAAATATGTACGAAGTATATTAAATTAGGCTAATGAAACAACAACGGAAACGATCCAGCGATACATCCCATGGTTACGCCAGTCATCGCCCCGCCCAACCTTGCCACCACCACTCGCATCTCCTTCGCCTGACACGCCGTCATCTTCACCTCTTCCGTCAATCCAAACTTTGCGCATAAATATTCAATCTTATTCGCCAAACCGACGCCGCAGACGTCAGACAACGTGTTCCCTATTGCCGCTGCTGCCATCGTTGATAAACCCAACGATACTCCAACCGACGCTTCAATCGTTTCCCCAAACGCTAACATCAACGCATTATCTAAAAACCCAAACCCGATGAACGGATACATTTGCGACAGTGCCACAGATTTAAGCTGCGCGTAGGTGATTTCCTTATTGCCATGATCTTCCTCTTCTCGCTCGTCGCTTATAACCTGCTGCTCCTGTAAATGCCGCCATAAAAACGCTCTGTGAAAGTTCTGAAACTCTTCAGGAGTCAGCAGTTTATCTCCGTCGCTATCGAACGCCTCGAACATTTTCCGCTCTTTCTCTGACATATCGCTCTCGCCTCTCTCGGTGGTAACGAACAAACTTTTAAACACGTCTCGTTTCTCTTTCGCGGTTAACGACGTGAACTGCTCGAGCAGAGCATCGACTTTCTCGCTGCTTTTATTGTTAATGGCATCATTCATACCACTGCCTCCATCGCTCGTTGAAGCAGAAGAAGAAGAAGTCGACGCCGAGGAGGAGGAAAACATCCGCCGCGCGTTTGCGCACTCTCGATGGTCTCGTCCTTTTCTCGAAAGATAGGTATTGTTGAAACCACTCCGCGCGTGCTCGTCCTCGCCTCTCAAAAGCGACGACACTAACGACGACGATGACGACCTATTATTAAAACGTGAATGCGTCTCAACGTCGCGCAACAGCAGGTGAAGACGGTTTTGTCGGAGCAGGTGTCGAAACGCCATATGTTTCACTTTTTGTGTTGTTTTTGGCTTTTTCCAAAACTTTTACGATACGAATGTAGGGGAAAAAAAGTCGTCAGAGTGGCGCGCTCGCATACGCATAGCGAAACAACAAAAAGAATGGCGCGAGGCTTATCTCGCGACCTCGCTCGCGAGAAGAACGCGAAAAAATCCTCCGCCGGCGCGGCCAAAGGAAACAAAGAAACGCTGACGCCGCAGCAACGCGCGGAGAGAGACGCGAAAGCGATGCAGGAAAAAAAAGCCGCGAAGGAGGCACAGAAAGCGAAAGATTTAGCGAGCGGGAAATTAACTCCGGAACAAGTGAAGGAAGAGGAGGCGAGGAAGGCGAAGATGCGAGAGAAGCAGAAGATGAGCCAGTTTGCGAGTAATAATCCGCTGTTGGCGAAGAATTTAGCCAAGAAGTGATGATCGTCGTTTTTATCGTATCGATGCTCGTAATTTGTATTAATTCTCTCTCCATTTCATAAGATACGCGCACACGTAAAAAACTCGTTTTTCCCTCTCTCTCTCGTCGTAGCTCGCGCGAATTGAACAAAAATGAACAGCATCATGGACAAATCGACCGCGGAAAAACGCGAATCCATCGAGCAACCTTCTTTTTCCGCGTTTCTTCCTTCGCATTCAATGATACGCGAACAACTTTCGAGCGCGGAGACGCTCAACGCAAAGCTCGAGAAGGAGTTGCGACAGTTTAAGGACAACGCAAAGCGAGAGGAAGAGCGACGGAGAGAGAGCGAACGCGAATTTAAATTCGCGCGGCAACTCAACGCGAAGCTTACGAACGATTTGATTGAATGTGAAGCGTCCAGAAGCCGGCTCAGAGCGGAACTAGATCAGTTGCTTTCCAGCGCGCAGTGGAAAGAGAAACGTATCCAAGTTTTGAAGGAAGAGGTGGAGAGGAAAGCGCAGAACGAATCGGAAAACATGCACCAGCGAATGGAAAGAGAGAAAGAAAAACTGCAAGGAATGATGGATGGAGATGGGCTGGTGAATGTTCTCATCGCAAAGATGTTCGGGACGTCCGTCTCGAACGATGAACAAGATGTAGAAGAAAGCGCTGTAATGACGGCGGAACCGGGCGAGAACGAACAACGTCTGCTCCGAAGCGTTTCCGAACGCATGCAATTTACCAGCGAACGCGCGAAACAAAACAAACTCGTGAGCGACATCGAATCTCAACTCATCGTGACTAAAAAACGACTCATCAAGTGTGAAATCCAATCTGAGAGCGAATCGCAACTCGTAAAGGACAAGAGCGAGCTCCAGTCCGCGGTCGCTCGTTTGCAGTCCCTCGTCGAGAACCTCTCCAACGTAGAAAAGACGAAAGACGAAGAAATCGCTAGATTGAGACAAAAAAGAAGAGCGTTGGAAAAAGAGTTGGACGATTTGAGCGCGGAGTTGGAAAGCGTCAAAGCGTCGTCCTCGTTTCGCAAGGTGTCGTAGCGTCAGATGCGTTACGTAGGGGCTCTCTCTCGTATTTTCTTTTGTATTTGTTACCTTCAGCTGCATAAAAAAAGCACGCGCGCTTTCTCTCTCTCTTCTGTTTATTTATTATCTCTCTCTGTCACGCGCGCGCTGATCCACGATGTCGTCGACAACGCCGGAACAGCAGCAGCAACAACAACAACAGCGAAATAGCAACGAGGTCGCGT
>Ga0181602_10001068_pt1 | contig 24904 bp, 23 predicted proteins | sample 041ome_14_FD_148640 | JGI IMG/M metagenome (GOLD analysis project Ga0181602, IMG submission 148640) | Coastal salt marsh microbial communities from the Groves Creek Marsh, Skidaway Island, Georgia - 041408US metaG (spades assembly) | ecosystem: Environmental > Aquatic > Marine > Intertidal zone...
CCGTACGGTTGCCCGGGCCTTCGATTTTAAGGAATATGATGCCCCCATTCTCGAACCCCTGGAATTATACTTGGAGAAATCGGGAGAGGAAATTGTTTCCCAACTTTTTCATTTTGAGGATAAGGGTGGGAGAAAAGTAGCCCTGCGGCCGGAGCTCACCCCCACCCTTGCCCGACTGGTGGCTGCCAGAGCAAATTCTTTATCCAAACCAATTAAGTGGTTCAACATCGGGGAACATTTCCGCTATGAGCGCCCCCAGAAAGGCCGCGGCCGCTGCTTTTATCAGTTCAATGCGGATTTGCTCGGAGAGAGCGGAGTCGATGCGGATGCGGAACTGATTGCCCTGCTTGTGGGAATCTTTGAGACTTTTGGACTGAATCAGTCTCAGGTACAGCTTCGCCTGAGTGACCGGATGACCTGGGTGCTTTTCCTGGACCAGCTCGGAATTTCTGAAGAGGCACGCCCCCTCACCTTAAGTGCGATTGATAAAAGCGAACGCAGAAAACCGGAACAAACCATTGCCGCCCTCGAAGAAGCCAACCCAGGCAAAGGAGCATCCCTTTTCGAGGAGATCAAACAGATCAAAGAAATCAACACCCTCGATGCGGTGATGGAGAGGTTGAAGCAGTGCGGAGATGAGGGATGCTCGCGTGCCCAGGAATGGAGCGAATTGCTCAGCAGACTGGAGGCCCTGGGATGTGCGGAATTTGTGGGAGTGGATCTGTCTATTGTCCGTGGACTCGCCTACTACACTGGATTTGTTTACGAGGCATTTGAAGCATCCGGACAGGGACGGGCACTCGCCGGTGGTGGACGCTATGATCATTTAATCAAAAAATTATCGGGCAATTGTGACCTGCCAGCTGCCGGATTTGCGATTGGGGACATGACTCTGGCCGACTGCCTCGAGAGCAACAACCTGCTCCCCCGCTATGTGCAGGCTCCTGATCTTTTTCTTATTTTTGGAGAGCAGGAAAGACCTCTCGGACTGCAGGTGGCCAGCCTCGTGCGTAAGGGCGGCTATTCCACCACTTATCCGCTGAAATCGAGCGGATTTGGAAAACAATTTAAAGAAGCAGGAAAATCCGGGGCCCGCTTTGCTTTAATTATGGGTGAAGAAGAAGCCTCCAAAAAGGAGGTAAAGATCAAGGATCTAAAAAGCGGGAAAGAAAAACCATGTGCCATCCCTCATTTACTGAGCGAACTCGAGGAACTCGATAGCCAGGGGGGCCTGACTGACTGATCATGATTCCCGACACCCCTGACTATCATCGGGAACAGGAACGGAAGCGCGAAAAGCGTATTCGTAAAGCAAGCAGAAGGGAGTGGATTAAAAAAACATTAGTAGGCGGAGTAGGTGTGCTCGGGCTGGGTGGATACATGAGCTTTGAAGCCCAATGGATTGATGCCCAATTGAAAACGGTTGTGCTCAACCGGATGAGCAAGAGTACCAAGATAAAAGTGCTCCATCTCTCCGACCTTCATTTCTCCGGCGTTGTTCCACTTTCCTACCTCGAGAAAGCACTCAAGCTTGGTTTTGCAGACAATCCTGACTTTGCGGTTATTACCGGAGACTTTGTAACGAACATGCCAGCAAAAGAGGAGTTGGTAAAATATGAGGAACTTCTGAAAAAATTTGCCAGGAAAAGACCGGTGTTTGCCTGCCTCGGAAACCACGATGGTGGGGCGTGGGCGGCCAAGAATAGTGGATTCCCCACCGACGAAACCATCCGAACCATGCTTGCCCGAGCGGGTGTACTGGTGCTGCAAAACAAAAAGAAAGAAATTCATATCCGTGGACAACGTATAGATGTGGTGGGTCTGGGAGATCTATGGTCCCAGCAATGCCTGCCCAATCAATGCCTGCAAAAACTGGCCTTTGGAAAAAGACCCAAAAGAAACCCGATTCTTTTACTCAATCATAACCCAGATGCCAAAGAGGTGCTTGCCATCTATGATTGGGACCTGATGCTTTCCGGACATACCCATGGGGGACAGTTGATTATCCCGTTCGAAAATTATGCACCTTTTGCCCCGGTCAAAGACCGCTCCTTCACTCATGGACTGCAAGCATGGAAGGGCCGGGTGATACATATTTCAAGAGGTGTGGGCAATGCTTACGGGGTGCGGCTTAACTGCCGGCCGGAAGTGACAATGCTTGAAATCACGGGCAAAGGGTAACCCTATGCCCTACCCTGTACTGGACGAAACCAACCCTGAATTTTTCCCCGACCCCCTGGAGGCCGATGCGGAGGGATTCATTGGATTTAGTGAAAGCCTAAGCTCCCGTCGCTTAATCAGTGCCTACCTGCAGGGGATTTTCCCATGGATGAAACTGGATGAAGCCCCCTTTTATTGGTGCTGGTTTTCTCCGGATCCGAGGATGTGTCTGTATCCGGCAGAATTCAAAGTATCGAGAAGCCTGAAAAAAGCCTTAAAGGAAAAACATTTCCGAATTCGGGTGGATCAGAATTTTGAAGAAGTAATGCGAAAATGTGCCGAGATTAAACGCTCCCATGAATCCAGCAGCTGGATAGAAACAGATATGATCGAACAGTACAGTGAATTGCACAGCCTTGGGATCGCACATTCCATAGAAGCGTACCAGGGAAAGAAACTGGTGGGTGGATTATATGGACTGGCGATGGGCAGGGTATTTTTTGGGGAATCCATGTTTCATCAGGTATCTGAAGCATCCAAAGCATGCATGGCTTGTCTGGTAAAAATCTCCCAACTCAGCGGAATTGAGCTGATCGACTGTCAGGTCTACAATCAATTTCTCCAAAGTTTGGGAGCACGGGAGGTACCAAGAAAGGATTTTTTATCTCAACTCAAAAATATCTGTCAGGGGACATCCTCCTCTGCAGACTGGAAATCCTATGCCCAGGAAGATGATCTGCTCTTGCTTCCTTGAGACTCTCTTGAAATAAAAGACCCCTTTATCATGATCCAAGAAAATCCTGAACACTCTGACTTAACCAAGCTTGGCGAGGGGGGCACTCACCCCAACCGAAACCTGGAAACTTTTCCCAACCGCAACCCGGAACGGGACTATGTGGTGGAACTACGGACATCCGAGTTTACCTGTATCTGCCCCAAGACCGGACAGCCTGATTTTGCAGAAATTTTAATCCGCTATGTACCGGACCAAAAGATTGTCGAATCCAAGTCCCTGAAACTCTACCTCTGGACATTCCGGGACGAAGGCACTTTTCATGAGCATTTTGCCAACCGTCTGCTGGATGATCTGGTGGAGGCCCTGGACCCAAGATGGTGCCGGGTGGAAGTGGATTTCAATGCCCGCGGAGGCATTGGAATTGTAGTATCCGCTGAGCATGGCACACCTCCGGAAATCGCATTTTCATGAACCCACAAAATACCATTGAGGTTGGTGAACTGAAAGTTTCCAACGCCCTGCCCTTCACTCTGTTTGGAGGGATGAATGTACTGGAATCCCGCGAACTGGCCCTGGAAATTGCTGCTTTCTACAAGGAGGTTACAGACAAGCTGGGGATTCCCTATGTGTTCAAGGCATCTTTTGATAAAGCCAATCGTTCATCCATTTCTTCTTTCCGGGGACCGGGTTTGGAAAAGGGCTGCGAGATTCTTGCGGAGATCAAAAAGACTTTTGGGGTTCCCGTAATTTCAGATATCCATGAGCCTTATCAGGCAAAACCAGCTGCGGAAGTCATCGATGTCCTCCAACTCCCTGCCTTTCTCTGCCGGCAGACTGATCTGGTGGTGGCTCTTGCGGAAACGGGTCGGCCGGTAAATGTAAAAAAAGCACAGTTCCTCGCTGCTCATGAAATGGGTCATATCATCCGCAAATTTGAGGAAGCAGGAAATAAGCAGGTTTTACTATGTGAGCGTGGAAGTTCTTTTGGCTACAACAATTTGGTGGTCGACCCTTTGAACTTTGGTATCATGAAACATACCGGGTGTCCGGTGGTCTTTGATGTAACCCATTCTCTACAGATCCCCGGTGGTCGGAGTGATTCTGCAGGCGGGCGCAGACAGGCGGTGTTCGAACTGATGCTCGCCGGAATGAGCCAGGGGATCGGCGGATTGTTTCTTGAATCCCACCCGGATCCCTCCAAGGCAAAGTGTGATGGCCCCTGTGCCCTGCCCCTCGATAAACTGGAGGAATTTCTATCCCAGGCAAAAGCGGTGGATGATTTGGTCAAGGGACTGCCCTCCATTAGCGTGGAGTAAGCACTCTTTTCAGTTACCAACTGGTCTTCAGTCGTGAATAGCACCGACCCTTGGCCCACTTTAAGAAACTGGTTTCCCGATCTCACCGAGGAGACCTGGCAGAGCCTGGAGCAATACTGCGAGTTATTACGGGACTGGAATAGTAAGATCAATCTGGTCTCCCGTAAGGATATGGACCGCTTGGAGATCAAACATCTGGCACATTGCCTGACCATCACCAAATTTCTGCGGCTGATGCCAAAGACTCAGGTTCTGGATGTGGGCACAGGTGGTGGACTCCCAGGCATTCCCATGGCAATCTGCTATCCGCAGGCAAAATTCACCCTAATGGATTCGATTGCCAAAAAAGTGATGGTGGTGGAAGACATGGCAAGCAAGCTGGGGCTCGCCAATGTATCTGTCCGTAGGGGTAGGGTCGAAGAACTACCCAAAAAGAAAACCTATGATTTTGTGCTGGGGCGGGCAGTCACTGCCCTGCCCGTGTTTTTTGGCTGGGTGCGGGATAAAGTGGCCAAGGGATCCCGCAACTCCCCCGCCAATGGTATCCTGTATCTTAAAGGGGGAGATTATCGGGATGAACTAAAGAGTTCCGGACTAACTCCAGCAAAAATCTGGAATTTGGATGAATTACTCCCCGAGGCTGAACTCGGAGAGAAATACCTCATTCACTTCAAACTTTAAAGCATCCCCGTAACGAAGGGCTGTAATTAAAAATTAGGGATTCCAGACTTTAAAGAGAGCCTCAGCCATATGGGATGGGGTTTCCGCAACGGAAATGCCCGCATCGAGTAGAGCTTCCACCTTTGCCTCGGCAGTCCCCTTACCACCGGAAACAATCGCTCCGGCATGACCCATACGGCGCCCAGGAGGTGCAGTACGTCCAGCGATGAAAGCAGCACATGGTTTATCCACATGTTCTTTGATGAAGGCAGCGGCTTCCTCTTCCGCAGTTCCACCAATTTCACCAATCAAAATGATGGCTTCTGTATCAGGATCCTCATTAAATAATTTCACTGCTTCGAGGTGGCTAGTACCATTGATGGGGTCTCCCCCAATTCCGATACAGGTGGATTGACCATGACCGGCTGAGGTGATTTGCCAGACTGCTTCATAGGTAAGAGTACCGGAGCGGGAAACAATGCCCACTTTACCTGGCTTATGGATGTAGCCTGGCATAATTCCAATCTTACATTCGCCGGGAGTAATAATACCCGGACAGTTAGGCCCGATTAAACGAGAACTGGAGGTCGCTAGGCGGGCTTTGACCTCGGCCATATCACGGACAGGAATTCCTTCGGTGATTGCAATGATCAGAGGAATTTCTGCATCGATCGCTTCGAGAATGGAATCTGCAGCAAAGGGAGGAGGAACATAAATAGCGGCCACATTGGCACCTTCTTTATCCACCGCTTCCTGCACCGTATCGAATACGGGTACAGAATCCTGAAATTTTTGCCCGCCCTTTCCTGGGGTAACCCCAGCAACCACATTGGTGCCATACTCCATGCATTGGGTGGTGTGAAAACTGCCGGCACTTCCAGTGATTCCTTGGACCACCAACCGGGTATCTTTGTTTACGAGAACACTCATTTGTAAAAATAAATTTGTATTAGGATTGAGCAGCCAACTTGACTACTTTTTCGGCGGCATCCGCTAGGGAGTCAGCGGGCTCAAGGGCGAGACCACTATCAGCAAGAATCTTTTTGCCTTGCTCCACATTGGTCCCTTCCAAGCGTACTACCAAGGGAACTTTCATCTCCAACTTGCGCGCCGCATTAACGATTCCGGTGGCAATTACATCACACTTCATGATCCCCCCGAAGATATTTACCAGAATGGCTTTGACCGCATCATCTGAGACCAGGATACGGAATGCATTTTCCACCTGCTCCTCATTGGCTCCTCCCCCGACATCCAAAAAGTTGGCAGGTGATCCACCGTAGTGCTTAATAATATCCATCGTGGCCATGGCCAGACCGGCACCGTTTACCATACAAGCAACATTGCCGTCCAATGCGATGTAATTTAAATCAAATTTGGAAGCTTCCACCTCCTTGGGATCCTCTTCAGTCAGGTCACGTAACTCAACCACATCGGGGTGGCGGAACAAGGCATTGGCATCGAAATTCACTTTGGCATCCAGGGCGAGCACATCTCCGGAAGGAGTAAGCACCAGGGGGTTTACCTCGACTTGCGAGCAATCTTTTGTCCAAAAGAAGTGATACAATTTAGTAACCAATTTGACACATTGCTTGAAAGAGTCTCCGCTTAGTTCGAGAGCAAAGGCAACCTGGCGTGCCTGGTAAGGACGAATGCCAAGCGCTGGATCGATTAAAATTTTTGTAATCTTCTCCGGGGAAGATTCCGCAACCTCTTCAATATCCACCCCACCCTCTGTGGAGGCGATGATTACAGGCTTGGAGGTGGCCCGGTCCATGAGAATGGCCAGGTAAAATTCTTTATCAATATCGGAACATTCAGTGAAGTAGACCGTGCCAACCTCTTTCCCTTCCTCTCCGGTCTGCTTGGTAACCAATACATTTCCAAGCATCGCTTCGGCTTTTTCTTTGGCTTCCGCAGGTGAGGACACCACATGAACACCTCCCTTAAAACCGTTGGTAAAAGTACCTTTACCCCGACCACCGGCATGGATTTGTGCCTTCACCACCACCGATTGATCAGTGGAGAAAGAAGAGAGGGATTGATCGAATTGATCCGCAGACTGAGCAACCGTACCTTTGGGCACGGCGACACCAGCTTCCGCGAAAAGTTGCTTTGCTTGATATTCGTGAACGTTCATGAGGATAAAAAGTAATCAGATTGTCAGGCTTCTCCCATCCTTCAAGCCTTTTCACAAGATCGATCAACGGAGGTTAAAATAACACTCTTTGGTCTTGCCGGGGAAGACCAATGAAAAGAGAAATAACAGATGCTCAAAGTACTTCCTTTTCTTTTCCTTCCCTTCTTCTTTCTTGATGCGGACTGGCCGCAGTACCACGGCCCCCTCTTCAATAAATCTACGGAGTCCATTAGCATCGGTGGAAACGAGTTACAAAAATCTTCCCAGCTAATTTGGAAAACTCCAACGCCTTTGGGCTTTAGTTCCTTTTCGATCCAGGATGATTTAGCCTTCACCTTAGTTGCGGAAGAGGATGAAGATGGTTTACTTCGGGAGGTATGCATCGCCCTTGATCTGACTTCCGGCAAAAGAATTTGGCAACAAAACCTGGGAATAGCCTCGTATGGGCATGCCGGTGGAAATGCGGGAACTCGCGATAATTCGGGGGGTGATGGCCCGCGGTCTACCCCTTCGGTAAAAAATGGACGGGTTTTTATTTATGATTCCGCCATGGTCCTGCACTGCCTCTCAGTCCAATCGGGGAAATCGATGTGGCAAGTGGATGTGATCGATGATCATGATGGAGAAAACATCATGTGGGAAAATGCATCCTCTCCCCTGCTGGTAGATGATTTGGTTATTGTTGGTGGTGGAGGTAAAAACCAGAGCCTGATCGCATTTAGTCAGATAACCGGGAAAGTAAGATGGAAAACTGGAACCGAAACCCTCACTCATGCAACTCCTGCATTTGCAAAGATTCATGGTTGGGAACAGGTGATTTTTCTCTGTCGGTCCGGACTGGTTTCTTTGGAACCCCAAAATGGGAAGGAGTTATGGAGACAGGAGTTCCCTTTTAAAGTATCGACCGCCAGTTCCCCCGTGGTGGCAGGCGATCATATCTTTTGCTCAGCTGGTTATGGAGTCGGGGCAGGAGTGTTTAAAATCTCTTTCGATGGAAGAAAATGGAAAAGCGATCCCGTTTGGCGAAAGCGCAATGAATTAATGAATCATTGGAGCACGCCTCTTTTTTATCAGGGAAATCTTTATGGCATTTTTGGGTTTAAGGAATATGGCAAAGCCCCTTTGCAATGCGTTGATCTGAAAACCGGTGAAATCCGCTGGAGCCAAAAAGGATTCGGCCCGGGAAATCTCATCAGGTCTGGTGCAACACTCTGGGTATTATCCGACGATGGACAAATTGTGACTGTCTCTGCAAATCCTGAGCGTTACCATGAGCTGGGTAGATCTAAAATACTCAGTGGCAAATGCTGGACTACACCAACCATGAGTAAAAATATTTTGCTGGCACGCAGTACCAAGGAAGCAGCCGCGTTAAACTTAAAAAAATAATGATTCCAGATTCGCTCTGTGCGAATCGTTTACTATGGTCTGTAGAAATCTCTGATGACTTCTTCTCTGCCCGATTCATCGCGTCGAATTTGAACCAATCTTTTGATTCGCGAATTAAAAGATCCGTCTTCAAGAAAGGCCTGCCAATCCCAACTCTCAGAACTTGACCAAATTAAATACTTTCTGTCCTTGGTGCAGTGGAGGTGAAGATGAAAATTCTCTAGGTTTTTTTTCTGAAGGACAGTTGTCTGATAAATGGTCATGGTATGTGCGTGGTAATCGTAGTAACAAAAGCGGGAGTCACATGGGTTAAACAATGGTGAGGAACCAAAACCCAGTGGAAGCGACCGAACAAATAAAGAAGAAGGAAAAAAGGTTAGTTGTCACAAATAAGTGAGTTAATTTTATACACATTTACACTAGTTACTCATTTATTCAAATAGATTTGATACTTTTTTAAAACAATTTTCGCTGGCATTCTTTATTTTCTTTAATTGTCATGTCTTTGATTGCCAGCTCGGTGAACGAATATCTGCATCAGGTAACCTCAGAAAAAGGCGGAAGCCCCTCGGTGGATATGGAAATTGCTAGGTTTGCCTACTCGAAGAAGAAACCCCAGGAGGGAAACCCATGAAGGATGGTGAGGCAAGAGACGAGGAACCGGAGGATGAGCCTGAACAGGGCACTGCATTACCCTCAAATTTAGTCGAAGTAGAAACCCCATCGGAAACATGGAAAACAGAATTTAAGAACGAAATTTCCTCCCTGCGGATTAATGGTGAGGATGTATCCAAAATTCACCGGGCTATGAAAGAGCTTCGCTGTATGCACGATTCCAGCGACCGTACCCTGCGTCGGTTAATCATTTTGATCACCCTGTTACTTTGCACAGGTCTTGGGGTTGGGATGTACTCCCTCGATTATCTTTTGCGTTTCAATGCAGACAAAATTGACGAGGTCATCGATTTAAATCTTCTTGCTATTAACAAGAATAAGGAAGGGATGATCAAAATTCCCCTGATCGCAATCTCTTTGCTTGAAAAACATCCTAATCAAATGCGTTGGAATGAAAACCAGTCAGTTTGGACTTTCTTGGATACTTTTACTCAGACAAGAAAGAACTTTTCTGATGATTACATGTATTATACGCCAGGAGTTATCGAAGGGCTAAAAAATGATTTGGGTCTTTTTTGGAACGGCTCTTCGTGGAATTGGCCAGAAGGTTTTGGACCAAGGAATTAATTTTCCCTCAAAGTAAAACCAGGGAAGCCAATCCCAGGAACGCAAAAAATCCGACCACATCAGTCACGGTAGTGACAAATACTCCTGAAGCCACCGCCGGATCTGCCCCGGTTCTATCCAGAACAACGGGTAAAATAATCCCCGAAAGACCTGCCACGATCATATTAATGATCATTGCTCCCGCGATGACACCACCCAGCAGGACAGAAGAATCCTGACCATCCCCAAAAATAAAAATCGTAGCTACCCCGGAAATGAGAGCAAACAAGATTCCATTCAACACCCCCACCATCAGCTCCTTGCGAATGGCCCGCATGGTGTTAAAAGAAGTCAGTTCCTTGGTCGCCAACGCACGCACTGTGATCGTAAGCGTCTGCGTGCCGGCGTTCCCCCCCATGGATGCCACAATGGGCATGAGCACAGCCAGGGCCACCATTTGCTCAATGGTGGCATCAAATAAACGAATTACCAGGGATGCCAGTACCGCAGTGAATAAGTTGACCAACAGCCAGGCAAAGCGTTTGGCGGATGACTGGAGCACACCGTCATCCATATTCTCTTCCCCCACCCCACCAAGGAGGAGCACATCCTCCTCAAATTCCTCCCGGGCGACCTCCATCACATCATCCACTGTGATCATGCCCAGAAGCTTGCCGGAAGTATCGACAACTCCGGCGGTGGTAAGATCATATTTTTCAAAGAGCAGGGCCACCTCCTCCTGCAGCGTCTCCGCGGGTATCAGCACCTGAGTATCATCCGCAATTTCACGCATCAAAGTATTTCTGGGCGAGCGAAGTATACGGGACAGAGAGATAACCCCTACAGGACAGGTACCCTCATCGACCACAAATAAATCAAGGAATTCCTCAGGCAGATCACTTTCTTCGCGTAAATAATCAATCGTCTGGCCCACGGTCCAATTGGTTCCAACGGAGACCACATCGGTCTGCATCCGCCGCCCGGCACTGTCCTCAGGAAATGCCAATCCGATCTCGATATCCTCTCGCTCCTCTTTGGGCACAGAACTGAGAACTTCGGCTCGCTCATCCTCTTCCATATCTTCGAGAACCTGGACGGCCTCATCCGAATCCATTTCGGTAATTACTTCAGCTACCTCCTCCGGAGTAAGACTGTCTGTAACCTCCTTACGTAAATGGTCTTCCAATTCAAAGAGGAGATCGGGGTCGAGTTCCAGCTTCACGGACTGAACCAGACGTTTCCGCAGCGGACGGTCCAGCAACCCGAAGGCATCCGCTAAATCAGAATGGTGAAAGCTTTCGAGATGATGATTTAGTTCGGCATCAGTTCCAGACTCAAGCAGACGCACTAATTCATCAAACCTGGCTTGAGACTCGCTACTGGCATTGGGGTCAATTCGATGTATAACCTCTGTACTTTCCTTAATCTCAGGCATAATTCGTATGGTTTTTTTGATCCGGACTGTGCACAGAATGTAGAGGATTTACGAAAAGATTCGGATGAATCTGTAACTCCCTACCAATGCCAAGAACCATAGGTTAGCTCAACCTTATTCGGCAAAGCTAAAGTGGTTGGCAAATGATAAAAATTATTCAGCGACCCAGGTCAGTGCGTGACATAGAGCAAGGCCGAGGGCATCTGCCTGGTCAAAGGGAAGGGACTGGGGCAGTCCCAGCATCTGGGCAAGTGTGTTGGACATTTGCTCTTTACTGGCACGACCAAATCCCACCACTGCCTGCTTAACCCGCAGTGGGGCATATTCAAAAACAGGAATTTCGCGAATAGCTGCTGCAGAGAGAGCCGCACCGCGGGCAGATCCCATAATCTGGGCGGTCTTAAAATTTTGTACATAAATGGTTTCCTCACAGGAAACATGGCGGGGTTGCCACAAATCAACCAAATGAGCCACCAAGTCATGAATTTTTCCCAAGCAGGAGACTGAGGATACCTTGGTTCCAAGCTTCAGCGTTTCCGAGTGAAGGAGACGGTAGGAATTACCCCGGCAATCGAGGATGGCTAATCCCGTACCACGCAGACTTGGATCAATCCCAAGAATTTTTCCCTGAAAAGGTTCTTTGCGGAGCAAGTTTTGGGGATCTATGGAGGACTTAGATTTGCTCCCCTGCCCCGCCAAGTGCTTGGCCCAAAGTTTTCTCGATGACTTGTTCACTACAAAGATCAGAAAAGCATGCGCAAACCTGCCAGCACAATAAAAATCCATAGCAACCGCTCAAACCAGTCCTGGTGAATATGCCTGACCACCAGTGGTGCCAAAAGTGCCCCCAGAGCCGCAGGAATAAATAGCCAGAAAGCGATCCCAAGAGTACTTACATCAATGATACCCAGCTCCCACATCAGGGGAAACTTCGACACATTAATCAGTAAAAACAGCCAGGCAGAAGTACCGATAAACGCGTATTTGGGCAGCTTCATCGCCAAAAGATAAAACTGGGCAATCGGACCAGCCGCATTAGCGATCATCGTAGCCACACCGCCAAGCAATCCCAGGGGTGGCCCAAGATAGTAAGGCAGTGCCCTGCCCTCCAGTTTGGATTTTAAAAACCGCAACTCACTGATAAAACGGATCATGGTCATGCCAAGAAGAATTCCTCCGATGGACACCTTCAGGATTTGGGCTCTGGATTCACCCTGAAAAAAGGCAAAGAGATACCACCCCACGATCACGCCCACGGCAAAAAAGGGGAGAAGTCTGCGGACATGGGACCACTCCACATGCTTGCGATAGACCAGGGTGGAAACAAGATCCGCAGAAATTAATACGGGCAAAAGTAAACCTACGGATAGAGCCACACCCGCAGGACCAAAGGCATCCTCCAAAGTCAACGCATAGATGGCAACGGTGAGATTTCCTGCCCCGGGAATTCCGCCTTTACTCAGTCCCATAATCAAGGCTCCCCCGAGTAATGCAATCCAGTGTAACTGGGTTAATTCTTCCACTTTATGATTTCAGTTTTTCAGGGGAGAATGAACCATTATCCACTCGGAAGGTTTCCCAGATTTCCTTATCGTGGTCGGATGGATAAGTGGTCCCACTGGCAAAAACCTGCGCCTGAGGAGGCAGTAATTTACGGAAATTATCCCGCCTCGATTGATCCAGTTCACTAAGCACATCATCAGCCACAAGGATGGGGATTTTTTGGAGTTGCTGATGCATGTACGAATACTCCGCCAGCCTGATGGCCAGAACCAGCCCCCTCTGTTGTCCTTCCGATGCATAAATTCTGGCATCCGCCTTATTAAGCAGAATGGAGAAATCATCACGATGGGGTCCATGCCGGGTATTACCAAATTGCAAATCCCTCGTTCTTTGTTCAGTCAAAAAACTCTCCCAGTCTTCCTTGTTCGTTAGGTATTTATCAGGTTGGTATCGAATCGTGGCAGTTTCCATATTTTCACATAGCGCACCATAGATTTTTGTAAGAAGCGGAACGAGCTGAGTAAGTGCTTTTTCCCTGGCTTCTACAAGAAAAGCAGCCACAGGAGCCAACAAGGTCTCATAAGCTGCTAATTCACTTTTTCCCGCACCTATTTTCAGGAGCGCGTTACGCTCCCGGAGAGCCCGGTGATATTTTTGCAGGTTGGAGAGATAACCGGGAAAAGAGGAAGACAACATAAGATCGAGCCATTTTCTTCGATCGCTGGGACTCTCACGAACAAGACGGAAGTCTCTCGAAGACAAGCATACTGCAGGAAAACTGCCAAGAAAATCGCCCAGTTTCCTAACCGGCTCCCCATCCACTTCCACCATCTTTTTCCCCCTGGAACTGAATCCAAGCAAGATCTCACTTTCATCTCCATCATCCTCCAAAAAACGGAAAAAAAGACGGCACTCCTTTTCTCCTTCTTTAATAATTCCCTCCATGCTGCTTCTGCGAAAAGATCTTAGAGTTGAAGAAACTCCAATCGCTTCGAGCAAATTGGTTTTCCCCTGTCCATTTTTACCAAGAAATAAAATACGGTCGGTGGAGAAAGATAAATTCGCAGATCTGATATTGCGATAATTCTCAAGGTTTATTTCCAGTAACCGCATCGAACCAAATTTAAATTGAAATCACTCCGGATTGCCCGGCATCTTTTTCCATTTCTTGATAAGCCTGAACAAATGCATCAGCTATCCCTGCCCAGTCCTTTTGCCCAGTGGACCAGAATGAACTAACCCGAATCAATTGCCGCACATCCATTTCGCTTAAGCCGAATGCGGCCAGCCCCCTTCTTGCTCCTGATTTATCAAGCGAACAGGCAGCACCTGTGGAAATCTGGTATCCCAGTTTGTCCATTTTTTCGACCCAGCTAAGATTGTTAAACTTTGGCATAACCAAGAGCGAGGTATTCCAGAGTCTGCGTTGCCCCTGTCCCACGATTCTTATACCGGGAAGAGTTCTGATTAACTGCTCTTCAAAATGATCACGCCCATTCTCACCCGGCTGAACAAACCTGGTTGAACCAAGGCACTGCTGACAAGCAATGCGCAAGCCCTCCATGCTGGGAAAATTTTCGGTACCGGCTCTGAGGTGGTTTTCCTGAGTGCCTCCATGTATCAGAGGACAAACCTCCTCCTTACTAAACAACACACCTATTCCTTTGGGTCCTCCGAACTTATGAGCACTAAAACAATATGCTGAACATTGGTGGAGATTATTGGCATCTAATTTCCCTACCCACTGGGTAGCATCACAAAAAAATGAGGTTCCATTCTCCGCACAGTGGAGGGATAATTCTTCCCATGGCTGTAACACCCCCGTTTCATTATTTGCCGCCATCAGGCAAACCAAACCATAATCTCCATTGGCAACAAGATCCTTCACCTGATCAAGCAGTAAGTCCCCCTCATCACTAAGTGGCATGTAATCAACCCTCTTCTTGAACCAGAATTCCGCAGTCTCCAAAACAGCAGGGTGCTCAAAAGGAGAGATCAGTATCTTTTTATTTGTATCCAGGGTTTGAAAATTGTGAAACAGAAAGGTGTTGATCGCTTCAGTCGCACCAGAAGTAAAGAGGAGAGTGCTGGGGTCGGCAGAAAAACATCCGGCAACCTCCTCCCTTGCCCGTTCTATTTTCGCCCGCACTCCGGCAGAAAAACGATAAGGTGCAGAAGGATTTGCCCAATCCGATTGCAGTGCCTCAACCATAGCCTTCTTCACCGCAGGATGCAGCGGGGTCGTGGCATTGTGATCGAAATAGCTCATGGGCAAAAAGCCCGAATCATCAGCGGGCAGGAGGAAGGTTCAGAGTCTGACCAACCCGCAAACTGTTTTTACTTTTTAGAGTATTCCGGTTCGCCTGAAAAATTGCGTCAATGTAAGAAGAGTTTCCATATATTTTCTGACTGATCGCATAGAGGCTGTCCCCTGGTTCCACCACATAAGTGTGCGGGACGGACATTTCTGTTTTCTCTTCAGGAAAAGAAGCGGGTACAGAAACTGCCTCAACCAGATCTGCTTGTACTGGATTAGTGGTAACGGAAGAGGTACCGAGCCGGGCTTCCAAATCTGCAACCTGGCGCTTGAGATGATCATTTTCCTCTTTAAGGTTCAAACTGTCGAGATAGTTACCATAAGGCTCACCAGGTAATTTACGGATAATTTCCCGCTCTGCGGTAACGATCAATTGCCTGACCTTTTCCGATTCCCGGGAATTTGGCTGCAACAGAAGAAATCTCCGGAAATGGTAGATAGCAGCAACGGGGTCCTTTCGTTCATTGAGGTTTAGCAGGAGACGTCCAGCTTGCAAATGAGATTTGGGAGCCTCGGTAATTCTCCGGGTCACCGACAAAAACTCATCCAATGCCTCCTCTTCCCTACCCACCTTCAGATAGGACCTTCCCCGTTCAAAAGCAGCATCATCCCCTTCTGAAATAACATTTCCCTTGTACTCGCAGGAACTCGACAGGAAGCAGAGAAAAATAATAAAGCAGGGCACGAATTCCTTCATCATTCACCAAGAAATGTCATCACCACTTGCCGGCGATGAACCGAATTTCTGTGCTCCCAGAGAAAAAGCCCCTGCCAGGTGCCGAGTGCTAACCTGCCCTCACTGAAAGGAATTTGCTCACTCGTCCGGGTAAGTGCCATTTTGATATGGGAAGGCATATCATCAGCTCCCTCATAGGTATGAACGAAATAGGGTAGATTCTCGGGCACCAAGTTCTCCATGTAGTTTTCCAAGTCCTGACGGGCAGTAGGATCAGCATTTTCCATCATCACCAAGCTGCAACTGGTATGCTTTACAAAAATGCTTACCAGCCCATTTTCCATCCCAGACTCCAACAAACCGGCTCGAACATGGTCCGTAAACTCAAGCGTACCTTTTCCCTGTGTTTGGATCTGTATGTCTTTAATAAAAACTCCCATGAGATGGGATTTTTATTAGGCTAATTGCCGATGGAAGGCAAGGGTTGAGGATGAGCAATCTGGGGAGAGTTAAACCTGAAGTTCCGTTTCGCTGTTCATCCAGTTTCTGAGCAAATCAATCATATCATTCAGGGCCTCATCATCAGCCGACACTTCTTTAACCGGTAAAGAAAGCCAAAACTCAACCAATCTGCGGCAATCATTGGGCAAGTCCCTCAGCCAGGCCTCCCGGACAGGTAGTCCCTCCTTTCGGGAAAATTCAAAATAAAGTTTGAGCAGCACAAGGTTCTTACTTCCCGCATTAGGGAGGGAAAGAATGGCTTTTTTTAAAAGTGAATAGTGCGGAGCAGGATCGAGCAAATGAGCACCATTATCCAGATAAAAGCGGGCTATTTTCGATGCCGCAAAAAAAGAATTGGGGTCACAGCAAAGCTCACGATTGGTGGCAATGATTTTGAAATCTGTCACAAAAGGAAGACCGTTGGAAGAATTACTCAGTTTGAGATGACACTCCACTTCGTCCAAAAAATCGGGAAGACATCCAGTTTTCAGGCTTTTCTGTTCCCGAAAAAGACAGAGGGAAAGTCCAATTGACCCGAATATATATCCCCTCCGGTGCCGCTCCCCTGCCGGTTCGTAATTAAGCACGAAACCGGCTACTTCCTGGAACGAAGCCGACACTCCAATAATTTACTGAGGATTAGCAGGGGGCACAACAGCTCCACCAGAAATCAACATTTTCATTCCATCTCCAACCGATACATCGAGCCTCATTATTTCCTCCCTCGGAACCAGTAGCAAAAAACCACTGGTTGGATTGGGAGTGGTGGGGACAAATACATAAACCATATGATCTCCCACTTTCTCCTGCACATGCGGAGAAGCATCCGCAGTGATAAAACCCAAGGCAAAACTACCCTTGCGCGGATACTCAACTAGGCAGACATCCTTAAAGACCGCACGGTTTTCTCGTCCAAAGGTTTCAACAATTTGCTTAACCGAACGATAAACAGCGTTGAGAAAGGGAACTTTATCGAGCACTTTTTCCGTGGTGGAAATAAATACTTTCCCGAGCAGATATTTGGATAAATAACCAAGAAGAGTCAGGGTGATCACGCCGACAACCAAGCCAATCAAGGCGAGCAGGGTTTCCAGTCCGAAGAAGGAATTCTCCTCACGCAAGCCCAGCTGTATTGCAAGCTTTAGGGCTGGTTCCTTGAAAAGATCGAGGATAAAATCCAGCACGAAAATAGTGGTCCCAAGCGGAAGAAAAACCAACAGACCTGTAAGAAATGCGTTGCGGAACCTACGGGAAAAGCTGGCTTTTTGTTCACTCATTTTCCTAAAGCTAAGTTTTTAATCACCAAGTGCTAGCCGAAAATCTGGAAATGTATTATGTTTCTCAACCAGGCTCATTGCTTTCTTTTCCTCCTGTCGCATAATTTTTCTGTCCATATCTTCCAAATCATTAAATCCTACCAGATGGAGCCATCCATGAATAAGGTATAGGGAAAGTTCTTTTTCAAAAGTAAGCCCGTGATTTTCAGATTCATTAATTGCCTGGTCCACAGAAACACAAATCTCCCCGGCCAGCCCCTCCTCCGGATCCGGAGGGAAAGTAATCACATCTGTGGGTCTATAGTCATGTAAGAATTGACCATGGAGACGGGAGTGATGACCTCCCTCCAAAAATACAAGGGAAAGCGAGCCGTGAAGAGAATGATGATGCAAGGGAATAAAAGTATCAAAAAAACACCCAACCGAGTCCTCCGAGAATTGAAGGGTTTTGTATTGGTTCAATACTTCGATCTGCAGATTTGAGGTGGCTTTAAGATGCAGGCTCATTGGCAACAGAAGGAGCGTTGGATCCACGATCTTTTTCTTCATCGGGATACTCAATTCGGGCATGCAACATATTGAGCGTGGTCTTGAGAAAGCTTTTCTTAATCATTGCAACCTCCTGCAAGGTTAAGGGACACTCATCAAGTTGTCCGTCTTCAAGACGGTCCTGGAAAATAGAGTCAAGCAACTCCTCCACACTATGATGGGTAACTTTTGGTAAAGATCTGGCAGCAGCTTCCAATGAATCGGCAAAGAAAATGATAGCACTTTCCTTAAACTGGGGCTTGGGTCCGTCGTAACGATAAGTGCTTTCATCTGGGGCATCTCCTTCAAGTTCACCATAAGGAAGATTGGTTTGCTGGGATTTGAGCTTAGCCTGGTGGTAAAAATATTTAACAAGGGTGGTGCCGTGATGCTGCCGAATCACATCCCTCATGATTTTGGGCAATCCATGCTCCCGGGCGATCTCAACCCCTTCCTTTACATGGTTTTTAATGATCAGAGCACTCATGGCGGGATTTTGACGGTTGTGAGGATTGCCCCGCTCCCCCTGATTTTCGGTAAAGTAATGAGGCTGTGCCATTTTTCCAATATCATGAAATAAAGCACAGGCTCGACAGAGAATGGGATTCGCTCCGACCGCCAAGGCAGCATTTTCCGAAAGATTAGCCACCATCAGGCTGTGATGATAGGTACCGGGAGCATCCACTTGCATTTGGCGGAGCAAGGGATGATTAAAATCAGTTAGCTCAAAAAGGGTGGCATCAGTGGCCACCTTGAAAGTATGTTCAATTAGTGGCATGGCCCCCAGGACCAAGGCTCCGGTAAAGACACAAACGATGAAGGATGCCACCGCATGATTGCCGGCAATCATCCATCCGCTACCTGATGCAAATCCAATACCCAAAGCCATCACCCCCCCTGTCAAACCTGCCATTGCTCCAGCTTTCAGAACACTACCCCTGAGTCGAACTTCTCGACAGAAGAATGAACCAACCAAGGCAGAACACAGCGAACCAACCAGCATCTCGATACCAACATTTTGCATGGTTGCATGAAACACACAGGTGTTGATTGCCGTTAGGGTGGCCATCCTCGGCCCGACTGTAATCATTACGACCATTGGGGCAAATGCAATGGGGAGAAGATACGGCAAGAGTCCAACCAATAATGGATTTCCCCCAAAAAGTTCGGTTTCTCCAAGCTCAAGAACGAGCCGGGAGATTCCTAAATTTATAAGAATGCTCAGAGCAACAATTGCGGAGCGGGCCCGGTCACTCCAAAACCTGGGCAGAACCAACTGAACATAAACGATCCCGAAAAGCAAAGTTACTAGGGTGACAAAAATACGTTTGGGGAGCAATTGACTGTCCTCCAGCGCAAAATCGAGAAACTTCTCATATTTCTCCAAGTCGAAAGCAGTCACCTTTACTCCTTTACGTAAAATCAAATCCCCTTCCGGGACCGAAATTACAATTGGGTCCATCGCGTTAATTCCTCGGTCCTGAGAGACCTTGGTTGCTTCACGGTCTATAGAGCGAAGAAAAAGGCCCTTTTTCAAAATGGTGGTATATTCGCTGGCCAGATCATCGCGAAACTCTTGCACCGCCAAGGATGCATTTTCATCCAAATGTTCTATAAGGTCTGCAAAGGATACTTTCTTCCCTGCAAATATTGAGGAACCTTCTTTAAGCTCCAAATCAACCTGCAGCATATGTTTCGCAAATTCAGGATAATCGGCACTAAATTCTGCCGGAGATAAAAAGGACATTACCGGATCGACCGTGGAATCAAAAACCACAAACTCATTGGTGATGCCAAGCATACGCATCCTGATTTTTTCTGAGGCATTCGATTCAGATAAGAACTTCTGGTCATTGGAAGGGAATTTTACCACCCCGGTAAGATGGAGCTGTGCCAGAAGTTTGGAACCTTGATCAAAAAATGCCTCTGAGCCTAATTGAACAGATAACAACACTGACCGAATTTCTCTGGGAAGCAAAGTAAGTTGATACTTTACGGAAAGCTCGTCCAAAAGGGATTGCTTTGCCATTTCCACGGCATCTGCATCCATTCCCCGAATGGTCGAACATGCTTCTTTCAACCTGGATAAAGCACGAGAAAAATTTTCCTCCCCCACAAAATTTCGGGCAAATTCCCGGGGAGTACTACTCCTAATCCATTCCTCAGCTTCTTTCTGCCGGACATCACTAACATAGCTAAAAGTACGATCACTGTACACATTTTCAGGGGCTACTTCTCCAAGAGCCCTAAGCCCTGGTGGTTCCTGCCCAACAAAACAGATAAAAACAATTGCCAAGCCAAAAAGTACAGTTTGTAAAGCATGTCGGCCCCATTTTTGCCAATGCGAAGAAAATTTCTCTAGGTTTGGATCGTCGGCAATCTTTTCATCCCCGCCCCGCCGACGACCAGATTTCCTCACGGATCTTTTAAGCGTTCGTTTTTCTTCCTGAGGCATTTGAATGTAAGTGCAAAAATAATTCAGTGAGTCTGATACGCAGAAATAATTCTGCTCACCAAGGGGTGGCGCACCACATCATGGTGATCGAACTCATGGAAGCAGAGCCCTTTCACATTGCCTAGAACTTTTTTTGCCTGAAGAAGCCCGGACTCTTTTTTCGAAGGTAAATCGATCTGGGTAAGATCCCCAGTGACAACCATTTTGCTTCCCTCTCCAAGGCGGGTCAGAAACATCATCATTTGAGAACTTGTTGCATTTTGTGCTTCATCCAATAGAGCGAAACATCTACTCAGGGTTCGTCCTCTCATGTAAGCCAAAGGGGCAATCTCAACCACCCCTGTCTCAATCAATTTGCGTGCTTCCACCGGTCCAAGGACCTCATCCATTGCATCATACAAAGGACGGAGATAGGGTAACAACTTTTCCTCCAGATCACCGGGGAGAAAGCCCAATGCCTCGCCTGCTTCCACCGCCGGTCTTGCCAAAACGATTTTTTGCACACTTCCTTCCAGTAAGGCATGAAGAGCACTGATCATGGCAAGATAGGTTTTACCGGTACCGGCTGGCCCAATGCCAAAAACGAGATCGTAATTTAAAATCCGATCCAAAAATTCGCGCTGACCAAAAGTTCTGGGCACCACGGATTTCTTTCGAATTTGCAGACAAACCGGCTTTTTAATGAGTTTTCTCATTTGGCTCGCATGCCCGTTGACAAACATGGAAAGAAATCTCAGGAATTCTGATGAATTGATCCGAAAACCCTGTTGGTTCGCCTGCTGCAGGAGAGAGAAAAATTCGGCCCCCTGTTCAATCTTGTCTGCATCACCTTCCAAGTGTAACTGGCCTCCTCGGGCTACAGCTTTCAATCCAATTTTTTTCTCAAAAGCCAAGAGACTCTCAGGCTTTTCACCATAAAGGCGGTGAAAATCTCTTTCCGTTTCAAATTCTAGCGTTTTGGAAGGCATTACCAAGTAGTACGGTTAGGTGAGTGAATACTTAAAAGAGGAAAGCAAATAACTGCTCAACGCAGGAATAAAACCAATCGTACTAAAATCATGAAAACCCCTAAAATATCGTCTCCACATCATGCTCCGCAAGCACCGAATATCTAATTCCCAAGCATCTTTCCCATTGCTAAATGAGCAAATTTAATCATCAAAGACCAATTATTTTAATTCTATTTTCATGAATGTATTATTTGTTAGCCCAGAGGTTAGCCCAATTGTCAGAACCGGCGGACTGGGAGATGTTGTCGGCAGCCTCCCCCCCGCATTGTTGAAGTCTGGTATTGATGTAAGAGTGCTATGCCCTCTACACAGGGAATGCCAAACCTTGTCTCTTCAACCTCTCGAAAAAGCAATCTCTATTAAGTGGGGAGATCAGTCCATTACGGGAAAATTCTTTCTTCACACAAGCGGAAACCTGAAGATTTACCTTCTTGATATCCCTTCCCTTTATGATCGTCCTGGTATCTACGCTGATGAAAAAGGAAATTACCCAGACAATGCTCTTCGTTCGATTGCCCTCTGCCAAGCAGCTATTCAATTGGAGACAGTGACCAACTGGACGCCGGATATCTTTCATGCCCATGATTGGATGGCCGCTGCAGTTCCTGCCTTTGTAAACGCCTCAAAAAAAGAAAGCACCCGCAAAGCTAAGTCTATTCTCACGATTCATAACCTGGAGCATCAGGGGGTTTTCTCTTTTGACGATTTTGAAAATTGCGGACTACCCTTGGATTATTGGGGAATAGATGGGTTTGAACATCATGGGCGATTAAATTTACTCAAAGGGGGAATTCAGCATGCAGATAAAATTACCACAGTCAGCCCGACGTATGCAGAAGAGATTCGCTCTGCGGAATATGGTTGCGGGCTAGAGGAATCTCTAAAATTCAGGGGGGCTGATTTATGTGGCATTCTTAATGGAATTGATGAAATTTCCTGGGATTCCCAGAAAGATCCTGCCCTTACCCACCCCATTAACCCAGCCCGCCCTGCAAGAGGAAAAAAACTTTGTAAAACTCAACTACTTGAAGAAATGGGGCTTCCCCAATTAAACGAGTCCCCTTTGTTTGGAGTAGTCTCTAGATTATATTCCCAAAAAGGGCTGGATTTATTGGCTCAGATCGTGCCTGATCTGATGAAATCCAGTAACAGTACTTTTGTTATTTTGGGAAGTGGATCGGATGAGGAGGAGCAAAATTTCCAACATTTGGCTTGGCAATACCCTCAACGCATAGCCACCTACATTGGATTTGATGATGGCCTAGCCAGAAGAATTTTTGCGGGAAGTGATTTTTTCATTATGCCCAGTAGGTTTGAGCCCTGCGGACTGGCTCAACAATATGCGATGCACTACGGATCTATTCCCATTGCCAGGAAAACCGGCGGTCTGGCAGATACCATCTCCGCATTTGGACCCAAGAATTCTCAGGCCAATGGATTCCTTTTTGATGAGGCATTACCCACTGCTCTTAAGCATGCTATTCTCGAAGCAGAAGCATTGTATAACAAACCAAGATCTTTTCAGAAAATCAGAAAAAATGCTTTAGATAAAGCATGCTCCTGGGAGAATGCAGCCAAGGACTATATTCAAGTATATCAATGGGCCCGGAATTAAATATTTGGACCTTTTATTAATTCACATGGTTCTTCTTGATGTGCGCAACTTTTGCACACAAAAAGAGATTTCCCCTTGCCCCTCCCAAAATTGTAGCTCTCACTTGAAGGGTTGAATTTTGGATTGGCATAAATGATATCTAACGGACCCTCACGCACATTTACCCGAGATGCCGTAGAGGCGTGGCTAGTCAGGCTTTCCACCTGTGACTGGGAGAAGCACATTCCAGAATCTCAGCTTAAACTTGCCCGCAGCTATTACCGGGACGGTTACCTAAGTACCCTTGATCTGCAGGAAAACCAGGCCATCGTAACCAAAAAAATCAACAGGGAAGAAACTTACTCGGTGGTGGAATGGAGCCGAAACAACGCTCCAGAGATCCGTACATCTATGGACGATGAGCAGTTAGGGGTCGTTCTCGCCACCGCTGGCCTCTATGAAATTGAGGAACTGATTGCTGAGATTCAGGAGGATGACCCCCTTCTTGGAGAAAACATTTCTTTACCTGACGAAACCGAGCAGGAGGAAGACGATGAAGCTAAGCAAAAGGAGGATACAGATTCCCCTGATGACTCTTCTCAAAAAATCCCCCTAGTTATTTCCCTCGAGGTATCCAATCAGCAAGGTCTCAGGGCCTTACCATCTTGGAAGCTCAGTTTTGATAAAAAAGTATCTGTTTACGGCGATGATCATTCTTTTGATTCTGAGCAAACCGACAGACCAGCTCTGATGCGCTTCGTTGCTGAAGCCGGTAAACAAGGTTTCACTTTTAATAAAAAATCCGGCGAGTTCAGGATGCAGGACTGGTCCACAGTTGCCAAATTCACCCAGGATATTTTGAGGGTATGGGAGAACTCCTTCCTTCTGGAATATTCGGAAAGTGCAAAGCTTCTGAAGAAAGGTCTTAATACCTTGAATTGGGAAATTGAAGCCAAAAGTTTGGATGGGTCAGACATGTTGTTGCGGGAGAATTTTCATCTGGGCAAGAGACGGCTTAGTCCCCAGTTGGTAAAAAAAGTCACCAATGCCCGGCTTGGCAGCACTTTTATCCGAGGACACGGCTTGGTCCGATTGGGTCAGGACCAGGTCGAGGACTTTACCTGGTGGCAAAGAAATCGAGGAGATGCCAAGCGGGCTCACTGGCCCAGGTATATGCTTTTTTCTCTTTTTGCCCGTAAATACCTAAGAACCCGGGCAGATGGGCAACTGGCCCATTGGAAGAAATCTATCGAGAAACTCGAAACCAATGGAGTGGGCAAAAAGTTTTCCTTTCTTCGCCCCTATCAAAAAGATGGGGTTGCACAACTGCATGCCCTTCATCAACTGGGCTGCCACCCCTTGCTTGCAGATGAAATGGGGCTGGGCAAAACAATGCAGACCCTTGCTTTGGTCGCTTCAGCAGGAGAAGCCGATGTTCCAGATTTAGTTATTTGCCCGGCTTCCGTGGTTCCTGTCTGGCAAAAAGAGGCAAAAAAACATTTCCCAAAATTAAAAGTAAAAATTCTCTCCAAAGGGAATACTTTTAAGGATGATACAGAGCCTTGCCTTTGGGTGGCCAGTTACACCCAGTTACGCCGGCACCGCCACCTCTTGGACAAGCAAGATTTCCGTTATGCTATCCTCGATGAGGCTCAATTGATCAAAAACCCCAAAGCCAAGGTCACTCAGGCCTGTCTTTCCATTGAAGCCACTCATCGATTGGCTCTTTCCGGTACACCTATCGAGAATTCTGCTTTGGATTTGTGGACCATTTTCAGATATCTCATGCCTGGTCTGCTTGGTCCACGAAAGGAACTGGAAAATAATTTACTTGAAGATTCTGCTAAAACTCTCCTTTTACTCAGGAGGCAGGTCACCCCCTTTGTCCTCAGAAGGATGAAAAATGAAGTGGCTGCCGAATTACCACCCAAGCTGGAAACAGAACTTCCCTGCCCTCTCAATGAGGAACAGCGAAAAATTTACCGG
>Ga0181602_10001098_pt1 | contig 24603 bp, 24 predicted proteins | sample 041ome_14_FD_148640 | JGI IMG/M metagenome (GOLD analysis project Ga0181602, IMG submission 148640) | Coastal salt marsh microbial communities from the Groves Creek Marsh, Skidaway Island, Georgia - 041408US metaG (spades assembly) | ecosystem: Environmental > Aquatic > Marine > Intertidal zone...
AACCGTTGGGCGCTACCGATTGCGATGTCAGCCCCCATCGAGCCTGCAGATCGCAACAGCACCGCAGCAAGAGGGTCAACTGCCATTACACAGAGCGCGCCGAGATTATGGACCATGTTCGCGACAGATGTGAGATCTCGCACACCGCCAGTGGATGATGGAAACGAAAAGAGGGCTCCAAATAAGCCATCGATATTTCCCACCAACGCATCGTCACCGACAACGACCTTCACCCCAACTGGCTCAGCCCTGGTCTGGAGAACAGCAATGATCTGTGGGTGTACGTCGTGATGAACAAAGAACACATCACCAGTCTTTGTGGTACGACGACAAACGGTCATTGCCTCTGCGGCTGCAGTTGCTTCATCGAGAAGAGATGCGTTCGCAACTGGCAGTCCGGTGAGCTCGGTGACCATCGTTTGAAAGTTCAACAATGCCTCAAGACGCCCTTGACTAATCTCGGGCTGGTAAGGGGTGTAGGCGGTGTACCAAGCCGGGCTCTCCAGCACGTTCCGCCGAATCACCGGCGGCATCACAGTCCCGGTATACCCCATGCCGATCAATGACGTCATCTGGGTGTTGTTGGCGGCTATCGCACGCAGTTCTTCAAGAGCCTCTGTCTCACTCAAGGCCGGTGGAAGTTCGAGCGATGAACGTTGCCTAATCGCCTCGGGAACAATCTGATCGATAAGACTCTCGAGAGATTCAGACCCAACCCGTTCCAACATGACGTCAACATCTTGGCCTTGCGGCCCAATGTGGCGATCTTCGAAGCGCCGCACTGCTTCTGCTCTAAGTTCAGACATGGAAACTCCTCTTCACGACCGAGCCCCCGCTGTCATCGGTACCTGAGAGTTTCACCGCTCATGCGGTTTTCCCCTTGGGCGAGCCCTAAAGCTGCTTTCCAGCGTCGCATTCCGTATCGGTCCTGTTGCCTGAGAGATTCCGGGGAGGTTGCTCCTTCGGCGTGAATATCACACAGGTGCTGTGTGCTTCACTCTCCCGATACAGCTTGGTAGCGAAATATGTGTGTATGTCTGCTTGAGACTGTAGCCAAAAGGTCACCCTATGTGGGGTACGCCAGACTCCAGCAGGATGACTCTGTCAATACCTCGGGCATCCATTTCCTGCCTCGTTGGATGCTCTGGATCAAGCAGGGCAGAGTCATATGGCAGAAATGTTGTCCAGACAAAATCTGATGCGGGATCTGCACGACGACACGCATCGAGGAATTCATCACGCCTTGGATGATTCCAAGCAACATTGATTCCGTCTGCCTTCTGAGCGGCAATTCGAGATAGTCGAACGCTGTTCACTCCGACGATCCGTCGTGGGGTAACACGTGGATGCAGAAAGGTTGGGAATTCATCGACTGAGGTGGTCCACATTTTGTTGCTGAGATCGAGTAACTCCTCAACGCGATCTTGGCGTCGTTCCATTGAAGGTTCAATTTGGGCATTCACCATCTGCTGTTCCCACGCAAATGAACTATTCGGTGAAGTGCCAGCACCAATGCCGAACCAGAAGCGACGCTGCGATATCTCTGCCACCGTCGCCGCAGCAACGATCGCAGTTCCGATACTCCGGTTCCATACATTCGTGACGAGTGAACCCAACTCAATTCGTTCGGTTGTGGCTGCGATCGCTCCGAGCCACGTAAACGCCTCATACGACTGCTCACCACCCATCGATCGACCTGCAATGTGGTCAACAACCCATATTGCGCCGAAACCGTTGTCTTCCGCCCATTGGGCCGAGTCTTGAAGGCGAGCCCAACCGCAGTGACCGGAGGTCATTTGATAGTCGATTGTGACAGACACAGTGCCAGCCTACGGGTTGAGTGAAACCTGCAGGTGTTGCAATCAGTTGCTGGAGGTGACAGCCACTGGATCAGTGACTGCACACCCATCAATTGCCTTCACAATCGGGTACGGGTTAATCGCTGCGCCACCGCCAGGATGAATCTCAAAGTGAAGATGGGCTGTACCAGCGTTGCCCGTGCTACCAACTTGGCCGATGACTTGACCAGCGACCACCTTGACGCCAACCTCGATACCTTCTGCAAAGGCGGCCAGGTGAGCGTAGAAGAAGTACGTGCCATCTTCCATTTCGAGACGGATTCCATTGCCAGCCAACGATCCAGGACTATCGGTGTAGATCTTCGTAATCGTGCCGTCGGCCACGGCGTACAGCAGTTTGCCCTCCGCTGCAATGATGTCCACACCCAAGTGGAGGCGGCCACCGGAGCGGGCAGCATGCCATGTGTCAGTGAATCCGCACATACCCTGCACTGGGAATGCGCCCAACGCCAGGGTTGCGACAGGGGAGTCAGTTGGGGCTGATGATGACGTCAGGCCAAGCGCCTCTGCCGTGGCTGAGTTGACGACACCAGTCACCTGGAGAGCTTCGCGACGTTGGAACGACATGACTGCTGCTGAGGTGGCTGAACCGAACACACCGTCAGCTCCACCACGAACGGTAATACCCGCGTTGATCAGCGCAGTCTGAAGAGCGGCTACACGCTCACTCGTCTCACCATAGACCCCAAAACCTTGAGTGGTTGCGGACGAATCAGAATCAGCACCATGATCGTGATCGTCTTCGGTTGCGGCCTCGCTCGCAGCGTCGTGAGCAAGAGCGGCTGCTGTTGCGTCATCGACAATCCCTGTTTCCTCCAGACCACGATCGGTCTGAAATGCCTTCACAGCAGTAGACGTAGCTGGGCCGAAGATCCCGTCTGCGCCGCCTCGCACCGACACGCCGAGATCAAGAAGGCGCCGCTGCAGTGCCGCAACTGATTCACCCAGTGCACCCGGGCGGAGACCGACCAGCTGGGCGTATTCAGTGGGCACTGCAGCAGCAGATTCCTCGTCATTGTTTGACGAACCGGTAAGAGCCACCAACGTTGCTTCGTCAGCAACGCCCGAGGCCTCGAGACCAGCGGACTTCTGAAACTGCTTCAGCGCAGATTCACTAACGCGCCCAAATTCACCATCTGCACCACCGCGCAGGGAAATTCCAGCATCAATAAGAAGTTGCTGAACGGCCTTTGCAGCTGCACTGACCGCTCCGTAGCGGACGCCAATGAGCTCTGAAATCTCTGGAGCAAGTACTGGTGCTTCCTCAGCGGGAGCCGACTCGGATTCCTCGGCAGGGGATGGGGCGACGGGAGCATTGGTCACTGAGCCAAGACGAGCCACTGTGATTTCATCGGCAATGCCTGTTACAGGCAAACCAGCACCATTCTGAAATGCGCGTAATGCTGCTTCGGTCGCAGGACCAAAACGGCCATCAGCACCACCCTTTGGGGTGTGCCCAACACCGATCAGTGCCTCTTGGAGGGCTTTCACGCTTTCTCCGGTCGACCCAACAGCAAGCCCAGTAAGGGGTGAAACTGCGGTACCAACAGCGATTGCCGTTGCCTCGTCAACAGAATTGGTGACCTCGAGACCGACTGAACGCTGAAACTCATTTAAAGCAGCAAGAGTTTTCGGACCAAAATGCCCATCGGCGCCGCCGACCACGGCGATACCGCGAGCGATAAGGGCCTCTTGGAGCGCCTTCACTGACTCACCAGACGATCCTGTGGTGAGCCCCTGCAAAGCCGCAATTGAAGGCGAGGCTGCCTGGACTGAGCCAGTTGATGCGAGCAGGGGAGAGACAACCAAACCTGCTGCAATGATTTTGTAACCGAGACGCCGGGGGAGGCGTGTGCGAAGTGAAATATTCATTGTTGATCTCCTGATCGGGTGCAGGAGATTCATCGGAAGATTCCATGATCATCTGAAGTAATTGCTGAGGAGGCGACACAGGTGATCGGCGAAAGGCGTTTGAAATCAACGGTTGGAGAGGGAAGTGGCTATTTCCGGTTGTCTCAGTTAACTTTACATAACGGTTATTATGGGCGATTGAGGAAGATCAGCTCCAATCAGGACTCAGTACGATCAGCGGCTCTAAGGCCCAATCGACCAGGCCAAATGGCTGCCCCAAAGGGCAATTCGGTTCATACCTGCAGTTACATGCTGGACGTCAACGCCGTCGATACTGTTCAGAAGCCGACATCCTGGCCCTGACAATGACTGTCGGGACCAGCGAGAAACACGTGACTGAAATCAACGCAGATGCCCTTTACTAGGCCAATGGGAATGCCCCGATGGTAATCCTGCTCCCTGCGTTATCGCTTCAGAATGAATTATTTCGTCATGACATTATTTTGGTGGTCCAACGGGTGCAGAGACTTCGTAATCCCGCAGGGGTTTTGCACTGTCCAGGAGCCACTGAACGATTCTTCGGAGTTCATTCGGATCGTCGTTCGCCTCAACAAGGTCGCGCTCTGTGTCATCCACTGCACACGCAAGCACATACAACGCATCGTGCAACATGTCGAGTTCGCGACGCGCCATGACTAGCTCGCCCTCGCCAAGTTCCAGTTCACTCGCCCGATTTTGCGCTACCCAATTCCACTGGCGGCATCGCTGCGAGCAAAAACGTTTTGGCCGACCACGGCCACCCCGCAGTTCAATCGGACGGCGACACCAACCACAGTGATGCATTTTCGTCATGACAAAATACTATGCGGTCGGGCTCCGCCACATTGATCATTAGGTCCCGACGCTGATTGGCTCCAGCATCAAATCGGGTTCGTCGCTTTCGATTCGTTGAAGTCGATATCTGCTTTCGAAAAGTGCGACCAAGCGACCGTCTGATCGTCGCATGATACGAATACCACCAATCTCTTTCAGACGTTCAGCACTCGCATCATCAGTGAACCTGATTGACTCATATGGCGACGGAGTCACTTCTGACGGCGCATTGAATTCGATGTCCAACCGCGAAGCAAATACCTCGAACTGCAACTGCCCCACTGCGGCCAGCACCGGATTTGCATCCCCCTGTTGAGGGTCACGCAGCACCTGCACCACTCCTTCGGAGTCGAGCTGTTCGAGTCCCCGCCTGAACTGCTTGAACTTTCCTGTGTCTAGCGGTCGAGCCGACGCGAACACTTCGGGGGCAAATCTTGGGATTGCAGGGAACTCAACCGACTCCCCGACATACAGGGAATCACCGATCTGAAGATCGGCGGCATTCACCAACCCCACCACATCGCCAGGAAATGCCTCGTCGACGGTGGTGCGCTCGGCACCAAATACCTGTGAGGCGTATTTCGTCGCAAACGGTTTGCCCGTTCGCTGGCAGGTCAGCACCATTCCGCGTTCAAACATGCCTGAGCACACACGCACAAAGGCAATGCGATCTCGATGCGACCTGTCCATGTTGGCTTGAACCTTGAACACAAAAGCGGAACAACCAGCGTCAAGGGGGCGAGCGACTCCGTTTACGTCAAGCCGCTCCCCTGCCGGTGGAGCGAGGTCAACAAGGGTGTCGAGGACGTGCCGGACACCGAAGTTGGTCAACGCCGAGCCAACGAATATCGGGGTCGACTCCGCGGCAAGGAATGAGTCACGGTCGACGACCGCACCTACCGCATCGAGCAACTCGACATCATCGAGCGCCTGCGACCACGCGCTCCCCTCTTCCTGTGCAGCCTGCTCCGCTGCAACAAGTTCCTCAGGGGCAATAGCTGAGCCTCGGACCGTCCGAGTAAATCTTGTGAATTCACCGGTACCCCTGTCGATCACTCCCCGAAAATCACCTGGAATTCCAACCGGCCAGGTGGCCGGGGTTGGCCGAAGACCGATTTGCTCTTCAATCTCATCAAGCAATTCGAGCGGTGCACGTCCTGGACGGTCATATTTATTGAGGAACGTGATCACCGGAAGATTTCGACTCCGACACACTTCGAAGAGCTTTAACGTTTGAGGCTCAATTCCTTTCGCAACGTCAAGCACCATCACGACAGAGTCGACGGCAGCGAGCACTCGATAGGTGTCCTCAGAGAAATCGCGGTGCCCAGGGGTATCGAGAAGGTTGAACTGCATACCTCTGTAATCGAAGGTCAGGGCAGTTGATGAAATGGAGATTCCTCTCTTCTTCTCCATCTCCATCCAGTCACTCGTCGCAGATCGCCGCCCTTCACGAGCCTTCACCGCCCCCGCCTCTCCGACGGCCCCGGCATACAGCAGGAACTTCTCTGTCAAGGTCGTTTTCCCCGCGTCAGGGTGACTAATGATCGCAAAAGTTCGACGTCGAGACGCTTCAAAAACTGGCTGTGACACGGCGGGCAGGCTAACTGGCCTGTGATACTAGAGGTGTGATGTTTCCAGATCCCCCAGGATGTTCTTTTGCGAGCGACAATGCTGCCGGTATTCACCCAGACGTGATTGCTGCGATTTCTTCAGCAAACACCGGCCACGCTCTTGCGTACGGTGCAGACCGTTGGACATCCCAAGTCGAGCAGGAGTTCAACAATCTGTTCGGTCAGGAAGTGTCAGTGTTTCTGACCTTGAACGGCACGGGAACCAATATTCTCGCCCTTGCCACCATGCTTCAACCCGGTGAATCTGTGCTCTGCACCGATTGGTCGCACATTAACGATGATGAGGCTGCTGCACCGGAGCGCATTCTCAGCACAAAACTCATTCCAACTCCATCAACTAACGGCAAGATGAGCGTCGACGCAGTCCACGCTCGAGCGGAAGCTCTCGGCAATATCCACCATGCCCAGCCAGGCGTTCTATCGCTCACCCAAGCAACTGAATGGGGCACGACATACACCGTTGATGAAATCGGTGAGTTGTGTGATGTGGCGCACTCCTACGGAATGCGGGTTCATCTTGATGGGGCGCGTATCGCAAACGCCGTGGCTGCCCTCGGAAAAGGACGTGACGGCCTGAGAGAGATGGTGGTCGAGACAGGTATCGACACACTGTCATTTGGAGGAACTAAAAACGGTTTGATGGCAGCGGAGGCGGTTGTTCACCTCTCCCCTTATTCAAAACAGCTTGGTCAACACCTGCGCAAACAGGTGAACCAACTTGGTTCAAAGATGAGATTCGTTGCTGCGCAGTTTCTTGCTGCTCTCAACGAAGATCGGTGGCTTGATTGGGCGTCACATGCCAACTCGATGGCAGCCGTTCTTCATGCCGGTGCGGTCAACATCATCGGCGAGGCCGCTGGACCACCTCCTGCAGTGAACAGCATGTTTCCGGTTCTTCCCGACACGGTTGCCATCCCGCTTCGCGAATGGTGCTTTTTCTGGGGTTGGAATACGGCGTCGTCTCAACACCGATGGATGACCTCGTGGGACACCACCGAGGCCGATGTATCTCGATTTCTTGAGGGACTTGCGCTCGCAGTAGAGAACGCCGAAAAACGCAATTGACCAACCCCTACCCCACCATCTATCATCGTGGATAGATCCTGTGGGGGGATCTCATCACACATAGGGGGAAGCAATGAGCAACGTTCTCGATTTCATCACTCGACATCTCACCGACGACGAGTGGATGGAAGATGCAGCGTGCAAGGGAATGACTCACCTTTTCTTCCCCACCCCCGCCGAACGGCCTCAGACCCGTGAGCGTCGAGAGGATGCTGCACGCGAAATTTGTCAATCGTGCTCAGTGAAGTTGGTGTGCCGCGACTTTGCGCGTGACAACCATGAGTACGGGCTCTGGGGCGCAGAAAGTGAAGACGAGCGCCATACCGCCGGCTACCGACTCATCGCCCCAATCGGTGTAAGAGCTCGCCAATCGAGCTGACGTCAATGGCCTCTGCGCCAATAGCTGCCGGAACAGTCATTGTTGTTGGTAGCGCCAATCTTGATCTTGTCGCCACTACAGAGCGACATCCCCTTCCCGGAGAGACCCTGACTGGAACTGAGTACAGCGAGTATCCCGGTGGAAAAGGCCTCAATCAAGCCGTCGCCTCGTCACGGTCTGGGTCGCCTACTTCGTTTATCTGCGCCCTAGGCGCAGACGATGCAGGTCGTTTTCTACACACCGTCGCAACCAATGACGGGATCGACCTCTCAGGGGCACGTATCAGCGAAACCACATCAACTGGTCGGGCCCTCATCGTCGTTGATGAACACGGTGAGAACACAATCATTGTTATCCCTGGCTCAAACGCCGAATGCCCGCCAGCGCTCAATATCGACTCTTCCGACGTCGTTCTTGCTCAACTCGAGGTGCCGATTTCTACCGTCATCGACTCGTTTACGGCAGCACGCGCTGCAGGCGCAAGAACCATTTTGAACCCGGCTCCCGCAACCGCACTCGATCGCTCCCTCCTCGCTCTTTGTGACATCGTTGTTCCCAATGAGCATGAAGTTGAACTTTTAGGCGGTGTTGCCGCCCTACAACGCTTCGGAGTGGAAATTGTCATCGTGACTCGCGGGTCGCAAGGAATTGACGTCCACCAAGGTGGAGCGACGACTTCACTCCCCTCGTTTACTGTGAATCCTGTTGATACCACCGGGGCGGGCGATGCATTCTGCGGGACTCTCGCAGCGTCACTCGCTGCTGGCTGCGAGTTAAACGAGGCGTGCCAACGCGCATTGGCCGCTGGTGCTCTCGCCACAACAAAGCACGGTGCAGTGCCTTCTCTACCGTTCAGGGCCGACATCGAAGCCCTTATTTCATCCGCCTCATAAGCACTGAGTACCAGCCTTCGAGAACCATCTCTTCCACAATCTCGCAACCCAGTGCCAGGTAGCGCTCGACCACATGAGCACTGCGATCTTCGTGCAAACCGGACAAGATGATGGGGCCTTCTGGCTCAACTGCCCGGACGATTGAATCGGAGAGCTCTAACAGAACAGGCGCCAGAATGTTTGCAGCAACGAGGTCAAACGTTTCCCCAAAGGGAACTGCAGATCCGTGTCGAAATTCAGTTTGGTCGACCACAGAATTTCGTGCTGCGTTTCTCTCGGCCACGGTTACCGCCCCAGACGAACGATCAATTCCCAGCACCCGCGTTGCCCCCTGCAGAGCCGCAACAATTGACAACACACCGGACCCAGACCCCATGTCAAGCACCGACATCCCGGGGCACACATGTCGCCACAGCATGTCTGCAACAAGTCGGGTGGTGGGGTGATCTCCGAGCCCAAACGATTCCTCTGGGTCGATCAGAATCGCAGTCCTAGTGCCGTCATTGGCGTCGATTGGACGCCAAGAAGGAACAATCGTGAGTTGAGGATTGACCTCGACCGCCTGAGCAAATTCTTTCCACGCGTCACTCAATGTGATGTCAACCCACTCAACGCGACCCGCCCATCCGCCAACACAATCAGTTAGGCAGCGCTCGCTCGCTTCAACATCACCGATAACCGCCCACAGTTCGACCAATTGGCCGAGAGGGCGCTCCTCCACCGCTCGAGCTCCATGTTGCATTAAGAAATCTGCCGCGAGTTCTACCTGTGCCGGCTCTACAGAAAGCACCACGTGAACCACGTGGTTGCCCTCATTTTTGTGGTCGTCAGTCATCGATGCGGCGCAGTTCGCGGCGAAAACGACGGCCTCGTTCAACATACGAATCCGCGGCGAGTCCGATCATCGACGTGTCCGCACGCCCTTCCTTGATCGTCGCCGGAGAACCAACCGCAAGAGCCCCAGAAGGAACCTCAACGTCGTACAACACAACAGAATTTGCTGCGACAATCGCACCGGGGTGCACCACCGAACGATGGAGCACCATTGCGCCGTTACCGACGAGCGAACCGTCCATGATCGTGCACCCCTCGAGGTGGACGATATGACCGATCACGCAATCATCTCCAACAACCGTGTGATCCATCGGGGTCGTATGCAATACAGCATTGTCTTGAATGCTGGTCCGCGCTCCAATTCGGATCTCGCCATCATCCCCACGCAAAACAGCCCCTGGCCAAATCGTTGATTCCGGGCCGATCTTCACTGAACCTATGACAACCGCATCGGGGTGAACATAGGCGGTTTCATCGATCTCTGGAACTTGGTCGCCGAGTGCGTAAATAGGCATTTGAGCACCGTACCGAACAAGACAACATCAATGCGAATTCGATTCTTCCGACCACAACGAGACCTTTGCGACACGAACCGTGGCCTGAGCCGATACCGTTTCTGCCTATGTCCCGACGGATTGAAATTGAACTAACAAGCAGTCAAGATGACGGCACCTGGACGTGGCGTGCCGCTGGTGCAAAGAATCCGAAGGGCGTGCTCGATGGTGACATCCTTCAAGGTGGTGCATCCGTTGGAGATGTCATCAAAGTTGAGGTCGAACAAGGCGTAGACGGCATGTCGGTGCTGTCCGTTGTCGGTGGTCGTCAACGTAATGACTCCAACCAATTACTCGAACTCATCGGTGGAGCAGATTTCGATCCGGTGGTCGAAACACGGGCTAAGCGCGATCGCAAAGATGGCGGCCGTCGCGGAGGGCGCGACGGAGGAAAGCGCCGTCGTAACGACGGTGATGGCAAGGAAGGTTCCGATCGCCGTCCACGCAGGGAGAACCAGCGCCGTGGACCTCGGTTTACCCCTCCACCAGAACTCCCGCAACGCCCGAAACCGAAGCGTTTGAAGGCCCAACGTCATCATCGCAACGAGGTGCTTGCTGGTCTTCCTGAAGAGCAGCGCCCAATTGCCGAACTTGCACTCCAAGGAATGGCTGCAGTTCGCACACGACTGAAGTCCGAGAATGAGAAGGCGACTAAAGAAGGTCGCGCCACAATGCCGGAAGCATCGGTCTTGAAAATGGCAGAAGAATTGCTTCCTCGTCTGCGCGTGGCCGAGTGGTATGACCGAGCAGAGGCCGCAAAGAAACTGTCAGGCGACATCGATCTTCGAGATCTACGGTCGGTCGTTGCTGCGAGCGATGATCCTATGGTTGCTCGCGACAAGAGCACCCGCGCTCTCGCCGACGAACTTCGTGACCTACTTCGGACCCGTCAAGAGGAAGAACTCCAATTGTGGTTTGGTGACGTTGATGCCGCTCTTGCCATTGGTCGCGTCATTCGAGCCTTGCGTCTGTCGTCACAACCCCCGAAGGCTGGTGTTCCGTTCCCGACGGAAATTTCGCAACGGCTCGTTGACTCGACGAACGCGACGTTGACTCCTGTTGAGACGTCCGAGCGTTGGATCGCTGTTCTGGAAGCGGCGGCATTTTCGCCAATTCATCTCCTCATTGCTCCAATGGGTCTGCCGGCAAAGGTCAGCGACGAACTCACGGCAACGGTGAAGCGCCTCGCTCCAGCAATTCCGCAGGTTGCAGCACTGTTCGGTATTGAGGTCGAAGAAGGCGCTCCGATGCCTCGACCAATCCGCAATAACCCCGCAAAGGAACGCCGCGAGAAGAAAGCAGCGTCCAGCAAGAACCAGTCGAAGTCAGAAAAGCCTTCAGACAAAAGTCCTGAATCAGCGCCATTGACGAATGAAGCATCCACTGCGACCGTCGAGGGTGACGACACCTCCGCAAACTCTCCCGCAATAGAGACCGAAGTTCAATCATCAACTGGTGATGAGAATTCCGCTGATGCATCTGAGGCAGTCGTTGAAGAAAATGTCGAGGGCGACGTCGTAGGTGATGCAGCCTCAGATTCTGAATCATCAATTGATGAGGTAGCAGAAGAGGCTGCGTCGGCAGACCATGTCGCTGACGACACGGAAGACAAAGTCGCTGACGACACGGCAGGCGATAACTCAGACGACGCCTGACTCGCAGACCACGGAAAGTGGTCTCTACCATCAAGTCATGTCAGAAATCGTCACATATGAGGTTCAAGGGCGTGTAGGAGTCATCACGCTCAACCGGCCAGATGCCCGCAACGCAATTAATGGAGATGTTGCGAAAGGCGTTGAAGCAGCAGTCGATCAACTAGAAGAGGATGACAACGTCTGGGTTGGCATTCTTACCGCCAACACCGAAGGTCAAGAACGTCCAGTGTTCTGTGCCGGAGCCGACCTGAAGGCTATTAATGCTGGAAAAGGCAACGAACTTGGCACCTCTCGAGGCGGGTTCGGCGGTTTCGTCTATCGCGAGCGTAAGAAGCCCGTCATTGTTGCGGTCGACGGTCTCGCCACTGCGGGCGGATGCGAACTTGTTCTTGCTGCTGATCTCGTTGTCGCCACCGAACGTTCTGCATTCGGACTTGCAGAGGTGAAGCGCAATCTCATCGCTGGCGCCGGAGGGTTGTTCCGACTTCCAAGAGCAATTGGCCAGGCCGCGGCGATGGAAGCGATCCTCACAGGTGAACCCATTCCTGCACAACGCGCTTACGAATTGGGGCTCGTGTCACGGTTGGTGCCGGCAGGCCAAGCCATGGCCGAAGCGCACAAACTCGCTGAGGCGATCACGGCCTCTGCACCACTCGCTGTATGGGCAAGTCGGAAAGTGGTTTTGGCCTCAGCGTGGGCAGATGATGAGACCCTCAAGCGCATGACGAATGAGGAGTTCGCTCACGTTCTTGATTCAGAAGACACGAAAGAAGGCCTCACCGCGTTCATTGAGAAGCGAGCCCCTAACTGGAAGGGCCACTGAGGTCGACCGAAACGGTGATTGCTTTCGCCGTAATCGACGCCCTCTCGTAAAGATTTTTTGTCTCACGATCACCTGGAAGTGCTGTCGCCTCTAGGCGACGACTTCCAAACGCTTCCGCTATCGAACGTGCGGTGCCCAGCAGCGCATCGCCACATCCGACTTCTCGGGCTTCCTCGTGAACGAAGACACTCTCGATGACCGAAATATCATCAAGTTTGAGGACGAGAAACCCAACGGGAACATCATCAATGAGTGAGACGAGCGTTTCTACACCCTCTTCGAACCAGCGATCATTCCTTGAAGCAACAAGTTCCAACAAACGCTGTCCGCCTCGCTCACCATTCAATCCCAGGCGCGCTCGTCGCTCTAGTTCGTTGAGCTCCCCCACATCTTCAGGGAGCGCATGACGAATTACTGGTGCCGTCACCCGCTGATGATCGGACAGTCGTCGTCTCCGACCGGGCAAGTTGGAGCACCACTGCGAACGAGGAGGAAGCAACTCGGGCAGACTTTTTCATCTGAACGTTTTGGTTGCACCCCATCGACGGCCTCGGCGTTGCTATCAACCACGACTGGAGCATCGTCTTCGTCCTCGTCACCTTCTTCGACTGTCACCATTCGATCTTTAAGAATGGTGTCGAGGTCTGCCTCTACATCGTCTTCGTTGACAAGATCATCTTCATCGTCATCGTCTTCTTTCGACTGCCGTCGACTCTTCGTAGTCGAGTCATCATCGTCGTCATCGTCTTCATCTTCTTCGTCGTCAATGTCGTCAACAATTTCGTCGTCGAAGTCGCCGTCCTCATCATCGTCTTCAGAGTCGAACTCATCATCGTTGAGTTCTTCGACTTCATTTTCTTCGTCGTCAATGTCGTCAACAATTTCGTCGTCTGCCATGTTGAAGATCCTTTAAGTTCTGGGGGTGGGCGAGTCGAAGGATGTTAGGCCATTTCGACTCAAGATGATTGCATCTATTGCGATTTTCTGTGTAGCAAATTCGCTATTTCGCGCACTTTAGCGCTCTGAAGCCCGTCTCGCCTCGGCGCGACGCTCAGAATCCAGGCGCTCAAGATCCGGAGCCTCCGTCGTGAGGTGGGTCATAGAGTTTGCAACTGCACGATGGCCAGCCTGCTCAGCGATTAAACGGTGCATCTCAAGAACTACACGACGGTACGACGGATGCCCTTGAGGAGATGAACGGAGTTCAATGAGATGAATCGCCTCACGAGCGTTGAACTGCATCGAGTAACGAATGCGGTAGGCCATTGCCACGGCGTAAGAGGCTTGCTGCGCGAAATCTGGCTTGAGCAAGTCGTACAGGTCAGCAGACCGTGCCATTGACTCATCAAAAAGGTGACGCACACCTGCCTCTTCGACGAGATCAGGACGAACAAACCCGTTATTTGGTGTCAGTCGCTGCCAATCGATCGTCATGAGTCGGTGTCGCTGCAGATCCCGAAAACCGCCGTAATCGCTCAGCACGTCAAATCGGTAATCAAGCCGTTCGAATGATCGTCCGGGCTTATGACGTCGATTTTCACGATCACCAATCGCTGCCGTCAACAAGGCCGTCCGCTGCTCGTCGGTCAGCGACCGTACCTTCTCTTGGAGTTGGCGTTCTGACATTGCCGAATGCGGGTAGCAAATAGCGGCGAGCAGTTTCTCCTCGCCCTGAGGATCAAAATCAACGAGTTCGACTTCGGCTGCGTTCTCGACTGGAGTCGATCCAAACAGACTGTCGACCAGTTCCTCGGTTTGAGCGTTGATATCAGACAGGTAGGCCGACCACGCTCCCCCACGCTCCGGAACGTCAACACGACGCAAGAAACTCGGGATCACCTTGCGAAGTTCGACAAGCATTTGATCTGCGTATTCTCTGGCTTCTGGAAGCGGGTGGGCCCTCATCCGAAGCAGAAGTGCTTCAAAGGCCTGACCGCTCCCATAAATTCCGAGATTTGAGGTGGCAGAAGCAGGCAACATTCCACGAACCGCGTCAAGTGCTTTTGCACGGGTTGCCTGTCGATACACAAAATCGCTATCTCCAGGAGCCTGCGGTACGACTCTACGAATGTGTTCGGTCACCTGCTCAAGCGCATTCGAGTAGGCCTCGAACATGCGATCCATTTCGCCGATGTATCGGGTACCGACACGGGAGGCAAGGAGATGAGGATCCCGGTAGTAGCGAAATCGTCCGCCAAGGCGAGCATCGTAAGCGATATAGCGGGTGCTTTGTTCGAGATACGACATCAGTCGTCCTCGCTCGAGCACCTTGGTCAAGATATTCGATGCCTGCTCACACGCAAGGTGCACTCCTCCGAGCTGCGCAACGGAGTCATCGCCGTATTCAACAAAAACCTTTTCGTAGAGTTCCTCGGCTCGAGACAGGCCCATCGTCGCGTCAACTGATGCGTCACCTGAGATATCGAGATCTACAACAAATTCGTCAAGAAAGAGCCTCCGCAGACTTTTTGGACTGCGGCTGTAACGAGCGAACAATGCGCCCTTGACAACTTCGGGAAGATTGACCAACGCAAAAACTGGTTGGTCAAGGTTCGTGAAATACCTCCGGAGAATGTCCGCCTCAGTCGATGTGAACTCTTCGGCTACGTACGTCACCCGAGCGATGCTAGGCGGGTACGAGCCACTCGTCGTGGATCATCTCAAGATCTCAGATGAAAATCTCGCCTGCATCAGGAATCACCGTCACGATCGCTCCCCCGGCAACACGCCGAGAATGACCATCAACCACTATTTCTTCGTTTGGATGCAGTGACATCTCAAAGCTCTCTCCAACTGAAGCAGTCAATTGCGGATGAGGAAGATGAGAACCAGAGGCTGCACGCCGCCAGGCTAAGCGTCGCTGACGAAATGACATTGCCTGATGAACGTCGAGACGGTCAAGACGCCCATCATTTGGGTGGGCGCGAGGACAAGCGTTTACACCTTTAAATTCACCGCAATTTGAGACAAGAATCGCCCGGCCGCGAAGTACGCCGAATAGCCGGCGACGAATGAGAACATTTGCGATAGCCAGACCAAGGCGCTCACCATTATCTATTCGACGCACATCAATTGCATCAACCATCATTCGACGAGTCACGTCCTGCCCGGCCGGCGCTCCAAGTGATGAATGCAAGGATCCACCTCGAACGATGACAGGTTGACCTGCAGCGATCGATACAGCGACATCACTATCGGAATAGCCAACCACGGCGTTCGGGGGCGCTGAACTTACTGGAATTCCCCAGTCCTCCCCGGCACGTATTGTCATGGCCTGATTTCCTCGGTGTCCGTATCGACAGCCGCAGGGTCGCCATCGCTGCCATCTGCCCCCGCCACATCAATCACCACACCACGGGTACACATTGCAACCGCATCACGGGCAGCTGCGCGGATAGTTGGGTCAACCGACACCTCGCCAATCTGCCGGCACAGGTCAATAACCTGTCGGAGATTTCGCACAATGTCGCCGCCAGCAAGTTCTCCATCATCAACGAGATCTGCCAGTTCGACACCTGAGCACCAGCCGTGTGCCAATGCAAGGAATCCCGCATCAGGAGGCCGGTGAGCAGATAGTCCGTGCTTCCCTTCAACAACATCAATCTGAAGGCTCAACCCTTCAAGCTTCCGAAAACGGTCTTGCAGTTCTCGGGTTGGAAACCATGGTGGCGGTGGATCGTCAGGCCCTCGATACTCATACACAATAGATGACACAAGACCCGCCAATTCCGCTGGCGAAAGCTCGTTAAAGAGCCCTGCTCGCAATGCCTCAACCACAAGAAGATCCGACTCATGGAAGATGCGCGACAGTACACGGCCGTCATCAGTCAACTCCCAGCGCTTTTCGTCCAGGAACCCCATTTCGGACATGACCGAAATAACGCCATCGAAGTCGCGTCCAAGCGAGCCACGTCGCGATGAAATATCGTTCTCGAGGCGAGCGATTTCCTTCGCTCGACGATCGGCGTCTTCTGCTGCCCGCAGGCGCATCTTGAGGTCAGGATCAAGTTCGACAGGGTGAACTCCTGAACCACGCGATGCTCCACTCTGTCCAGACCGCGGAGCACGAGAGCCCTCCGGTCGCAATTTTGCCCGTTTCAACCGACGAGATGCTTCCTGACGAAATTCTTTTCGATGTGGCGAAAATGCCCCGGGCATGACAACAGTCCCGACGACCGCTCCGTCGCCAACGAATTCTTGTGAAGGCACTGTCGCCAGCTTCCCACTTGCGGTGATGAGCGAAAGCCGAAGCCCACCTGCTCGATGTGCAGTTGCTGCTATCACTGCAGGACCGCGGTATGCGCCCACAGCGGTGTACACCACGTCGCCTGGCCGCAGGTGGGTGAGGTCAGTGGATCCACCACCCCGATCCTCCCCGACATCTCGTTTCAGCTCGCGATACTCGTTGATGTCACCGTAGGGGCTTTGTGACTGCTGACGACGGTCGTTGTATTCAGTGCGGCGTCGGGCAAGACGTGCTTGCAAGCGGACCACATCGTGATCGCGTTGGTACTGAGCGAAAGACAACATCAACATTTCGCGAGCTTCCTCACGACTGCACCTACTGACGAGATTTGCGACCATGTTGAACGTGGGGCGAAATACCGACCGCAGGTTGTAGGACGAACTTCCCGCCAGTTCAGCAACCTCGGAGTACCGAACGAACGGACTCCACAGCACAACGGCATGACCCACTTCGTCAAGTCCGCGCCGACCAGCACGACCTGTCAACTGAGTAAATTCACCGGGGTTCAGCGATACATGGTGATCGCCGTTGTATTTCGTGGTTTTTTCGATCACCACCGAAGTTGCGGGCATATTCACACCAACCGCGAGCGTCTCAGTTGCGAATACAACCTTGAGAAGTCCGGCGATGAATGCGTGTTCAACGATTTCTTTGAATGCAGGGACCATCCCTGCGTGATGCGGAGCCACACCGGACATCAACTGGTGAATGAACTGCTCTACCCCGAGCGCAGAGAGATCGTCGGCATGAAAGTCTTCCAGTCGCCGATCAACAATTTGCATGATCAAATTCTGTGACTCTTGCGAAATGAGTTGAATACCGGCATTTGCCGCCATTGACGCTGCCTCGTCACACTGCCGTCGGCTAAAAATGAAGTAGATCGCCGGAAGCATCCCGCGTTCATCGAGAGCATCAACCACCTCAAGCCTTGTCGGCGTTGCGAGTTTTCGTGTGCCTCCTGAGCCACCTCGCTGACGCTTACCGGACCACCGGTGCCGGGCCCCTGATTCGTCAAGCCGAACCGCATCACGATTCACGGCACCGCCAACAAACGTTGGCAAAAAATGCAGACGATCGTTCGTTTTGTCGAACACCATGTAGTGGTTCTCGAGCGGAACAGGACGAGTGGTTTCAGTAACGACAGCAGTTCGGTAACGGACCTCTGTCATCCATTCAGCGAGTTGTGGCGCGTTACTCACAGTCGCAGAAAGACAGACGAGCCGGATCGAAGTATCGAGATGGATGATGATCTCTTCCCAAACTGGCCCTCGATATGCATCCTGAAGAAAATGCACTTCATCGAGAATGACGTAGTCAACCTCGTCAAGCGCCGATGAACCTGCGTACATCATGTTGCGCAGCACTTCGGTGGTCATCACAACAATCGAGGCATCAGCATTAATTGCTACGTCCCCGGTAAGTAGCCCAACTCGCTCCTCTCCGAAGAGGTCAACGAGATCATGAAATTTCTGATTGGAAAGTGCTTTGAGCGGTGTTGTGTAGAAGCTTCGTCGCCCTCGCTGAAGCGTTGCCGCAAGGGCGTATTCCGCCACAACCGTCTTTCCGCTACCCGTAGGAGCAGCTACGACGACGTCATCACCGCGAGCAATGGCGTCACAGGCTTCGCGTTGAAACCGGTCGAGAGGAAATGCGAGTTGCTGCGCGAACCAACCATGAACATCACCGCTTGTCGACGATGACACCTCAGTCAATGGGCTCCCCTGCCGAACGTCGCCTGCGGGTGAGCAGTGATCCCACACCGATTGCCGCAAAATACAAAACGATCATCGGTACTGAGAGACTGGCAAGCGAGACAGGGTCTCCAGATGGGGTGATCGCTGCGGCGATGAAGACCACACCAACAATTGCATACCGCCAAACGCTAAGGAGGGCCTTCGGCGTCAACACACCGATGAGTTGCAGAAACACGAGCAACACTGGCACCGTAAAACCAATCCCGAATGCGATCACCATCAGCGTGACCAGCCTGATGTAGGAACTCACTCGGAAGACCTGGTCGACGCCATCTCCTGACCATTCGATGAGAAATTCGATGGCTCGACCGAGGGTAGAGAACGCAAGTAGTCCTCCGGAGGCGAATAGCGCTAGAGCACTCACGATGAAGCTGACGGCATAGCGGCGTTCGTTCTTGTGCATCGCCGGAACGATGAATTTCCAAATCTGCCAAAGAATGACGGGCAAGCCAAGGATGATGCCACCGTAAGTGGCAATTCTCATTCGGGTCGTGAAACCCTCCACCGGATCCATGGTGAACAAGCTCACCGAGTCAAGAGCCGAGTCATACGAAAGACCGCAGAACCCGGGCTGCCGGCGGCGACACAGTTCGAGATATGGCTCGGTCAAGAACCGCAACACCGAGTTGTACGCGAACAGAACCACAACGGCTCCCGCTGCTACTGCGAGAGCCGAGCGAATAATCCGTGACCGCAATTCCGCGAGGTGCTCCATGAGGCCCATCGTTCCGTCGGAAGGAACGGCCCGTTTTGTACGGCGCCACAACTTCATGTTGACGCTGTGCCTTGCTCATCGGCTGATGGTTCCTCTGAAGTAGCGGTGTCTTCAACGCCATCATGCGCAGATTGCTCAGTGCTGTTCATCACGTCGGATTGATTGTCAGGCATACCAGAGGCAATTGCGTCGTTTATTGAGGCCTTCATGTCGTTCACGGGCTCCGAAACAGCGTCACGAAGGTCATTCAAGGGCTCTTTGACCGCAGACTGAAACTCTCTGTTAAACCCATCACCTAACTGGCGGATTTGTGCGTACATACGGCCAACCCATCGAGCCGCCTCCGGCAACTTCTCTGGACCCAACACAACCAATGCCAATAGCGCAATGATGATGAGTTCTCCACCCTGCAGGTTGAACACCTCATGAAGTCTACGAGCATGAAAGCATGGCAGTAGTGGAGCAACAACAACTTCCATCTTTGAACGGATCCTCGATTTTGTTTGCTCATCGAGGGGCTCGTGCTCACGCGCCCGAAAACACAATGGAGGCGTTTCATCTCGCCATCCGGCTAGGTGCAACTGGCCTCGAAAGCGACGTATGGGTCACCAACGACAACGTTGCGGTTCTCGACCATGACGGAAAAGCCCAAGTCGGCAGACTGCGCTCGAGAGCGATCCGTGACGTCGCATTTGAGCAGCTGCCTGCCCACATTCCGAAACTCATCGATGTACTCGAGTTACTCATGGTGTACCCACATCTTCAATTGTCACTTGACATCAAAGATGACAATGCGTTCAGCCATACGCTTCACACCATTGAGGACACAAACGCCAGCCTCGCTTCACGCGTCTGGCTGTGTCACCCGAACCAAACCCTGCTGCAACTCCAGCGACGCTCATTTCCTGAGGCTCGACTGGTGAACTCGGTGCGACTTAATTCGATTCGAGAAGGGGTCGAAGTTCGCTGTGCCTCACTCGCGAACGACGGTATCGATGCCCTGAACATGCGTTTCGATGATTGGAATGGCGGCCTCGTCACACTTGCGCATCGATTCTCTCGGTTCGCATTTGGCTGGAATCTGCAACAGCCACATGAGATTCGTACCGGGCTTCGAATGGGACTCGACGGAATCTTCAGCGACTACGTCGACCGTATGGTCGATGCAGCAACCGAACGCTCCCTATAGCCACTGCCAGTTCGACCGCGGCCAAAAGACGACAAAAGCTCGGCCGACAATGTCATCGAGCAGAATTGGTCCTAGCGCTCGACTGTCCTGGGAACCAGCGCGGTTGTCGCCCATCACGAAGACCGTTTCTTCCGGAACGATGAGCGGACCGAAATCGCCCCCACAGTTACCTGGGGTCACAACTGTCGGATCGAGATACGGCTCAATGAGCAACTGGCCATCGATGCGAACCTCACAACTGCGCATTTCTACCTCTTCACCACCGATAGCGATGACGCGTTTGATGAGATCGCGCTCATTCGTACCGCGAATCTCGTGAAGTACAACAACATCTCCCCGATTCGGGTCGTGAAGGCGATATGAAACTTTGTTAACAAAGACCCGGTCGCCGGTCTCCAGAGTTGAGTACATCGATGAACCCTCAACAACAAAATGGGCTAGCAGGAAGGTTCTTACGCCGAGAGCGACGACGAGCGCAATGACAACGACCAAGGCCCAATCGAAGAAGGCCTTTGCTCCCCTACCTAGGGCAGCCAGGCCGGTATTCATCGAGCGACTGTCATCGCTGTCCTCGGCGTTCACCGAATGGTCTTCGTGCAGAATCTCGCTCATAGACGTGCCTAACCGTACCTTCTGCCAGCCCTAAGCGTCGGTCACTTTTCTTCGACTCACAGTTGTTGCATGAGACGTTCAACACGTTCGTCCGTTGCTGCGAATGGGTCCTTGCATAACACGGTGCGCTGTGCCTGATCGTTCACCTTTAGATGCACCCAGTCAACTGTCACGTCTCGCCCTCGCTCACGTGCCCTTCGAATGAAGTCGCCCCGCAACCGAGCTCTCGTGGTCTGAGGTGGCTCATGGCGTGCCATCTCAATCGATTCGTCATCACATATTCGCTGTGCGCGGTCACGCTTCTCAAGTTTGTAGAACATGCCGCGCTCTCGTGACACGTCGTGGTACTGCAAGTCGACGAGCTGAACCTGAGGATCACCTAACGCGAGGCCGTGCCGCTCTCGGTATGCCTCAATGAGCTTGTACTTAATCACCCAATCAACCTCGGTATCGAGCTCCAGCGGATCTCGTTCGATGGCGGTGATGCAGTGTTCCCACATTCGTAGCGCCATCATCTCCTCATCGTTAAATCCGCGGCGATCGGAGTAGTCCAGCGCCGCTTGGAGAAATTCTCGTTGGATATCAAGAGCGCTGAGTTCACGACCAGTGGCGAGTTGCACGCGCTGGCGACACGTCATGTCGTGGCTGATATCTCGAATCGCCCGAATTGGGTTTTCGAGCGAAAAATCGCGAAAAGAGATCGTGGGGTCCTCGAGCATTCGGAGTACGCATGCGACTACTCCAACCTTAAGAAAGGTTGTGTATTCGCTCATATTTGAGTCGCCAACGATGACGTGGAGCCGACGAAAACTTTCCGCGTCGGCGTGTGGCTCATCGCGAGAATTGATGATCGGTCGGCTTCGAGTTGTCGCCGAACTGAGACCTTCCCAAATGTGATCAGCCCGCTGAGAAATCGCATAGATCGGGCCTCGTGCGGTGTTGAGCACCTTGCCTGCTCCGGCATAAATCTGTCGAGTAATGAGAAACGGGATGAGATGCGATGAGTACAACGACGGATCATCGCTTCGCCGTGTCAAATAGTTCTCATGGCAGCCGTACGAATTGCCTGCCGAGTCGGTGTTGTTCTTGAAGACAAAGACGGTTCCTCTCACCGATTCTGCCTCAAGTCGCGCTTCCGCACTGATGGCAAGTTGCTCCACGATTCGCTCCCCTGCTCGATCGTGGGTGACGGCCTCGACAAGTGAATCGCATTCAGGCGTTGCGTATTCAGGATGTGAACCTACGTCGAGATACAGGCGACCTCCATTTGGAAGAAAGGCATTCGATGATCGACCCCACGCAACGACATCCCGAAAGAGATATCTCGCAACCTCGTCAGGCGTCAGACGCCGTTGACCTCGAAACGTGCAGGTGACTCCGTACTCGGTTTCAAGACCGTAAATACGGCGCTCCATTTCTCCACGCTAGCCAACGAACCGCACACCTGCCGGATCGTTCACTTCATGCGAAAGCGAAGGGATGAACCTAATCGTGCGCCGAGCACCGCCGAGATACCGGAATCATCAACGACTGCTGCAACTGGGTAACCCCCGGTCACAGGGTGTTCGCGGCCGAGAACGATCGGTTGACCATTAGGTGGAATCTGCACCGCCCCAACGATCATTGGTTCACTTTGCCCATTCGCCGATTGCACCGGCAATTCAACAAGGCCGCCTGCAAGGCGAACACCGACCCGTGAATTGTTCTCAACAACCCAATTCGTCGACGTCAAGGTCGACAGCGCTGACGGCCCAAGTCGATCGAGGTGCGGTCCCGGCAGCAGAGTGATCTCCAACTGGGCAGGTCGAGAGGCAATGAGATCAGTTGGCGGCCCAATCGATGCCGTCCCAACCTGCAGTTCCGCTCCGGCCGACACGTCAACGGCAACGAGATCAGCCATCGAGTCAGCGCTAAGAGAACCAAGAATTGGTGCTCCTGAGAAGCCGCCTGACACCGCAAGATACGCCCACTGGCGTCCCGCTTCTGGGCTCACCCTTACTTTCTCGCCCTCAGCAACCAGCCTGGGCGACGTCCAATTGCTCGTGGCGATAAGCGATCGACTGACGCACTCAACGACCAGACCCCCAGCGGTTTCGATAACCGGCGCAAACTCGCTATTTCCAAGCGCCCGATTCAGCACTCCGGCAGCAATGATGTCAACTGCACCCGAACGACCAAGCCCCAGGTGCGCATACCCGGGCCTGCCTTGGTCTTGAACCGAAGTTGCAATCCCAGGCTCGATAATCCTGAAACCAATCATGGTTTACGAATAAACCTCACCCGGCGGCCAGGCTCAATGAGGGCTGGTGGGTTGCTTTCCACGTTCCACAGCGTCGCGTCTGTTGTTCCAAGTAGGTGCCATCCACCCGGAGAGGGATTGGGGTACACCGCTGAGTACATCGCAGCGATTGATACAGATCCTGCGGGCACTCTCGTGCGAGGAGTTTCGCGACGGGGAAGATGAAGCAAAGGATCAAGTCCAGCGAGGTAGGCAAATCCTGGAGCAAAACCGCAAAAGGCTGCAACGAATTCAGAGTTGAGATGACGATAAATGACCTCCTCAACCGACATTTCGCAAGCACGTGCCACTACCTCAAGGTCTTCGCCGTTGTAGTCCACCTCAATTTCAAGCGGTTCGAGGTTCAGTTTTCGTTCGGCCACGTCAACGACCGAAAGAATCTCATTCAACTTTACAACTGCGTTGCGGCGAGCAGATTCATGCTCGCACCTCACCAACATTGTTGATTCAGCAGGAACCACGTCTGACACTCCCTCAAGGTTGAGAGCCCTGAGTTCTGCGGCGACCGTAGCGGTTGGAAAACCATCTAGCCGAATATGAAGACTGTGGGTGCCAATCGGCACCACATCGACGCCGGCGATGTCAATCACGTGAATGAGTAGACGCCGATGCCTTCGGCTTCGAGGGCGTCACGAACTGCTCGAGCAATTCCAACTGCTCCGGGGGTGTCGCCGTGCACACAAAGCGATCGAATCGGAACCGGGACTACTCGGCCCGAAATACTCGTCACGGTTTGCGTCATCACCATATGAACTGCTCGTTCCGCAATCATTTTCGGGTCGGTGAGTACCGCACCTTCATCACGACGTGAGACCAGGGTTCCATCGTCGTTATAGGCCCGATCAACAAACCCTTCTGCAGCGACATCAAGACCCGCGTGGTCAGCAGCAGCAAGCAACGCAGACCCCGGAAGTCCCAGCACCGCCATCGAATGGTCGTAATCAGCGACTGCTTCAACAACTGCATCGGCGACGGCGCGTTCAGCACAGGCTGCGTGATAGAGCGCCCCGTGTGGCTTGACATACGAAACTTCACTTTGAGCGACCTGCGCAAACGCGTCAAGCGCTCCAAGTTGGTACAACACGGCATCGGTGAGTTCTGCCGGTTCCATATCAATGCGGCGTCGACCAAAACCCACGAGATCCGGGTACGACACTTGGGCGCCGATTCGAACCATGCTTCGCACAGCTGCTTCACACACGGCTCTCAAGGTCGATGGGTCGCCAGCGTGGAACCCACAGGCGATGTTGGCGCTTGTGACGATCTCGAGCATCTGGGCATCATCTCCTAGACGCCAGACTCCGTAACCTTCGCCAAGGTCGCTATTCAGGTCTACCGAAGGCATTGCTGATCATTCTTGCAGGACGG
>Ga0181602_10001150_pt1 | contig 23970 bp, 25 predicted proteins | sample 041ome_14_FD_148640 | JGI IMG/M metagenome (GOLD analysis project Ga0181602, IMG submission 148640) | Coastal salt marsh microbial communities from the Groves Creek Marsh, Skidaway Island, Georgia - 041408US metaG (spades assembly) | ecosystem: Environmental > Aquatic > Marine > Intertidal zone...
TCATCACCCACAGTACTTTTCAGGAGACGTCCTAAATTCGCTTTACTATTAGTCAATTCAGCTGACAAAGGTAGGTTTATGGATAAAACGGCCTGCTCTAATTTTTCTTTCCAAGTGCGATCGTCTTGTGCAAATTCATTTTGAACTCGTGATCTTAATTGCGAAGATATTGGTTTTAAAGTTTGTAGAGGATATAAAACGTCAAAACTCGCCGGTTCTGCGTCTGGCATTTGTACCATAAATGAACACACAATAACAGTATCTGCACCATCAACAAACGAGACAAATTGGATATTTTCTTCTCGAGACAATGGCTCAAAACTCGTGACAAAGAGGTCCTTCCATGCGTTCTCCATGGCCCGGTTCATTCCATCAGTAATTATTTGGATAATGCGCTGTTCAGTCGCCGTAAATTCTCCTTTAGCTTGGTGCAAAGCTTTAATTTTTGAACCACCATAATATGAATTAGTCAAAATGGAGACAAATGAAGACTGCACTACCAAAAGCGAGTTACCTCTCAACTCGTCTAGTCTATTAGTTGTCACACTTACAAAGTTGTCACAGCTTTCAACATACTCATCAAACGACTTCACTTCCGGAGGAAACGACGAGATCCGAGGCATAATTCGCAACATTGGCAAAAATACTGAGCGTGTAAATCTGCAGATTTTTTCGTTGACCATTCTAAGTGCGTAATAGTCACCAAGAAGCGAAAGATCTTCTGAACCAAAATCAAATTCTCTAACCGCAGTTGAATCAAAAACCGCAGGCGTATCTTCCTGTTTATCAGTTGCATCAAGCCCACCAAGGAGAGCTTCAACTTCATCATTTGAAAGTTTTCTAGAACCAACCATTTAAATTTGGCCTCTTATTGGAGCACAAAGGACGTGAAGTGAACTCCTTCGACACCGCCAAAGCCCTCAAGATCCAGCAACTTAACATTTATTGCGTCCTTAATGCTATTGGCAAGATTATCCCTACCAATTTTACCATCAATATCATCGACAGAATACGTACCTATAACGCCCAGAACTTCAGACCGAAGAGCCATTTGGTGTTTTTCAACATTTTCAATTACTGTTTCATCATATTGTGTAGATACTCCTACACTAACTTGCAAAAACTGCTTTGATTTATTTAAGTTAGTCGTAAAGTTATCAGCAAAAGTATAGTAACTGGTCACAAATGTCTCATTTACGGGCGTCTCTTTTGAAACCTTTTGAGGCTCTAGATTTTCTTCGTCAAGCCCATCAGCACTGGGTAATTGTCCCGCTTGCTTAAGTTTCTTCTCAATCAGTTCTTCCACCTGTTCAACAGGCGTTTGAGTGGGCATGAATAAAAAAGCGCCCACACCAACACCTAGTCCCAGTAATAAAACTGGACCTAATCCAAACATGGCAATTTTTGTGAAGTTAATTTTTCGTTTTGGAGCTTCTTCAGCCATTATCTCATCCTAAGCAATCAGGTTCAAACCGGTTGGTGTTCTATAAGAACTAGCAGTCTGGGTGTTTAGTTTGGTGGTACGCTCTAGAGCGCTGTTTACTTTGCCTGCAGCCTTATTTCGGCTTTGATTTGCACTCTGTTTTTGCTGGTCAGCGCCGCTTTGCATTCCAACTGAGAACCCCGCAAGTTTCATACCATTTTGACTTGTAATTTGTAACAAAGAGTCTTCGTTCGCGCGTAAAATACTTGCTGCAGCCTGGGTTTCAGCAAACATTCGAATATCAATCGACTGCTTATCCATTGAAATATTGACCTTAATTTTTCCAAAGCTCTCCGGCTCAAGGTTAATCTCAAAATTTTCATTTCCACTAAGAACCTTGTCAACGACCAGCATACTTATTTTGGAGGCATATTGGGCATCATACAATGAAATATTATTAGTTAGGTTTGGCGCTGATCCGCTTGAACCGGCTGAAGATCCAGTTTGAGACGCAACCTGATAGCTAAGTTTTTCATTTGAGGAAGTAATTAGGTTGATACCTTCGCCAGAAATCAAACCCAGTCTGGCCGATGCTCCAGTAGGCGCTTCAAACTGTACCCTTGCAACAGATGTCACTCTCAGAGCCTCTGCGGCTTCAAGAAAAGATTTCGGATTGAAAGGCTTAGACGTATTTTTAAAGTCACTTAAATTTTCATCCACTCCCTCATTTAAAAAAACTATTTTGTCATTTTTAGAATCTAAAGACGATTTTACTTCACGTTCTATCGCGAAAATACTAGTAGCTATATTGTCATACTTTCTATCAACCATCCTAGAGATATGTTGGATTTCTTGATCTAAAATTAACTTATTTTGAGTCAAATTATTAAACTTATTTTGGATATCAATTGATTGCAGTTCCACAAAGTTATCTTTCTGAGCTGCCACAACATTAGATACATAACTCGCTGCCTCCCTTCCTACAGCATTAGTTTGCAAAACTATTTGAGTAGTATGGGAGGAGGCTGTCGACATTTCGTTCAGCGTTCGAACGAGCTCCCTAATGGAATGGACAGTGTCATCTACTTCGTTGATCGAAGCATCCGGCAGTAACGCTTGCTGCTGTAGGGCCATACCGTGATCTTGCACAACGCCACTATAGTTTTCTCTAGCTAAACTAATTTGGAACCTTACAAAGTCTGGCAAATTTTCTAGATTAGTTTCTTCAGGTATGGCCATAACTACAAGCAATTTGGATCGTGGGTCAACGCTAGGGTCGATCTCAACAGTACGTGTAACACCAATCAAACCTGGTGAGGAAAATTCGTCAACGGGCCCTAAACCGCCTTGAGCATCCAACAAATCAACTTTTACAGAAATAAACTTATCAAAAGTCTCTGGCCGCACTTGCGTATTCTCAATCTCAATAGGCACCACTTGTGGTACCAGAATTTCGCCAGAAGCTATTGCTTCAGAATTTTTTAAGGTGCCGTTTAAATCATCGCCCTGTAAACTTGCCTTCAAGTCTCTGATATCAAAAAATATCGAAGACGCTTGGGAAACATCGAGCTCAAGTGGAACAGCTGCAACCTGCAGTAGATCCGTCAACGCCCTCAAACTCTTGTCCTGGGAACTATCCAACTCAAGTGGAACAGCTGCACCCTGCAGTGGATCCGTCAACGCCATCAAACTCTTGGTCTGGGAATTATCTAGCTCAGGTGGGACAGCCGCACCCAGCGGTAGATCGGTCAAAGCTGTCAAGCTCTCTTCTGATGATATGGCAGCTCCGGGTATCATCTCGTTAAGAGCTGGCTCAATTTTATAGTCTTTAAATGTATCACCACTCAATTTCACACCAGTTGTCTCTCCATCGGCCAGATCAATCGCAACTAAGAGTTTTTCCAAAGATGATAAATTGAAGCCAGAATAGTTTTGGGGGTGCTTAATATCATTAGTGACAATATCGTTAGTAACCAAATTAAGTCTAGAATCTACAAACGAGGCTGTCGCGCTTAAATCAAGGTTAGCTAATATATTCCCACCGTTTTCTAGATGGCCAATAAGTCCGTCTAATCCATGTTCCTCAACAAGGCTTTCCACAGTATTATCAAATTTTATGAACTCATTATCGATTACTTGAGAGAGAAGATCTTGTGGTGTCAGTTCGCTGCCAAGCTTCCCGCCTAGTTCACCAAGGCTGATATTAATCTGTTTATTGTCAAACAACTCATCGGATTGCTCATCATTTAAAGAAGCTAGCATCATAGAGAAATTTTCAAAGAGACCCTCGCCCTGCCCACCTGAAGCATTTTTCGACCCTAATTGTAAATCGCCATGGGCTGACCCAACACCACCACTAAAAGCAATACTCATCCGAAAGACTCCAAACCTATTGGTGGTGGAACTGCAAATTTTGTACCAATTACTTTTTTTGAAAGAGTATATCTCGATCAAACTCTTTTAATTCTTTTTCTCTACGCTCTTCTGCGTTCAATTCATTCAATTTTTCTAAAATTTTTCTATTTTTACGTTCGTGTGAAGATACTAATTTTTGCAAATGTATTTTTTCAGTCATAAGAAATTCAATTTTGTTTCCCACGATTTCTTTCTGGCTAATCATTTTTTCACGAAGTTTACTATTAATCAAAATTCGGTGACTAGTTTGCACGACACCGGGCTCTACTGTCTCGTCGATATTAAAGGTTAAATCAGTTTCTAGTTTACGAATTTTCTCGATATTTTCATTCATACTACTCAATTCAAACTGAGTTTTTAATTTTTTAGCTTTACCGTGCCGGTAAATTAAGTCAAAGATCTTATACTTAGCCATGCTACAATTACTCGAATAACGTTGAGAGCAAGCGCTCAGTTTGTACGAATGAAAAATTTTCAGCCTGGTTTTGGTGCAAAAAGCCGACGATTTTCGGCCATAATTGGACTGCCAAATCAAGGTCTGAATCCTGACCTTGGACGTATCCCCCCATTAAGAGAAGATCTTGGTTTTCTTGATATATAGATACCAATTTCCTTAACTTACGTGCATTTTGTAAATGTTTTTCACTACACAATTCATCCATCAATCTACTCACAGAATTACCAACATCAATCGCTGGATAAACTCCCTGCTGAGCCAGCTTTCTTGACAAAACTATATGACCGTCCAAAATTGCCCGAGCATTGTCAACGATTGGGTCTGCAACAGTATCATCGCCATCAGCAAGAATGGTGTAGATAGAGGTGATTGAACCCACTGAATATATACCAGCTCCAGTTCGCTCAATCAGTTCAGGTATTAATGAAATTACAGATGGAGGATACCCTCTAGCCGTCGGTTGCTCTCCCAAAGACAATCCAATTTCTCTTTGAGCATGAGCTACGCGGGTTAGCGAGTCTAGAATCAGCAAAACATTTTTACCTTGGTCGCGAAAGTACTCTGCAATGCTTGTAGCCCTTTTAGCCCCCTGTAACCGGAGAAGCGCAGATCGGTCTGCAGGCACTGCAACAATGATAACCTTGTGCTTTGAATGCGAGCTTGTAATTTCTTTTGAAAACGAAGCTAATTCCCTTCCTCTCTCTCCAATTAGACCAACTACAATAACATCCGCTTCTGCGCATCTAGTAATCATACTCAAAAGAACCGACTTACCAACGCCAGAGCCAGCGATAATGCCCATTCTTTGTCCACGGCCAATGGATGTTACAGCATTAATACTTTTAATCCCAACATCAAAGATTTCTGTAATTTCCCCTCGATCAAATGGATTAACAGTTTTTCCTTCTACTGGGTAACGCTCCTCCGCATCAATTGACCCTTGTCCATCAAGTGGGTGACCCAGCCCATCAATTACACGACCCAAAAGGTTCGGCCCAACTTCAATTTCTTTAAGTCCAAAAGAAGCAGTGACTTTGTCACCACTTAAAATTTTTGAAGATTTTTCGTATTGAAAAATTATGTTTTTATTATCCCTAAAGCCGACAATAGCTCCCTTTGATGAAGCTCCAAGCTTTGATTCAATAATGCATTCCGAGCCAATTGATGCTGGAAAGTGACTACTTTCGATTACCTGTCCGTCAAAAGAAACTACCGTACCACTAAATTCAATGTTCTCAGTCACAGAAACCCGTTTCTTCACGCCGAGAAACGTCCTTTCAAGCATAGATTTCTGGCCATGAGATTGATATTTTTCATGATTACTCGGCATTTTAGATTAATCTCCAACCGCGAGATCGAACAATGAAACACGTGCCGATGATTTGGAACTTAAAACTTCGAACTCTCCTCGTTTCAAATTGTCTTGTCCATGAAATGTATATTGCAAGCCATCATCAAAGTTTAATCCAGTCAAAATCTCAAAATCTTTAGAATTCAAATACACTTTCACCTCATCATCATTTCCAGCTATTTGTTTTGCTGCTTCTGAAATTTTTTTGCTAAATGGAGCTGGGATTTCGTCAATCCTCATACCTGCAAGACCCGACGCCAACGACAAAACAAATTCAGATATTTGTGTTTCTAATTCATCAGCGATGAAATTGGACGCACCAATTATTGCCTGAAGGGCGTTCGAAAACTCTTCTTCTCGTTCGACGAATTGACTCGTGAAACTCGCTTTTAATTCCTCAATTTTTTTTTCAAAATGGGTGTTTTCATCTCGAGAATGCACCTGAGTAAAGGTGTCCTCCGCCTCACCCACTAATTCTAAGTCTGAAAGAGCCTCTTTAGAATCTTCCAGATCAGTTTCGTCATCAAAACCTTTAGTCTTTATTTTATGAGAATTTCCGGGCACAATATTTTCTGCTGCATCCTGGTCATGTATTTTTTGATCAATAGCATCATCGATCGCACCCAAAGCACCTTCGGAAACCGTTGCAAAGTTCTCTTCCCCAACCGAAACCTGTGCGTTAGAAGTCTCGTCAAGATGTTGTTTTTCGATATCATCCAACAAATCATTTTGACTGTTGGTGTGCTTTTCCTGTTTAAAAATCTCATTATTGGTGTCGCTGTCTACAAGATTTGAACGAACCAAGTCAAAAAGACTGCTAGACTTAAATAACCTTTCCTCATTTTCCTCTGCAATATTATCAGGTCGAAACTCAGTAAGGCTAGCCGCTTTAAGCAAACCCACTAAATCAGAATTTTTCAAAACTCCCTCGTCATCGTCAGGTGTATTAGATGGTATTTCCATTAAACCATCTCCTCACCGCCACGACCAGCAAGAACAATTGTGCCATCATCTGAAAGTTTTCTAGCCACGTTGATAATTTGTTTCTGAGCCTCTTGTACCTCAGTTAGTCGGACAGGGCCCAACGCCTCCATTTCATCACGAATATTTGCGGCAGCACGCGTAGACATACAGCCCAACAATTTATCTTGAAGCGCAGTTTCTGCTCCCTTCATCGCAATAATCAAAACATCTTGATCAACAGATCTAAGAAGCGTTTGTAGAGACCTATCATCAGAGCTTGAGAGGTTCTCAAACACAAACATATTATCCTGGATCTCAGCCATGAGGTCTTTGTCCTCTTTCTTGATAGAGGTAAGGATACGTGTTTCCATTTCTGTTTTTGTAAAGTTCATAATTTTGGCAGCAGCTTTTACGCCACCAATTTTGGACGCTCGAAGAGAGGTGTTTGCAGCAAATTTTTCTTTCATAACTCGCTCTAATTCTTTTACGGCGCCAGGTTCAACTGTCTCAATTGTTGCAATGCGCCTGACGATGTCCGCTTGGATTTCGTTCGGCAACAGAGTTAGGACATCTGCTCCTAAACCAAAATCTAAGTAAGAAATAATCAGGGCCTTAATTTGGGGATGCTCATCTATTATCAACTCAGAAATTGCACGAGCATCCATCCAATCTAAAATATCAATCGCTGACTCTGAACTTGCTGGAGTAATGCGTCCTAATACAGACTGAGCTTTATCTTCACCCAACGCACGAACCATAACATTTTCAATGTAACGTCCGGCACCTAACCCCAAGCCTGTTTGCTTTTTAATAGTTTCGAGAAATTCATCCAGAACCATATTAACAGTAGTTTGATCGACCCCAGCCACGGAATACATCGCAGTACCCAAGTGCTGAACCTCTTTAGGAGTCAAGTTTTGCAAAACTTGCGCCGCTTCCTCTTCGCCAAGAAGCATCATGAGAATGGCAGATTTCTCAGTACCAGAGAGTACTGCTAATTTTTCGGTGTCTGATACTTCTTCAGCCATTTTCCACTCCTATTAAAGCAAATTAAGATCGTTCCGCATCAACTGCTTAAAGACGTTAGCTACGCGTCCGGCTTCATCGGCTACAATCATTCGAACTAACGCAACCTTATCATCATATGTATTAGCTGTATCTAGAAGGTCAGCTGAAATCCCACTCTTCTTTTTAGGCTTCAGTTTTGCTTTTATACCCTCCAGGGTTTCTCCCTCATCCACCTCAACGGCTTTAGTGGCTTCTACGCGTTGCGTAGCTAAATCCGCCATTGTCTCCGCCTCAGCATATAATTCCATAACCGAGTTAGTACTTGAAGTAGGAACTAAAATTCTCGATAGCATGGGACGTACGACACCGAGAGACACAAACCCTAGCAGAAATACAATCAGAGTTTTTTCAATTATTGATTTAAACCAAGTAGTTTCATACCAGTCAATTTGCTCACCAAAAATTTCTTCATTAAACAGCTGCGATGTAATTGTTAAACTATCACCGCGCTCAGTTTTTATTCCGATGGCACTGGCAATTAATTGCTCCATTTCATTTTTAATTTTTTCTGAAATAGGTTCATATGTAATCTCTCCTGTATCTGGGTCGATCACTTTTCGATCTCTAACCAACACTGCAGCATCAATCCTAGAAATAGTGTTGGAAGGTGTTTTTACAGTTTCAAACTTACGACTAACCTCATAATTTTTTAGTTCGGTTGAAGATTTAGTTTCAAATTCATTATTCGCTGCCTCACCATCCGCACCCTGACTAGCACGCCCGGCTGCAGTCTCTATTTCAGCCTCTGCTGGCGGCTGATTAGAAATTGCGCCGGGAATACCTACTGCATCTTTTTTTGCTGTCACATTTAAAGAGCTCTGTTCACTCAAGATGGCAGAGTCCTTTGGATCAACTAATTCTTGCGAAGTTTCACGGCGCGTAAAATCAATTTCTAAATTTACTTGCGCATTAACATTCGAGGCGCCAACGATTGGCGCAACCAAGCTTTGTATCCGAGACCTATAAATGCCTTCAAGTCTCATCCTATATGCGAGCTGACTGTCAGCCATAATTTCGTCCGGATTATCAGGAGAATAAGACAATAAGCGGCCAGATTGATCAATTATGGATACACCACTTTGTCCCATTCCTGGAATCGACGAAGCAACCAAGTTAGTGATCGCCCTCACCTGAGTTTGGTCAAGCTGCCGTCCATTTTTTAGAGTAATAAACACCGAAGCTGTAGGCGCTGTTTGATTGCGAATGAATACAGATTTTTCCGGCAAGGCCAAATGGACGCGCGCAGCCTGAACGCTACTAATCTCAGCTATAGATCTTGAAAGTTCGTTTTCTTGAACTTTTTTCAACTTCATGGTTTCAACAGACCGCGAGACACCCAGCGGTAGATTATCAATATCTTCAAAGCCATTGGCTGAATATTCTGGAAGACCTTGAGCAGCTAACGATATTCGGGCTTGGTGATAATCGTTAGTTGGTATTAAAACCTCACCGGTGGCTGGATCAAGCTCTACATCCATTCCCATATTTTTCAAGGATTCATAAATCTTTGATTTGTCCGCGTCAGATACAGAGGCGTACAATGTGGTCATATTCGGTTCACGCATGGATACAAACACTATTGCAGCAGCCACGGCAGTCAGAGCCGCCAAAATTGTTGGAAATGCGCGTCGAAAACTAGGTTGATCTATAGCCTCACGAATATTGACCATAGCATTCTTGGACGAGGTCAGCATATTTCTTGATCCGACTTCGGTAGTTTCGATGCTAACCATTTGATCTGTATTTGCCATGACTCTTACCCTGTCTGCCTTATACCGGCATATTCATTATGTCTTTGTAAGCGCTTAACGCTTTGTTACGGATATTAAGCGTTAGTTGAAAGCCAACTGACGAAATTTGTTGATTAATCATAACCTTAGATAAATCATTTTCAGTCCCAAGTTCATAATCTCGCGCCAGTTGTGAAGCGGTGTTTTGCGCCTGAGAAACTCCATTCAAACCATCAGAAATTCTCTGTGAAAATGATGGGCCAAATTCAACAGATTTTAACTGTAAAGCCTCGGCTGAAAGCTGAGCCTTCTGCTGGACCGATGACATGTTTGTATTAACGGCGGTTATATTTGAACTTTGAATTTTCATTGTACGTTCCTCATCCAACCTTTACGTCAAGCTTTGAATTGAGCGCCTCAATGGTATTTCTTGGCCTTAAAGTTAGTTCATTATCGAAAACGATGTCGGTGTGCCCAATTTTATCGGCACAACTCAGTATTTCTGCGCGCTGAATAACATTGTCTAACTCCCTTACATTACCAGGCCATTCGTGTTGTACGAGCTTATTTAAGGCCTCAGTTGATAAAACTTTAGGGGTACCATTTTCAGTAACATTCCGAGTTAGTAAGTGGGCAGCTATAGCGGGTATATCAAGCGGTCGTGATTTCAGCGCACATGTTGAAACTGGGAAAACGTTTAGGCGGTAAAATAGGTCTTCTCTAAATCTGTTTGCTTGAATTTCTTGTAGCATATTTCTATTTGTAGTCGCCAATACTCTGATATCTATCTCAATTTCTTTTGTACTTCCAACTGGAGTCACTACTTTTTCTTGCAAAACTCTTAAAAGCTTAGATTGAAGCGTCAAAGGCATTTCTGAAATTTCATCAAGTAAAATAGTGCCAGAATGTGCTGCCCTAAAAAGCCCTACATTGGATTGTAGGGCTCCAGTAAACGCTCCTTTTTCATGTCCAAAGAGCATTGATTCCAACATATTCTCAGGAATTGCCGCACAGTTCACTGCTATGAAAGCTTCATCTTTTCGTGCTGACTTGGCGTGCAAAATTTTTGCTACAACCTCTTTTCCTGTACCAGTGGGACCATTTATGAGAACGCTCGCATTAGATCCGGCGAGCTTACAAAGCAAATCTACCAAATCAGCGGTTTCTGGATCGTCACACGGTAAATTGACATGCTTGACAAGAAATTGTTCTAAAAACAAATTTAAATAGAAAGAGTTCACATGCGATGATTCTGAGAAGTTTACGGGCATGTAAAAATACTTAATTGCACCGTTACGCTTAACTTTGATACCAAAAGCTTCAGAATTCGCCACTAGCACAACCACTTTTGTAATTTTGTGTGATCGGAGATATGTCTCGAATGTATCAGAATGTACGTCACAAGCTTTGGATGTTTCTGAAATAATTAGATGCCTCTCTTTCGAGATTGTCTGGACAGAGCCCTGGTCACCTAAAATAGACCACTCCACGCCCCTTTTATCTAAAGCGCTACAGATGGTTTGGGTGAAGTCAGCGTCCCCAGAATCTATTAAATAATTTGTCATCATCAACCTCCAACGGAAGTAATGCACGCTTTGTGCCAAACACAATATATCATCTAATAACAGTTAGATAAGAGTATTTTTATTCTTGAATTGCACTCAAAACGATTGGTGGTCATATTTTTGACGGCCAGCTAACATAATCCATGCGTGCGACGTTAATACTAATGACGAGTTAATATTGATTAAGAGGAGCTTATAATGAACACACAAGCGGCTATCAGTGGTTACACAGAAATCAAAAGCCAAACGCTCTCTCACGAAAGTATTGGATACAACGTCGTTAGCGCCGCTTTAATCAAACTTGAAGTAAGTTTAAAATCATTAGTCTCGTCCACAGACACGCAAGAGCGTAAAAAATCGTTTGAAACATCCTTACTCACTTTATATTTCTTACAAAAGAGTTTAGACATTACAGATCAGGGAGATTTAGCAATCAATTTGTATCGTCTATATGAATTCTGCCGGATTAAGCTTCTCGAAGTTGGTATAGACGGCAGCTCAAATAATGATGAAATAAAAAAGTGCCATTCCTTTATAAATGAAATTCGGATAAGCTGGGACAGCGTCATAGACAAATAACTACCAGGCAATATCATGTATGCACCAGAATTTGTTTTCTCAATAACCTCAGCAATCGTTGCCGAACGTTATATCAGCTCAAATTTAGAAATTGGGACAGTTGCATACAAATTCGCTACGTTCTTGCAAACTCGTTATGTCAATGAGAACGCAGAAAATATCAGAACCACAGCAGAAGCATTTATGTATAGCATGTTGGAAGCGGAAATTGGTAATGCAGATGTAATTCTACAGAATTATCAATATGAAAAAACTTTACAACGCAATAATGGAAAACCCAGAAATTGGTCCCCCATCTTTGGAGATCCCTTGCAAAGCGTGAAAAAGAGGCTCTACACACCAACAGCGGTAAACAGAGATTTCAAAGCCTTCGTTTACAGAGCAAAGCAAAGTGGATCTTATAATTGCCCAACCGGATGGTCACTCAGCAATCAAAATTCAAGCAGTTTCCTTAAAGATATGGCAAACCTAGAAGTTAGTGCTTTTGATATAATCACATCAAGCGATTAGGCTAGTGTGCAAATGAGGCCTAAGTTTAGGCGTCGTGGATACGTTGAAATATTTTGTCGCCGCTACGTTTTGTTGGTAAGCGGGCGAAAGGCTACTCTGAGCCAGCTGCCTATTTTCGGCATGAATAGAAGAAGGCGTAAGATACGGGCTAAATATTCTAGAAGTATACTCAGCGTTACCTTGACCTTTATCTGTACGATGCACCGGCGTTACAGTCTGCCCTGCCGAACTAAATGAATTTCTGTTAAAAATCCCCGAGACTGTTGGTTGATCCGACAACTTAATGTTAGAAGCGTGTGGCATGTATAGATCTAAATTCAGCATAGCTGGATTTTATACACTTTTAATTGACTATTTCAAGTTTTGCGAAAGAGGTTAGGGCTATGAAGCGAAAATGCGCTTTTTGCGAAAAATCACGGCTAACGTTTGTTTGGCTTGTTGCATTAGCAATTTTAATTAATGCAGCTTCAAATTTAGTATACCATCGCGACACCCTAACTGTTTTCGAAATACTAAAAATACCCCTTGTGTTTTGTGTACTTGCATTTTTAGTAAAATTTTTGAAACGAAATAAATAATTATGGATTGGGGCTTACGCTGCAGTAGTGACTAGTATCTGTTTAACAGGGCTCTGCTCGTCTAATTTTACTACTAAATTAGCCTTGTGCGTAAATTCGTCCGCACTATTATAATAGCTGCACGAAATAACAAATTTCATCTCTGTGTGTGAATCGGTGTTTTTTTCATTAAACTGCATAATCGGTCCTCCTGTCGAAGATGAGCATATTTCGTGCCATGAGCTAAACGATATTATAGTTTATTATGTACACGTAGTGGATATCCGGATTAAAACCCTTCTCAACCAAATACTCATTTAATCCATCCATTATTCTGTTGGTCATTATTTTTCGCCCCTCAGGCGTTAAAAGCTCGTTGCTAATAGTATCTACAACTATAGTAGAAATCTCGGAAACTAATTCAGCTTCAATCTCATAAATAGCTTTTATAAAAAAATCAGCAGTTACGTTAGTCTGATATGTTGCGATAGCCACCTCAAAACTAAATAGTTCTTTGGTATCATTTAATCGTCCTTGAAACACGTTCTCGATTTTCAAATAATTATACTTATCGGCCAGTACCGGATTACCATCACCCGGCACATCTTCTGAATCCAATTCTGCCTCGCTTGACGCTTGAACGTTCTCAGCCTCCACAAGCTCTTCGAAATAGACGCCAGAATAATCAGCCTCTACTAGCGTATGCCCGAAACTAAATAACAATAAGACCAGTCCAGCTGGTAAAAATATTTGCAAATAGAACACAGCGCACCTCCAATTAAGTTGGAGCAAAAAACATGCCACATTGTTTTTTGGTTATACCAGCTCTTTATTCAGTTTTTTCTTTAATTTCGACGCTGATGCCTAAACGGTCTTCACCGTCACGAAGTAATTGAGAACCGGAAAGATCAGTCAAACCGTCAAAATCAACTATCGTAAACGACACCACCGCCTGCGAGCTCGAAATTTGTGTTATAATTTCGTTTTCAACATATTTATGACGTAGTGTTTCATAACTCTTAAAAAATTCCAACCAATCACCAAAATCACCATTCGAAATATTAACTGTTGCAATTACATCCATCGTGTAAATTTTCCTATGCGATATCCCAGACAGCCACCAAACTTTCTAACAGATTACGACAAAATAGGAATTTTGCAAAACATTTATCAAAAATTCCAAATAACTTTGGCACATAATTTGCGTTCGCTCAGGGTATGTTACTTTGAGGAAACTATTCTTATGGTGTTTCAAAAACACACAAGTCTTTGCGCAGCTATGATCTTGGCATTCGTTCCAACATTGTCAGACGCTAATTCTGCCTGCACGAAAGCGGCAAAAAATTTCAACCTTTGCTTAGACGACAAAATGGATCAGACGTTACTCTACTCAAACAAATACCCGAATGTGGATGAAACACTGTTATATTATTCTGGAGGCATTTTACACAATGGTCCAACACTCAACAAAGATAACGCACTCACTGAGCAACAAGACCCCTCAATTCAAGAAAATACCAAAAATTCAAATTTAATTCCAAAGGCTCAACCCACTACTACAGAGAATCCAAAACCCGTATATGATCAAATCAAGCGTAAATTTCGAGCTTTATCTGTCGTTGAAAGAAAAAATGTTCAAAAATGCCTGCGTTACGGCTCCTACACAGGAAAAGTCGACGGCATCTGGGGAACTGAAACCTTCCGGGCGCTCAAGAATTTTCAGATAAATTCAAGTAACGATACCGATAGAGATAACGGAAATGGGGACATTAGTGTAATCGCCAAAATTAAGAATTTATTTTCCAGAAAAAAATCTTGCTATGAATTAGTTAGCAAAAATTTCAAAATATAACTTTTAACTTCCAAATAAACGTTCAAGAATATACGATTTCAAAGTAATTACGGATCGCGATGTTTATTCGGTACTAGGAGTTCAAAATGTCTGAAACAAATCAAAATGAAGAGGCTAAGGTCAGTATCGATGTCTTGAGGGTCAAAGAAGACGAAAATACTTATATCAATAGTTCAAAAGAACGCATGTACGACGTGGTAAACTTATTCGTTAACAACGCAGAAAATTCCATTTCGTTAAATGATTTCTCTCAAATCTTTAAAACCGTTACTGTTTGGATTAAATTCAGACCGCGCAAACTTGGGACTTATGTTGAAGTTATGAAGGAGCGTTCAACAGATACAACAATAAGCGTCCGTTACAGCGCGGATGAATATATTCCGCATATTAAAGAAGTACTGAGGGATCATAAAATTAGGGTTAAGTCGATTGCTAACAACGTTATGGAATGTCAAACTCCAAAGCCAAACGATCAGGATATCGAAATAGCAGTGCAAAAAGTCAAGGTACTCGCTAATACGGCAAGATCGTCACTTTCCCAGGTAAAAGCCGATACAATTCAAAGGTTACAAGCTGCTCTAAAAAATGAATATTTAGAGGCAAAAGATGTCAAGTTTGCAATCTCCAATATAGAAAAAGTAGAACAACAAATGGCTGCAATGCTGACTTATTTTAGGCTAGAAAATGAAAAGAAACTCAGTGGCCGCAAATTTGAATTCGACAGTGTTGAAGCCAAGGATATTTGGTCAACAGTTAACAAAAAAATAAAGAAAAATGGTAGTATCGAAGTATAAGATATGAATTTTTTCAAAAATATACAACGTTCAGGCATTCTATTCACAGTTTTTCTGTGGATTTTTATTCTTCCCGCGAAGGCTAACCCTACTTCGCAAAACCACGAACAAATTTTATTCAATTGCACACAAGACAGGCTAGAAAAGTATTTGTGCATAAATATACCAGACCCTAGTCCAGACATAATTTTATCGCTCCCCAAATTCGAAAGAAAAAAAATCTCGAGGTTCGTAAATGCATTTCGGATCATGCCATCAATAACTAATCTTACAAAAAATACTATCATACTCGCCAAAGTACGTTTGCGGTTTGTCAGCACGCCCGATCTAGCTCATGACTTCATAATTCAACAAAAAATTATACCAAACGGCGAATCTCACACAAAGCTTTCATACTTAATTAGAAGTGATGTCCCTGTACAAGCTGCCCTATATGATGAGTTACTTTCTACTGTACAAAATGGCTCATACAGAAAGCTGATTTTGGAACTTTTAGAAGTTAAGTATGTAGAGCAGATCAAGTATTCAAAATAATCCGCAACTCAGAAGAGATTAAGTGGAATATCGCATGTGGCAAAAAACCTTGAAGCTCGTGCCTATATCCATTTTGAATGGAATTCTTTTGGGTATTTTTGGAGCAACTGCGGCTCACTATTTTAGGGCCGGAATTCATTTCATCGAACAATTCGTTAGTGATCGTTTTGATAATGCAAATCGTTTTGTTTTATTTTTTTGTAGTCTCAGTACTGCTATATTTGTAATAAGCTTAATCAAGGTAAAATGTAGTGTAATCAGATGGCATGGGCCGGCAGATACTATCTTTACTGCACACAGGGTTGACAATGAGCTTGACATAAATCTGTTATTGCAAGCGCTTTAGAGGCATTCTTCTCAGCCGCAGGTGGAGCATCTGTTGGTCAATATAGGCCATTAGTACATTTTGGGGCAACACTGGGCTCATGGCTTAAAGCAATCCTCAAACTGCGTATTAGTACAGATATTGTCCTCGGTGGAGGCGTTGCTGCCGCTATATCCGCCGGTTTCAGTGCTCCTTTAACAGGAAAAATTTTGCCCATGAGGCTATACTACGCCATTTTTCGTTTAAGGCATTAGCGCCAATAACATTAACATCCAGTACCGCAATTGTGATCAGCAATTACTTATGGAATTCATCAACATTCATAATGGGGCTTTATTCAGCGGCAGACGTTGGCCCAATGATATTAATTTCAATTGCAGCCGGTCCGTTCTTTGGCTTTTTTGCAATTCTTTTCATGTTTGCAATTCTAACATTTGCAAAACTTCTAACGCAAATAAGCTTAAATCAATTTCAATCATTTTTAATAGCCATTACAGGGTAAAGCATATCTAGAACGTTTTATCCTGAGATAATGGGACTAGGTACTTCTGCAACAATAAAACTTACTACCGGAAGTACTTTATTATTAATAGCAGTCGCAATCTTATTCGGAAAAATTATTGCTACGGCACTATCCTTGGGATTTGGCTTTTTTGGCGATGTTTTTTTTCGCCAGCTCTATTGGTAGGCGCCGCAGCAGGGTCCATTGCGACATCAATCCTAAGTTGGATGGGTATACAATCATTTCAGGAGCCCAAGCTTATACTATGCGGGATGGCAGCTGTTGCTGGAACGGTTATTGGCGCTCCGATATCCATGATCATGATCGTACTAGAGCTCACAGGCTCGTATAATGTGGCATTAGCATGAACGGTTGGGATCGTTACAGCAACTATGATCAGAAGTCAGTTATTTGTGCATTCCATTTTTCGACAAGCAACTTTTAAGTCGTGGTACTGATCTTTCACAGGACCGTATGGCTATAAGACTAATGTAAGAAAATATTACAAAGATCACATCGTCGAACGCTTAAAATTCAAGTCGGAAGTAATTGTAGACGTAGCAAAAGCCGAAATGGTAAAAATGCAAGTAAGCGAAGCTCATATTAACACGCATGAAGAAAATATATTGGCAAACTGCTAGCTGAGGGCATTGATGTTTTCAAAGCCAAGTTATGCCATTTTAAAATATACCCATACAGAGGCATTAAATATAAAATCAGACGCCTCTAAATAACAAGCCATTGAGACTGATGCAAACTTTATAGATGAAACAATACCAATAGTTGATGGAAACACTCGAACATTAATAGGTACTATTAACGAAGGTGATTTATTTAAGATGTACCTCGACTTTCAAGGGCATACCATTGATTTAGAAAAACAGTAATCAAAAGCTCCGCCCAACGTAAATTCGTCCATTTAACGTTGGTACGATTTTTGCTGACTTCCACAATGACTGTCCAGAAAAAAATATCGCGGCGTACGTTCTTTGCAGTAGCTCTCTTACCAGCGTTAGCGGAGGCTAAGCCGCTTATAGATTTTGGGCAAGGTCTTGGCTTATTTTCAAATCAAGAAAATCCTATCAGCAGAAATAATTTTAATGGCCTAGCGTTACACAATGATCCAGAACCAGAACTGGATGATTTTAATCAACTTAAATCAAACAATTTTTCGCGTATCGTAGTAAAGAAAAAACTTAATTTGAAACTCATAAGCGCTAACACAAAAGAAGAGGTCTCTTTTCAGTTTCGCAAAAACCATCATCTTCATAGCCAGGAAATTTCTAAGTTAAATCACTTTTTAAAAGATTGGCGAACGAATGAAATTAAGAAATTTGACGCAATAGTATTAAATGATTTTTTAAACATTTGCTCTTTGTGTTCTGGAAAAAGTAATGCCTTAAGAGTAAGCGTACATTCTGGGTTCCGATCTAAAGAAACTAACGAATACTTACGACGAAACAGTCATAAGGTCGCTCGAAAATCAATGCATATTTTGGGGAAAGCAATAGATTTCTCCGTTCCGGGTATGAGCGCTCAGCAACTAACAAAAATAGTTAAAGCCAACACTAAAGGCGGTGTCGGAAGCTATCCAACTTTTGTCCACCTAGACAGTGGCCCCCAACGATCATGGTCATAATTAGTGTGTATTGATAACAATTAAACTCGACCGATTTAATAATACGAAAAAAGGCGAGAATAGATCAAAGCCCAAAACATTTACACTACACATTAATTGCTGTGCGTAGGTCAAAACTCAAATCGCAAACAAGCTTAAAATCGTAGATTAGTCACAATCTAAGTATCCACTGACCATACATTTTTTTGCCAGAATAAGCGCATTGGAAATTTGCGACTCTGTCATATTTTTTTCTAAATTTTGTTTATTCTTTCTAGCGACTACATCACCATTTGATGCTGCCAAATTGTACCACTGATGCGCTAAAACTTTATCTTGTTCAACACCGGCTCCAACCTCATACATATTGCCCAAGTTAGTCATTGCAGTCGCACTTCCAAATCTAGCTTTGTGGCGCCACTCAATTATAGCCTGGGAATAATTACCTAACATATACGCTGCAAAACCTTTGTCGAAGCTTTGTGAAACCGCATTTTGGGCAGTCACAAAAAAGATATGCGCTGCAATAACAAAAATTTTCATTAGCAAAGCTCCCATAAACATTAACTTACGAAAATCTAATCATGAAACTAATTATTCCCGAACGGTCAAAGACCGAGTCAATATACCATATTGGATCAATTTTATAGTTAGAATGCTATGTATGCTCCATATTTCTACTAAAATTTGTGCTTTCAGCTCAATTACATTGTCTAGAGACAATCATCACTTGCTACGATATCATGCTCGCAGTCATGAAACGACTACGAAACTAACTTACAAAAGTCATAATGAAAATTTCGTTCTTTGACCAATCTATTTACCAACTCAATTTACTTTTCGTCAGCTAATTTCATGTCAAAGCAGATACCGCATAAACGGCACCAAGTATCGGTAGACCAATTATTACCACGGATAATAAGATACGTGCCGTGTGCCACAAAAAGTAACTATTTGTGTGTGAATTGTCGCTCATTTTACTGCCCTCGTTTTTATAACCCTGAGTTTAGGGAAATAATTCAACAAATCTATAATAAAACGTCACCGAAAAACCAATTTATGTGAGCAAACAACCAATTGGGCAATTGTTGAAAAAACATACCATATGCGGTATAGTAAGTTGTAAATAAGCAACACAACAGGCCTAGCCAAAGTATCCAAATTAAGAAATACCAACGACACAGCCGGTTTATTTCAGAAAAAATAGCCTTGAAATCAATTGAATTTTATCGATCAAAATGTATTAATAAAATAAATGGACCACCTGAAATGCACACAGCTATTTTCAATAATCCATTGATCTTGTCAAAGAATGAACAAGCCAAGAAGTGAAATTATGCGAAAATTGAACCATAAAACAATATGTTTAACTCTAATTATATTCAACTTAGCTATTATGTCGACATCAGCGCTGAGCGCCAACGTTCCATGCAATGTGCAGTTAGAGTTCGACAGTAACTCAAAGGGTTCAGTCGCAAACTACGTGCTCTCATTACAATTGAAAAATACTACTGGCCGGCAAGTGATTGGTGCGTCGGTATTGTATAGTGATGCGAATAATCACCAGCTCGGCAATACCATGCTCACTTGTTCAAATGGACTAAAAAATGAAGTCAGTCCAGGCAGTTACGGAAGCTGCACAGGCATACTACAAAAGGTGGACGGTGCATTTATGAACGCTTTTGGCAGTGAAAAGTGGACTGAAATAGTTAACACACAATTAGAGAAGTTAAACGCTGTAAAACAATGTGAGATCCTTGGTTTTTCTTACTAAAAAAATGTCGTATAAACTTTTCGTTTTGCAGTGCCACATTGACAGGTATGTAGAAACTAGCATCTCGCAAATGAATACAGACGTTTAATGGGCACACACAATAAGCAACCTTTATCGCATTTAGTTTTTGAATGTATTTCTTAATGAATCGAATGTGTTTTTTAATCGGTCGGAAATATTGCAATCTACTTCAATTGTCATTTGTTTTTGGGCCGGATGCATCTCGAAATCCGAGGTTACATCCCTGAATTTTGGATCCAACTGGATTTGCAATCGGTTACCTTCAACTGTTCGAAGGTAAGCTTTGCTAAAATTAAAACTCACATTTTTTCTTGTCTCTAAATCGACTACTACAAACGACTCGTGGGACAACTCGCAATTAGTTACAAGTTGTATTTCAGCAATGATTTCATCGTGCGATCTGTTTAAGTGTAAATTTTTCTCTACAGTAACTCGAAAAGTCACAAAATTAGTCAGCAAAATTAGAAGGATAATCAAAAACATATTTTTCATTCGTAACCACATTCCTATGTGTCGTTTAGTGGAACCCAGCTGATGATGCGTTTGGTGATCCCTACCGCCGTCATTATATTATATATTTATTTAATTCCTATCAGATATTGTTAAAATAACATGAGACCGTCCATTAAAATGTGGCAGGAGAAAAGTTTGTTAAATACTCAACAAATATTTAACGCTGACCTACAAGTTAAATACAATAAACGCTTCAAGAAGTATGGCGCCAACCCTGAGGGGAGTTATTGGCTTAGCGCTCAACGGCAAAACTTGCGCTTCGACGTTATCTTCGAACACGTGATAAAATACAGAAATAAGGAAGGCTTTTCTGTTGGCGACATCGGCTGTGGCTACGGCGCATTACTGCCGTATATTGAAAATAACTATTGTGACGAAAAAATAAACTACTCGGGATACGATATTTCAAAAGAATTGATTGACTACTGTAAAAGAAATTATCACCAAAATTGGGTAAAATTTTTCAGAGGATCAAGACCGATCAAAAACTTAGATTTTTGTGTTATTTCCGGGGCGTTTAACCTTAGCGCTACAAAAATATACTCTGAATGGGAGGACCATATTTTTCAAACACTTTCTGATTGTTGGCAAAAAACGGAGATAGCGCTTGTGTTTAATCTGCAAACAAGCGACACACCTCACATTTCGAAAGGTTCTTTTTTTTATGGAGATAAGCAAGTTATTGCAAACCGATGTAACTCTTTATTTGGCAATACTAGTCACCTGCGCATTAGCCAACTACCTTATGATACGACCTTTATTATCAAGAGAGAATAATCAGATTTTGAGAGTGTTGTCAGACGAAGTCTAACACGCCCCAAAGCACCTCGACCGCACAAAGCTATGAAGCGTAGATTTGAAACCACTCAATAAGAGCGGCTGACTGGTCAAATCGACAGACCACAGTGTAATGTGGTTGACCTTCATATGTGGATGGCCACGGGATCGCCGAGTAGGTCTGCATCTGAATCATCTGCTTATCGCATTTTGAAGGAAGCGGATTTGATCACAGCACCCGATTATGTGGTGATTAAAGCCGCGAATGAGTTCAAAGACAAAACGACGGCTATCAACCAAATGTGGCAAACGGATTTTACCTACTTCAAAATCATTGGTTAGGGTTGGTATTATCTGTCCACGATCCTGGACGATTACAGCCGCTATATCATCTCAAGGAAACTGTGCACGACGATGCGCGCTAAAGATGTGGCGGATACCATCGAATTGGCGTAAGCGGCGTCTGGCTGTGACAGGTCGGTTGTTCGACACAAGCCTCGTCTGCTCAGCGATAACGGATCATGCTATTTCTCTGGTGATCTGGCTGATTGGTTGCAAGAAAACAAAATGGATCATGTGCGCGGTGCGCCGTTCCATCCCCAAACTCAGGGTAAAATCGAGCGATGGCACCAAACCATGAAAAACCGCGTCCTTTTGGAAAACTATTATCTGCCCGGCGACCTTGAACAGCAGATCAAGGCATTCGTCGAGTATTACAATAACCATCTTTACCACGAAAGTTTGGGCAACGTCACACCAGCGGATGTCTACTGCGGACGAGACAAAGACATCATCAGAGAAAGGGAAAAGATCAAAAAACAGACAATCAAAAATCGCCGCTTGCAACATCAAAAGCAAGCTGCATAATCAAACCCAAAGTGGACCAGAGCCTCCATGCTTCAAACAGCTCTCGTGTCCCAAATTATTTGACGACGAACAATTTGTGGATGCTAGAAATACACCCTGCCCGCTTCAACCGAGTTTAATCTGACAGCACCGGCTCAACTGCGCAGGGTTATACACTACTGCCGAAGCAGACGTCATCCAGTTCGTGATGAAACCATCATATTGGTCAGCTTCTACGCAGGGCTACGAGCCAAAGAAATCGCAGCGCTCACAGTGGGCAATATATTTGATGAAGACGGTGCTGTTCGCACACAGTTCATCTTAAGCGCACAGCAGAGCAAAGGTGGGCAAACACGCACGGTGTATCTCAATCAGCGCTTGCGTAAGGCTTTGCGAGAGTATGGTGATTACATACGCCTCGCAGATCCACAGCGTCCACTATTTGCCAGTCAGAAGGGCGGTCACTTCTCGGCCAACACAATGTGCCAGCTATTCTTAGACATATACAAAGCAATTGGTCTCAAGGACGCCTCAAGTCATTCAGGCCGCAGGACATATATTACCCGTTTGGCAAACAAGGGTGTAGGCGTGCGCTTGCTTGCAGCCCTCGCCGGTCATTCGCATGAAGAGCTTGAGACATTGCAGAGCTACGACAAATTAGAGGTCAAAGTTGAACGCTTGGTTAGGGATGTTCTCGTCCAGAAGGCTTTGAAAAACAGCTTCCGATACAAGCTATAACTCATGCATACCCCCATGCAGGCTGCTATGGCGGGTGGGGGTATATGTATATCTGCTCTCACACAGATGCTGTCTCCTAGGGGGAGAGCTAATTCCTGAGTTAGTGGCGCCAACTATTGAGCGCATAGATTAAAGCTGCGCCAGCAATCCGATGCGAGTTCTCATTTGTCTGACATCACCATTACGATCCATAAGGATACTATTAGAAAAGTTAAACAGGTTGAACGCCTGCCTAAGCCCCGCCTGCCTAGCACATCTCATTGGCTTATGGTCGCATAACATTTGACCGATCTGGGATGATAACCGAGAGTATAACCTCAGATAATCTTGCCAAAGCGCGCTTTGGCAATCATGGTAAGCGCATCTTTGCATAAAGTAGGGGGTGTGCATGTCAAAATACCGCGAGGTGCAAAACCGGCTCAATCAGATTTTAGAGCGAGCAGATGTGGGCGACAGGGTCAGCCGAAGTATCGACTTGTTCCTCACTGCTTTGGTCATCATCAACATCATCTCCATCACCTTGGAATCTGTGCCTCGGTTCTACGCCGCCTATAAATTACTGTTTATATGGATAGAAATAATCAGTGTGGGGATCTTTACAGTCGAATATCTCTGCCGTGTTTGGGTCGCACCGAGCAAGGTCCCTGGCCAGTATAGCTTTGCTGTCGCGTGCAAAGCGCGTGCCAAATACATGCTCAGTTTCAGTGGCCTTGTGGATCTTTTGTCCATCCTGCCCTTCTATCTACGCGCATTTTTCCCCTATTTAGATTTGCGGATTTTGCGCGCTTTGCGGCTGCTTCGCATTCTGAAATTATCTCATTATAATTCAGCTGTGGAAGATCTGTTTGAGGCTATTAATGAGGAAAAGCGTTCGTTTTACGCTGCCAGTTACCTTTTCGCGATCTTGTTCATCCTCTCGTCGACATTGATATATTTTGCTGAATATAGAACCCATCCAACGGGCTTTCAGTCAATTCCAGACTCAATGTATTGGGCGCTGATTACGCTTACCACAGTTGGCTATGGCGACATCACCCCCATCACCGTGGCAGGGAAAC
>Ga0181602_10001175_pt1 | contig 23696 bp, 21 predicted proteins | sample 041ome_14_FD_148640 | JGI IMG/M metagenome (GOLD analysis project Ga0181602, IMG submission 148640) | Coastal salt marsh microbial communities from the Groves Creek Marsh, Skidaway Island, Georgia - 041408US metaG (spades assembly) | ecosystem: Environmental > Aquatic > Marine > Intertidal zone...
GAGCTCAATTCCCGGGTACAATGGAGCTAAACTTTATGAGGTTGCGCCATTTCTCAGCCTCACGGGTCATACCATTCAAGTCAATCATGTTTCGATAAGCGAGCGCACATGGCAAAAAATGACAGCTGAGCAGCAAAAAATTCTTACAGAAATTGCTCAAGAGGCTTCCGTTCTCGGCATAGAAATGGCGAAGAAATATGAAAAGGAGCTTGTGGCATCTTTACAAGAAAAACATGGTGTGACGGTTACCCGCCCAGACAAATCTGAATTCAAGTCCGCGTTGGCAAGTTTACAAAAAACCTTGGTTCGTGACCTGAATCTCGACGCAGCTGTGGCGGCTATCAACAAGTAACGACATTGCATTGCAACAAAAAAACAAGGACTGACATAAAGATTCTTTTTGTCAGTCCTTGCCCTCAACAGACTGGGCCCAAATTATGCTCCGTATTATTGATCAAATAGACCACACGCTGCGCGCTTTATTGGCGGCCATGTTCGCTGGATTAATCTTTGTTGTTGCATTCCAGGTAACGGCACGAAACTTACTGTTCATCTCTGCATCTTGGACAATTGAATGCGCACAACTGTTGTTTTCATGGTGTATTTTTTTGGGGGCCGGCTTGGCATTTCGTTACAGGCAGCATTACATCGTAGACCTGTGGCCTGCTGAAAGCCGTTTTGCTCCACTCATCAAAGTGTTCAATTACGTGACTACATTTGTGGTGGTTTACGTTCTTATTTGGCATGGGGCGATCATGAGCAACACTGGGCTCAACAGATTATCCCTCGGACTAGGTATTTCAGAATTTTGGTTTTATCTGCCCATACCAATCTGTGGTTCGATTATTACGCTGTTCTTAATTGAGGACTTATTCAAGGATGTTTTGAAGTGAACCCACTTGCTTTTCTCTTGCTCGCTTTTTTTGGTTTGATAGCAATGCGGGTAAATATTGGCTTTGCTCTGATACTCTCCTCAATTTTTATAATTCTATGGGAGGGTATGCCCCTCACATCTGTTGTTAACCAGATGTATTCAAATATTGAGAGCTTCACACTACTGGCTGTGCCCTTTTTTATGTTTTTGGGAAGAATATTAAACGCAGGCTCCATAACTGACCGCCTTTTAACTGTTGCTGATGCGTCAGTGGGTCATATAAAAGGTGGCTTAGGTCATGTGAACGTTTTCGTATCAATGATTTTTGCATCTTTATCTGGCTCTGCCGCAGCAGACACGGCATCTGTAGGATCAATCTTGATCCCCGCGATGAAAAAAGCGGGTTACAGCGCGGCTTTTGCAGCGGCACTTACTGCAGCGTCATCAACACTTGGCGTGATCATTCCTCCTTCAATCATTTTGATTGTTTACGGAGCTTTTGGGAATGTTTCGATTGGAGCGCTTTTTTTGGGTGGGGTAGTTCCTGGCCTAACTATTGGAGCTTTCATGATGATATATACATATATCATTGCAATTCGTGAGGGCTATCCAGCCAATCCTTTTCCGGGTTTTGTTGCTCTCGCTAGGGCCGTTTGGCGGGGCTTAGCAGCTATGTTGATCCCTGTATTTGTCCTAGGTGGTGTTATTGCAGGTATCTTTACGCCGACAGAAGCAGCTATTAGCGCTGTTTTATGGGCTTTGTTTTTAACCTTTGTGCTTTATCGTGACGTGTCTCTAGCAAATTTACCTAAGTTATTAACCAGCGCAACAATGGATTTTGCGGTGCCCCTTTTTACTGTCGCTGGCGCCGGCATATTTGGATGGCTAATCGCTTACCTCGGCGCTGCAGAAATTGTTGTTAATTTCATAACGTCGCAAACCACAAGTCCAGTTGGCATAATGCTGCTACTTATAAGTTTTCTTCTCTTGATCGGTACGGTACTAAACCCTATTTCAGCGGTGCTCATCTTCCTGCCAATTATCCAAGCGCTGGGAGATCAGGCAGGCATGGACCCCGTTCATATGGGTGTACTCACTACCATCTCTCTGTCTGTCGGTTTGATCACTCCTCCATATGGCATTTGCCTGCTCATTGCATCGCAGATCGGTGAAGTTTCGTTAGGCAAGGCTATGATTGCCGTTATCCCAATCGTAGCCATAACAATACTTGTTGCTGTTCTGACAATCTTCATTCCAGATATTGTTTTGGCACTGCCAAAGCTATCCTTTCCAAACTTATTTTTGAGCTGAGGTTAAATGATAAAGCGGGTCACTCTTATCACCGGCGCTTCCAGTGGCATCGGTGCTGCGACTGCAAAAAAGCTAGCAGCGCCAGGCGAGACCTTGTTACTTCATGCACGCGGTGGCACGGCTGGCGAAAAAATTGAGCTCCTGCATACAGTTGCTGAAAGTGTTGTTAATGAAGGCGCTGAAGCACATGTTTACTTGACTGACTTAGGAAACGTTGGAGCGGGCAGGGATATTGTTAACTGGGCAATTGAAACTTGTGGTCAGCTCGATAGGGTCGTATCCAATGCTGGCTTCGCGCTGAACACGCGAGTTGGTGAAGTTTCGCGTGATGAGCTTGATAATTCGTATAGAGTAATAATGGGGGCTTTTTTTGACATAGTGGATAGTGCGCTCCCGTACCTAAAAAAATCAAAATGTGGCCGATTAGTTGCGACATCGTCTTTTGTGGCAAGTCAAGTTCCAGGTGGCCAACTTTTCCCGGTTACAGCAATGGCAAAAGGCGCCCTAGAGTCTTTCGCTAAGACCCTCGCAGTGCAGTTGGCAGCAGACAATATAACGGTTAACTGTGTTGTTCCCGGTTTCACTGAAAAAGAAAAAAACGGACATTCCGCCTTGTCCAGTGAAAGCTGGGCTAAGGCTGCTGCGATGACACCTAACCTGCGCCTTGCAAAGCCCTCAGACATCGCCGCAGCTATAGCTTTTTTTCTGTCTGATGAGGCAGGTCACATTACTGGACAAACACTTCGTGTAGATGGTGGGCTTTCATTGGTGTAAAAAGCATAAAATCAAGGTATTTAACCCCTGGAAAAGCCAATATTTTCAAACAGGAATTAAAAATATTGTATAATAAAAACAATAAATTATTAACCAAATCTCGTCACGTAAGCCTGTCGCATTGGGGGGCGTTCAAAGCAGAAGTGGAAGCTGGCCAGTTGGTTTCTGCGTATCCTTTGTGTGGCAGTGGTGCGGATGCAGAAATGATAGGCGCGATCCCAGAATTGGTTTACTCATCGAAGCGCGTTAATCAGCCTTTTGTGCGCGAAGGCTGGCTCAAGAACAGAGGTAACTTTAACGGTGTAAATCGCGGCTACGACAGGATGGTGCCCATAAGTTGGCAAGAGGTGCTCCTACTAGTTTCAGATGAGCTCGCAAGAGTACGTGATATTTATGGGTATAAATCTATTTTCGCTGGTTCTTATGGCTGGTCTAGTGCCGGACGCTTCCACCATGCCAGAACACAAACGCGCCGCTTCTTCGGGGCATTTGGGGGGTTTACTGACCAATATAGTAATTACAGTTGGGGTGCTGCTCAAGTTCTATTGCAACACATTCTTGGCACCGCGGATGCAGTTTCTGGTGGAGCAACCTCCTGGAGCTCGATTGCTGAAAGCACAGATGTTTTTGTTGCTTTTGGCGGATTAGCAGAAAAAAATTGGCGCGTGACTTCTGGTGGAGCCGGCAATCATCATATGACAAGGCATATCCGCGAAGCTGCTCGACGCGGAACAAAGTTTGTCATTGTGAGTCCCGTAGCTGACGATATTCCATCTGGATTATTAGCTGATTGGATTGCTCCCCGCCCTGGAAGTGACACTGCAATTTTATTAGGGCTTTGTCATGAGATGATAAAACGCGGCCGGGCTGATAAGAGGTTCCTCGCAAAATATTGCACGGGGAGTGAGGAGTTCCAAAACTATTTGATGGGTGTCGGTGATGGTATTGTGAAATCCTTGAGCTGGGCATCAAAAATTAGTAATGTAAGTCTACAAAGTTTAAAAATACTAAGTGACAAAATTAGCACTGGCCGTGTCATGCTCACTGCAAGCTGGTCACTTCAGCGTGCTCACCGTGGCGAGCAACCATACTGGGCTCTTATCGCATTGGCGTCAATTCTGGGTCAAGTTGGCTTGCCAGGAGGAGGGTTTTCATTTGGCTATGGCTCACTCAATGCCGTTGGTGAAGGTGCTTATAAAGGGCTAGTCCCCTCGTTATCTACCCTGGGCAACCCCGGCGGAACTGCCATACCAGTGGCTAGGTTTGCAGATATGTTAGAGCGGCCTAACGAAACGGTTGACTTCAACGGCGCTAAAATCACTTACCCAGATGTCAAATTAATCTATTGGGCTGGAGGAAACCCATTTCATCACGCTCAAGATTTGTTTCGCCTGAGTAAACTGTGGGCCAAGCCTGAAACAGTTATTGTGCACGAGCAATTCTGGACAACAACTGCTGAGAGAGCTGACATAGTTCTACCAGCGACAACCAGCTTCGAACGAAACGATATAGGTGGGACCTCCAGAGACCCACATGTATTTTTTATGCCTAAAATTATTGAGCCTGTGGCGAGTGCAAGGAATGACTTTGACATTTATAGTGATCTCGCATCAATGCTTGGTTTCCAAGACGCTTTCACAGAGAAACGCTCTGAAATGGATTGGTTGAGCTACCTCTGGAAAAAATCTGAAAACCAAGCTCATTTACTGGGTATTCAAGCACCAAATTTTAGACAGTTAGTGGAACAAAACTTTTGGCGCATTCCGAAACCGCCTGAGCCTGAAATTCTTTTGGAAGATTTTATTAGGGATCCTGAGGCCAATGCTTTACCTACACCATCAGGGAAAATAGAACTCAATAGTGAAACTATTGGATCCTACTCATATGCTGATATCAAAAGTCATCCCTATTGGCAAACTCCTAAAGAATGGATTGGTTCTGCCCATGAAGATGAAATAGCCCTACTATCTCGGCAACCACAGAAATTCCTTCACAGTCAGCTAAACCAAACTTCATTGGCAAAAAGGTATCCCCCAACCGTGGTTATCAACAGCGCAGAAGCAAAAAAGCGCCGTCTAATGGATAACCAAGTTGTAACCCTGAGATCCCGAGCAGGTGCGTGCTTAGCTACCTTAAAAATCTCAGAAAATTGCCGTGATGGCGTCGCAATTATGGAAACTGGACACAAATTTATCGGCGGTGAATCCGGTATTGATATGGGTGGTAATGCAAACGCTTTAACATCAGACTTTCCAACTTCAAGCTTATCGCAAGCTAGTGCTGCTCAAAGCTGTCTAATCACTATTTTGCCCGCAGAAAACTCTAATCCGTAATGATTGCATAATCAGCATCAGCCCTCATAACAATAAGTTATGGATACAGTCGATAAAGTCATTGGTCTTAATTTTTTGTATCGAATATTCTTTCATAACTGGAATAAAAAAAGAAAGTTTTCTCAACACGATCATGATTAGCTGATAGGAGCAAACATGGCACACCAAAAACCAAAAGGCTCATTCGTAGCTATCATTACGCCAATGAATAATGATGGTTCTGTGGATATTGATGGGTTTCGCTCTTTACTCAGATGGCATGAAGAAAATGGCACTGAGGCGATACTGTTCATGGGTTCGACAGGTGAAGTCTCTATGCTTAGCCCTGAAGAGCGTAAATTGATCGTCGTTGAAACGGCAAAAATGAAAACTGGGAAAATGCAGTTTTATTATGGTGTGACCGGTAATAACACTGATGCGACGATTGAACATACCAAGTTTGCAGCGGCTGAGGGCGCAGACGGTGTAATTTTTGCTGCACCATCTTATATATGTGCTGACAATGATGCAATCACAGATTATGCGCTTGAAATATTGGACTCCACTAATATACCTATGGGGTTTTACAATAATCCACCCCGGGTAAAAACTGATCTGCATTGGGAAAACTTGTTAACGCTGGCAAAACACCCAAACATGGTTGTGCTGAAGGAGTCTACCACACGTGTTGGGCAAGTTGCTCAAGTGTGTGCCGCTGGCCCTGACATGGCGATTATGTGTTGCTGTTCGCCAAACCTGGGCTTAGTTATTCCTACGATGGCTCTAGGGGGGCACGGTACAGCAAATATGACTGGAAACATCATCCCACAAGAAATGGCAACAATATCCAAGCCTTGGAAAACTGGAGAAGATGCTTTTGCTTGTCGCAAAGAGTGGTTAAACAATCTGGCAACTCTCCACTTTGCGTATGCCTCAGTAAATCCGGTATCAATTAAAACCCTAATGAGGGCTGCCGGGTTACCATCTGGGCCACTGCGCCGACCGCTTAAGCCAGTTCCTGGCGCAATACTTCAGAGAGGTATTGATTCGTTGGTTAATTCTGGCGCAGCGGCAAAGTATGGCTTTAAATTTGATACTTCAGCAATAGCTGCGGAGTAACATGAAGGTTGTAGTTCTCGGCGCTGGAGTGATTGGTGTCACCAGCGCGTGGTATCTTGCAAGGGCCGGGCACCAGGTCACGGTGCTTGAACGACGGTCAGATGTTGCGCTTGAAACTAGTTTCGGTAACGCTGGAGGCGTTTGCCCAAGTTTTGCTGGCCCATGGGCAGCACCCGGAATGCCAACCAAAGCACTTAAATGGATGTTTCAATCCGCTCCTCCACTCAAAATTTTCCCGAAATTCGATCATAAACAATGGCTTTGGCTAGGCTCATTTATTAAAAACTGTAACACTAAAAATTTTCAAGAAAATAAAGTGTATATGCAGAGAATAGCGCATTACAGTAAATCCTGTTTACAAGAAATTCGTTCAATATTGAATTTGAAATATGACGCCAAATCAGCGGGTGTTTTACAAATATTCCAAACAGAGAGTGAGGTCGTAAGTGGGGCATTGTCCGCGCAAATTTTATCAGAATTGGGCGTTGAACATTCGATCGTAGACCGTGCTCGCGCTGAGTCGATTGAACCCGCCCTGGCGCACTCGCAAACAAGAATAGTGGGAGGCTTGTTCTTGCCCGGTGATGAGATTGGCGATTGTCAACTGTTCTGCAAAGAAATTTTAGAAGCCCTAAAAAATTATGATGTAGATTTCCAATTTAATACGGAAGTTACAGATTTCTCAAGATCGGGTGGCAGAATAGATCACGTCATCACTACTGAAGGTCATCGGTCCGGTGATGCCTTTGTTGTCGCGTTGGGCCCATTTGTATCAAATTTGCTTAATAAACTGGATATAAACATACCCGTTTATCCTGTTAAGGGGTACTCAATTACAGGTGAGCTAATTGATCCAGAACGTGGGCCAATATCATCTGTAATGGACGAACACTCTAAGGTAATGATTACTAGGCTTGGCAACCGATTGAGGGCCGCAGGAGTCGCTGAACTAGCTGGTTTTGATCGGACTTTGCGGAAATCTTCAATCCTGGGAATAACGCGCGCAACTGAGCGCCTTTTTCCGAATGCAGTAAACTATAAAAACTTAAGTGTCTGGTGTGGATTCAGACCTATGACACCCGATGGTCCGCCAAAATTAGGTAAAACAAAATATAGCAACCTATTTTTAAATGTAGGTCATGGCTCTAATGGATGGACACAAGCGTGTGGATCTTCAAAAATCGTCGCAGATATTTTATCTCGCAAAAAACCTGACATAGACATTTCAGGCCTCACTTATACTCATTAGAGAAAACTGAACAATTTGAAACAGTCATAAGTGCGTAAATGGTTATGATTGGAAGATCGGGATCGGGATTTTTGAAGTTAGCTAAAAAATCAAAGCCAACTGAAGACATTCTTTAAATCACCTCTATGGCGGTGTTTTTTTCAAGAACAGATATGGTGTGTTGAAAAAACTCATCTGCAACTCTGCTCTTCGAGGAATAGTTAGCTCTAATTAAATGAAAGTCAAAAGTTGTTTTTGGTTCAAATGGAACCGAAATTAAAACTTCGCTCCCAAAGTGGGATGCTGTTAATGCATCTACTATGGCCACTCCAACGCCTTTTCCGACTAATGCGCATGCGGCAAAAGATGGTTGGCTTTCTAGAGTAATGTTCGGAGACACGTTTGCTGACAAAAATGCTTGACGTATGTTGTGGGCTACAAGCGTGTGTCGTGAGAGTGCAACTATGTTTTCATCTTTGAGATCTTTTGGTGTTATCAGAGGAAGTCTTGCGAGATCATGATTAACTGGTACCACACACACGCATTGCAGCCTATAGCTTCCAAGCCTCTCAATATCCGGGCGACTTTCTGGTATCTGAGCAAAGCCAATATCAAAATGGCGTGCCGCAACACCATTCACGATATTTGGCGCCGCGAGGACGTCTAATGTTAATTTGATTTTAGGATTTGAGCCCAAAAAAGAACTCACAATGTCTGGAACTACGTCCAAAGCCAAATTAGGCATAACACCAAGTCTTAAAACACCTTTTCGCATCGCCTTAATGTCTTGTGCAGCTTGATACACACCATCCAAGCCTCTGAAGAAGAACTCTACATCGTCTAGTAGGCTACGGGCATCTTCCGTAGGCGACAAATTACCCCCTGCACGACTAAAGAGCTTCATGCCAATTTCATGCTCAAAATCAGAGATGAGACGGCTCACTGCCGGCTGTGAAATGCCAAGTTTTTCAGCTGCAGAAGTTATGCTGCCCGAGAGCATTACTGCATGGAATGCTTCAACACGCCTTTGATTCACGGTCATCCACTCCGGAGTGATCGAGTACCGAATGATCCTAGCAATTGAATGAGGTAACTTCAATTAATTACCCCAAAGGTAAATTTCAGGTTACTATCTGAAAACTAGCCATGTGCTGATTCTAAAAATTAATATCATCACGTTGGTTGCGAGCCCTCCACAACCAATTCCCATTACACACTTTTTAACACACCTAATTTATGTGCTTGTAAACAACTGAAATCAAATATGAAAAGTTGAAACAGTTTTATCATAATCCGCGTGTCGGGGGTTCGAGTCCCTCCTCCGCTACCAATCCTATTTTAGATCACTTACCAACCCAAAAAAACTGCAGCCATTGCAATTTTACATTTGCTGAGCGTTTAACCTTCAAAAGTAAATTTGGGCAGGGAATTTAGGCTTTCTTTCAAAGCTTGGCCCCATTCTTTTGAAACCATTTGAAAATATGGGTTTTCCGAGTCAATTTTCAGGGATTTGGGTGCCTTGAAACTATCAATTTCATAGACGTTTATGTCTAAAGGTGGGCCAACGGAGAGGTTGGCTTTGATGGTGGAGTCAAACGATACCATCAAAAGCTTGATGGCATCCTCAAACGTCATCTCTTTTTCAAAAGCCCTGACCAGGATCGGCCGTCCATATTTTGTTTCACCGATTTGGAAAAACGGATGCTCTTCTGAAACCTCAATGAAGTTTCCTTCGGGATAGATTAGGTAAAGTCTCGTAGCGCCGCCTTTGATTTGGCCGCCAAGAATAAAGGTGGACGTGAAAGTACTCTCTGCCTGTTGCTGGCCTCGTGCTGATGACTTAATTACTTCCGCCAGAGTTTCGCTGACACTTCTAGCAACCTGAAACATTGTAGGCGCCTCTAGTATTGAGGGTGCTCTTTTTTCACGCTTCTTAGTTTGTTCGGATAAAATGCTCACCACAGCCTGGCTTGTAGCTAAATTACCGGCGGTCGTGAGCATAATTTGCCGCTCACCATCAACACCCCAAGAAAAGGTTTTTGGATATCGGGAAACATTGTCGAGCCCGCCATTAGTCAGGGTGTCTGACATGAATACTAACCCGCGTGATAATTTTAGAGCGACACAATAGGACATTCGTTTAAGACCATTTTTATTGTTGGCTTATTATTATTCGTGTTGCCACTTGTTCTTCTCCAATACCAAACCTTATGCCTGATAGTGGAGCTACATCATTGTAGTCGAAACCAGTAGCGAGTTTAACATAACGGTCATCGGGTGAAATACCGTTTGAAATATCAAACCCTACCCAGCCTAAACCTTCGGTATATATCTCTGCCCAAGCGTGACCAGCATCTTGAATTTTCTTATCATGCATCAACAAATATCCGCTCACATACCTCGCGCTGAAGCCAAGTGACCGAGCAACTGCTATAAACGCATGAGCGTGATCTTGGCACACACCCATGCCAATTTCCATTGCCCTTTCAGCAGTCGTAAAAATATCAGTTTTGCCCTTTGTGTACTTGATGGCATCTGATACTCGCGCAGATAACTCATGCAATATATGAAGTTCACCGTCATTACCGCTCTGTATAAATTTGTTCATATCCTTGCCAAGTTGACGCAAACGGGTACCGAGAAGGGTGAGGGGTGTAGCATTCTTGAAAATTGGGAGGGGTACACTGTTGTCATGCATCCCAGTTATGCCATTCGTATCGCAGACGCTAATTTTCCCGCGGCAAACGATTTGGATTTTTTGAACACCCAAATGATGGTTGCATAAATGAACTGTGTTTCCATGATAATCGTCTGCCTTCAAGACAATTTCGCCACCGTCCGCCTCTATATTCCACTCCAAAAGTTTTTGTTTGGCTGAGCTTTTGGGTGTAAGAAGCAAACGCTGAATAACCGACTTTGGCATTGTCTCATAGTCAAAAACTGTTTTGTGATTAATTGAATGAATCATGGTTAGTTCATGTTAAAATCGTTGGCAATTGCCTGGCTTAATTGATTGTTTTTTGCCATGTGCTCAGTAAGAAAAACCTTCAGGTCAATTTCTTGTACATTCCTTAACCTATCATCGTTAAGGCTTGTAAAAATTTCATCAGCTAAACCCAAACTCTCATAATCTTTGTTATAAGAATTGGAGAGGTCCTCAAGGTTGGACTTCACTTCTTTATAACAAAATTTTATGGAGCGTGGCATGCGCTCATCAAATATCAGGAAATTAGCTACACCAAGGGGGTCCAACCTTCCTTTTTTTAGCCAATTGAAAGAGCGCCAAGCCGCAAGCGAGCGGAGCATCACTTCCCATTGACCCTGATCGTTGCTACCTCCTATCACTTTGGCCGTTGGCAGCAAACGATGGTATTTAGTGTCTATAGTTCTAATCGTGTTATCTGCTCGTTCAATGAAGGTGCCCAACCGAAGAAAATTGAAAATATCATTGTGCAACATCGTGCCGTAAAGCGCGCCTCGGAATGACGAGCTACCTTTTATGATATCATCTAAAATTACTGGGAGGTCGCGGATGTTAACGGGTCGTTTTAAAGCTGACTCACATTTCATCCAGCTCTCATTCAGTGAAAGCCAGACCTCTCGGGTCAGCGACGTGCGAACTGAACGACCATTGTTTCGAGCTTTCGACATTAACGACACGACACTGTCGAAGTTATCCCTGTCACGGAGCAAAAAATTGATTATGTCTATTGTTTTAGGGTCATCATATTTTTCATCGAATAATGATCCCAACCCGTGATTCGAAACTAGAGCAGTCCATTCCTCCTCGCCGTCGTTTTGCCTTGATAATGCGTAGTGCAGTGTGGCCTGAATTCGCCGCGAGAGGTTCTCGCTGCGTTCCAGGTACCTGGCCATCCAAAACAAATTATCACCGTGTCGACCTAGCATTTAAGCCCCTATTACCCAAGTATCTTTGGTTCCGCCGCCTTGGCTTGAGTTTACAATTAATGATCCCTTTTTGAGTGCAACGCGAGTTAAGCCGCCGGGGGTCACCTCAATGGTATTGGGTGAGACCAAAACAAAAGGCCTTAAATCAACATGCCGAGGCGCAAGTCCGTTTCGAGTAAGGATTGGAACGGTCGACAGGGCCAAAGTTGGTTGGGCAATATATTTTCCGGGGTTGGCTTTTAGCTTCCTGCGAAAAGCTGAAATCTCTTGTTTGCTTGCAGCCGGCCCTACTAGCATTCCATACCCACCTGAGCCGTGGACTTCTTTAACAACAAGTTCATGCAAATGTTCCAAGACATATTGTAAGCTATCAGCTTCAGAGCAACGCCAGGTGGGAATATTGTTCAGTAGCGCCTTCTCGCCAGTATAAAATTTGATAATCTCTGGTAAATAGGAATAAACCGCTTTGTCATCTGCAATGCCTGTTCCTGGTGCGTTAGCAAGAATCACACTACCATTACGGTAAGCGTCAAACAGGCCAGGTGTGCCGAGCAAGCTATTGGGATTAAATGATAATGGGTCGAGAAAATCATCGTCCACACGACGATATATAACGTCGACATTTTGAGTTCCAGTGGTGGTGCGGATCATCACGCGGCCATCGTGAATTTTGAGGTCAGAGCCTTGAACCAACTCAACGCCCATTTCATCAGCCAGAAATGAATGCTCGTAGTAAGCTGAGTTATAAATCCCTGGCGTCAGCACGACTATGTTGGGATCACTAAAAGTGTTTTCAGCGCATAAGGCGAGAGATTTGAAAAGTTCTTTTGGATAATTGCTTATTGGTTTTATTTGGTGTGTTGTAAAAAGCTCGGGGAACATGTGTTGCATGGTAGAGCGGTTTTCAAGCATGTATGACACGCCAGACGGGACCCTTGCATTGTCCTCTAGTACAAAGAACTCGTTTTCACTAGTTCTAACGATGTCCACGCCAACGACATGAGTATACACACCGCCAGGCGGTTTAAACCCACACATTTGCGGCAAAAAAGCTTTGTTTTTGTAAATCAAGTTTTCAGGGATTATGCCTGCTTTTAAAATGTGCTGGCCGTTGTAGATGTCTTCAAGAAAAGCGTTTATTGCGGCGACGCGTTGAATGATCCCACGCTCTAACATTCGCCATTCATTGGCAGATAGTATCCTGGGAATTAAATCAAAAGGAATCAGGCGTTCTTCCGCTTTTTTATCGCCGTATACATTAAAGGTTATTCCGACGCGACGAAAAAGCTCTTCAGCAGTAGCCGATTTCTTATACAACTTTTTTAAATCTTGGTCGCCAAGCCAAGCCATCAGCTTTTCGTATGGCTGTCTGGTTTTTTGGCTATCAGTGCCAAGCATTTCATCAAAAATTGACATGAGCTATTCTATCAAAGTTTCACACTGTTAGAAAACGATAGTTCGGCGATACTGTGTAATAAAGCCCCCAATAAAAGAAGTGCTAATATTTTAATGCTAAAAACTAATTTATTCATGGTCTTAAATTAGAATGAAAAAAAGCAAAGTAAATTCACCACAATTTAAATTCAAAAATTATTTACAATATAGTGATTGATCAATCGTCATTTATCTATTTAATATTGAATATCTTAATGGAGGATATAATGAATTTCAAAACTACACTTCGCACAGCGGGTGTTGCTCTCGGTTTTGTTGCTGCTGTAGCACTGCCTGCAAACGCTGCTGATCTAAGCGGTAAGACCGTTGAATGGACCATCCCGTTCTCAGAAACAGGCGGTTCTGCAAAATGGGCCAATTTCTTTGCCCCACTTCTTTCTGAACATATGGCTGGCAACCCAAATGTTGTTGTCAAGTTTATGCCGGGTGCTGGGTCAACCAAAGGCGCCAATTGGTTCCAAGAACAAAAGCATGATGATGGCACGACGATGTTTGGCTCATCAGGGTCAACGCAGTTTCCTTACTTGCTGGGTGATCCGCGCGTCCGCTATGAATACAAAGACTGGACACCTGTTATGGCGACAGGTACGGGTGGCGTTGCTTACTTGAACCCTGAAGCGGGTAAATTATTCGACGGTTCGGCCAATCAATTGAAGGGTAAGACGTTCATTTATGGCAACCAAGGCGCGACACGTCTCGATCTGATCCCAGCTTTGGCTTGGGATATGCTGGGCATGAATGTTGAGCATGTGATGGGCATTAAAGGCCGTGGTGATGGCCGCAAGATGTTTGAAAGCGGTGAAACCACCATTGATTACCAGACCTCATCGTCTTATCTGAAGAGTGTCGTGCCAATGGTGGAAGAAGGCAAAGCGGTCCCAATGATGACTTGGGGTTCGCTGGCCGCCAATGGTGATATCGTTCGCGACCCAACCTTCCCAGATATCCCAACCTTCAAAGAAGTATGTGAAGCCACCGCGGGTTGTGAAACCTCTGGTGAAGCATGGGATGCGTGGAAAGCCTTCTTCATCGCCGGTTTCCCTGCGCAGAAAATCGCGTTCTTGCCTGGCGACACCCCCCGAGATGTTGTTGATGCTTACACCGCCGCTTTTGCGGATGTTCAGGCGCGTCCTGACTTTGCGAAGATTTCAGCAAAACGCTTGGGCAAATACCCCATGTATGTTGGCGCTGACGCCAAAGCGGCGCTTGACGGCGCTCTGCAAATTTCGCCTGAGGCCAAAGCCTATGTAATCGGCTGGCTCAAGGACAAATTCGGCGTATCCCTGAACTAAATCAAATAAGGTCCCTCCACCTTCGGGTGGGGGGATTTTTATATCATGCAAGTTTTTTTTGATGCCATCCCTTTTCTCGTTGACGCGTGGCGGTTGATCCTTGATCCAACTGTTTTGTTGTATTTGCTTGGCGGCGTCGTCATGGGGCTATGCGTTGGCGTTTTCCCCGGCCTAGGCGGCATTGCGGGGTTATCCTTGATCTTGCCCTTCATGTTTGGCCTTGACCCGATTTATGGGCTGGCTTTGATGATCGGGATGGTGGCGGTGGTGCCGACCTCCGATACGTTCGCCTCGGTCTTGATGGGCATCCCCGGATCATCGGCGTCTCAGGCTACGGTGCTGGATGGTTTTCCGCTGGCCAAGAGAGGCGAGGCGGCACGGGCGCTTTCCGCTGCCTTCAGCGCGTCTTTATTCGGCGGGTTGGTTGGCGCATTCTTTTTAACCTTTTTTATCTTGGTGGCCCGCCCCATTGTCTTGGAATTCAAGTCCCCTGAATTGCTGATGGTGTCGATCTTTGGCCTGTCCATGGTGGGAATTCTGGCGGGGCGTATTGCCTTAAAAGGCTTTGTCGCCGCGGGGTTAGGTATGTTGCTGGCCTCCATAGGCGAAGGGCCATTTAACGGCGAATTGCGGATGTCGAGTTATGATTATCCGTATCTTGTTGATGGTTTGAAATTGGTCATTGTTGGCCTTGGCATTTTTGCCATTCCTGAAATTGTTGCGCTTTTGCGAAAAGACCAAGCGATCGCTGACCGGGCGCCTTTAGGGGCGGGCTGGTTTCTTGGGGTCAAGGATTGGTGGCGGAATAAATGGCTCTCCATGCGGTGTGCGTTGATCGGTGTCGTGGTGGGTGTGATCCCCGGGCTTGGTGGGTCTGTGGTGGATTGGATCGCTTATGGCCATACCGTGCAAACCACCAAGGATAAATCAAAATTTGGTCAGGGCGAGATTCGCGGCGTTGTCGGCCCCGAAAGTTCAAACAACGCTAAAGAAGGCGGCGGCTTGGTGCCAACCTTGCTCTTTGGCATCCCCGGGTCGGGGTCTATGGCAATTTTCATCGGGGCGTTGTCGCTTTTAGGGTCGGGCGAATTGGAAGTTGGGCAATCGATGCTCAAAGACAATTTGAATTACACCTATTCGATTGTTTGGATGCTGGCCCTAGCGAATATCTTTGGCACAATTTTATGCATTGGCCTCTCGGGGCAAATCGCAAAGATCACGAGCATTCGCTTTGCTTTAATCGCGCCGTTTATTTTCATGATCATCGCCTTTGCCGCGTTTCAATCGGGTCAGGATTTGATGGATTTGGTGGCGCTTTTCGGCATCGGCCTGATTGGGATTTTGATGCGCCGGTTTGATTGGTCGCGACCAGCGTTTTTGATTGGTTTTGTTCTTGCTAATCCCGTGGAAAATTATGCCAATAACGCCAATCAGATTGCGGGTATTCGTTTCCGCGATGGCATGGAAGCTGGCCTTGCTTATATCTTCAGCCCCATTGTCTTGACGCTTTTGGTGATCACCATTGTTTCAGTGGTTGTGGGGTTAAGGCAATCCAAAAACATCATGGCGGAAGGGGCTGTATCGTCAGGTAAGAAACGCGCGCCTATGGTGTTCTTGCTGGCAGTATTGGGCTTTATCATTTTTGCCTTGGTCAATTTGGCTTCCATTCCTGATTATGCCTTTGTTGATGCGGTGTTCCCATTGTTTGTGGCGTCTGTCGCTTTTGTGGCGGGACTTGTTTTGCTGGTGCAAATGATGCTGAAGCCAGAAGGCGATGCGGTGTTTGCTGACCGTGCCACCGAAGCCGAAGAACAAGAAATGAAATTTAAACTCTGGCCAACTTTGGCGTGGTTCGGCGGTTTATTATTGGCGACCTCGATGGTGGGCTTTATTCTGGCGCTGGCTGGATTTTTATTGCTGTTCTTCCATTTCAGGGCGCAATTGCCACCGTTGAGAACGATTGTTTTATCAGCCGCAGGTGTTTTGTTTATGTGCGGCATGGCATGGCTGCTGAACCGTGATTTCCCGCCTGGGCTGTTGCAACATTATGTGACCTTGCCTTGGCCCCTAACTTAAAATGTTGACTTAAAAATTGACTGATAGACTTTTGATTTGAGGATCATCAGATGACGCAAACAGGTATTCCCTATTTCTTTATGCGGGGCGGATCATCTCGCGGGCCTTACTTCAATCGCCAAGACCTGCCTGAAGATCGTGATCATTTGGCAGAAGTGTTGATTGCGGCTGTTGGCTCTGGTCATCCTTTGAATATTGATGGTATCGGCGGCGGCAATGCTGTTACCACCAAAGTCGCTATGCTCTCCCGATCAGAAGATGATTGGGCTGATGTTGATTATTTCTTCGCCCAAGTCAGTGTTGAAGACAGGCTGGTTGATTACAAACCCACTTGCGGGAATATCCTATCAGGTGTTGGGTCAGCCGCCATTGAAATGGGATTAATCACCCCGAAAGATGATGTGACTGAGATCAAAATTCGTGCTGTTAATACTGGCGCGCGGGTGCTTGCGCGGGTGCAAACCCCATCTGGCCAAGTGACCTATGAAGGGGATACCGCGATTGATGGTGTTCCCGGCACTGCCGCCCCCGTGGAATTGAATTTTATGGATGTGGCAGGGTCTTCGACAGGGGCGTTTTTGCCCACTGGAAATGTCATTGACGAATTTGAAGGCATTGAGGTGACTTGTATGGATGTTGCCATGCCATTGGTGATCGCAAGGGCGTCTGATTTTGGTCTAACAGGGTCGGAAACCGCGGCTGAACTTGACGATAACCGTGATTTTTTTACCAAGATGGAAGCCGTTCGTATCGCCGCTGGACACGCCATGGGGATGGGCGATTGCAGCAAATCAGTAACGCCTAAATTTGGCTTGATGGCGCCCCATCAAGAACATGGCCATATCATCACCCGATATTTCATGCCGTGGAAAACCCACCCCACTATGGCGGTGACAGGCAGCCAATGTTTGGCCTCATGCGCATTGACCCCGGGGACAATCGCTGATGGTATGATGGCCACACCCAATGGCAAACCTGTGACCGTGACTTTGCATCATCCCATGGGGGAAATGGATGTGGTGGTTGATTATGATATTTCCGATGGCGTGTTTCAGCATCATTCCGCAGGGTTGATCCGCACCTGCCGCAAATTGGCACAAGGGCAAGTGTTTGTACCGTCTTCAGTATGGGCAGGGTGAAATGAAAGTTGCAGTTCTTGATGATTGGTTTGACACGTTAAGGCATTTGCCTTGTTTTCAGCATCTTGATGGGTTTGATGTTGATGTCTTTACTGATCACGTCACCGACACGGACGCTTTGGTTGAAAGGCTGAAACCTTATGATGCCATCACCTTGTTTCGAGAACGGACTGCGATCACGGCTGAATTGGTGGCGCAATTACCAAATTTGAAATTGATCTCACAGCGCAGTGTCTATCCGCATATAGATGTCGAGGCCTGCACCAATCATGGGGTCTTGGTTTGCTCTAATCTTCATGGCAGTACCCCGCCCTATGCCGCGGCGGAACATACTTGGGCGTTGATCATGGCGGGAATGCGTGATTTGCCTGCTCAAATGTCGAGTCTTCAAAAAGGCCAATGGCAAATTGGCGTTGGCAAGACTTTACATGGCCGCACCCTTGGTCTTTATGGCTATGGCCGCATCGCCAAGCAAGTTGCGATTTACGCCAAAGCCTTTGGCTTGAAAGTGGTGTGGTGGGGGTCTGAAGATGGCCGTGCCCGCGCCAAAGCAGATGGGGAAACTGTCGCCAGCAACCGCCACGGGTTTTTTGCTGACCTTGATGTCGTCAGCGTCCATGTCAGGATGAAGCCTGAAACCAAAGGGTTGATCACAAAAGAAGACTTAGCCGCCATGCGCCAAGATGCGTTATTTGTGAACACGTCACGCGCAGGGTTGATTGAAAAAGACGCTTTGTTATCCGCATTAAACCATGGCCGCCCAGGGAAAGCTGCCATTGATGTGTTTGATCAAGAACCGATCACTTGGGCTGATGACGCCTTGGCCTGCCATAAAAATATCATCGCAACTCCGCATATCGGCTTTGTCACCGAAGACGAACTGGAATTGCAATTCAGCGATATTTTTGAACAGGTGGTGGCTTTTCACCAAGGCGCGCCCAAGCATATGATTAACCCTGAAGCCTTGGGCTAGGGCTTTTTTTGAAACCGAAAGGCAATTGCCGGCATGGTCAGGAAGATCAAGATCACCCTGATGGTATGGTGAAAGGCGATAAAAGCGATATCAAAGCCAAAAATCACCGCCAGCAATGTGACTTCATAAAGCCCCCCCGGTACAAATGCCAACCAGACTTCAAGCACGGTGATCCCCAATCCATAGGCGATCAAGACTGCGGCGCTGAAATATAGCGTCAGGATCATGGTTGTGTTGATCATCGCATCTTTCAGATAGACCATTAATTCAGCAAATTTAACCTGTGCCAATCTTGCACCAACCCCGCCGCCAATGGCCAATTGCGCCAGCATGACAAATTCAAAAATGCGCGGAATATTGACAATGCCCAAAGCATGGCACCCCGCGCTTAACAAAACAGGGCCCAATAAATGCGGCATCGGCAGGCGGATAATCCGCCCTAATAAATAGCCGCCAATGGCAATCCCAATGAATGACAGCATTTCAACAAGGCTAAGGTCCAACAACCCCGGCATGGATTTGAGCAATTGGTTGGAGGCGATAACAGCATCCTGACCTTCGATTGCCGCCAGCAACAAAGGGGTGGAAATAAAGACAAAAGCCACCCTGACCAAATGAAAGAGGGCCACGATATAATCTTTTTCCACCATCTCACGCGCCATCACAATAGCTTCGGCTTGGCCGCCGGGGATGGCACATAAAACAGCAGTGACAGGCTTATATTTTCGCACCCGGGTTAAAAACATATAGCCAATCACTGAAACAATCGCTGTCACCACCATCATGGCGATCACCGTTGGGGCATAGGCGATGGTTCTGCCTATCAAATCACCTTGAAAAAAACTGCCGATAAAAACACCAAGCCCCAAAACCACAGGGATATGAAACCACCGCGCTACGCCAAGGTGAGGCTGTAAAGGTTTGATGGCACCGCCGATAAACCAGACCCCGAATAAACTGCCCATCAAAAATGGCGCCGGGACATTGAATTGTAAAAACAACCATCCTGTGATGGCGGCGATCGCAAAGGTCAGAGCCATTTTTTGAATATCAGTTTTGATCTTGGGCAGGGTGTCTTGAACGGGCATTTTAATCGATATCATTGGTGTTGATGGTCGCCATCAGGCGTAAGCGGGCTTCTAGACCATGCATCAGATGGGTTTTCATGGCGGCTTCTGCCGCTTCAGCATCACTATTTTGCAAGGCCTGATTGATGGCGTTATGTTCTTGCTGGATACTGGCGATGCGTTCAGGCAATGAATAGGCGGTCACCCCCAGCAAAATCAAAAGTCGAGACAGGCGGTCATAACTCTCGGTTAAAAATGGATTGCCAGCCGCCGCTAGAATGCTGGCGTGAAACTTTGAATTGATCTGTGCCAATTGATCAGGGGCGGCGCCTTTGTTGATCATTTGGTTTTCTTCTTGATTGATCGCATCAATAACGTTCTTTTCAGCAATGCTGGCACGTTTAGCGGCTTGATATGCCGCCATGCCCTCAAGCGTGGCGCGCATTTCATACAGGTTATTCACCGCGCTCCAATCCAATTGCCGGACACGGATACCATCATCATCATGGCTTAAAATCCCATCAGCCTTCAGCCCTGCCATGGCTTCCCGCAATGGCGTGCGGCTAACCGACAGTTGCTGGCCCAATTCGGTTTCGATCAATCGTGTCCCCGGGGGCAGGTCACGGGTTGCAATCGCGGCTAGGATCATATGCCGGATGCGTTGCGCCATAGCCTGTTTGTCGCCAAACCGTGTGGTGATCTCTTGCTGATATTGAGGCCAATTGACCATGGGAATCCCTAAACTTCTGGTTGACAGATATCACCTGCCCTCGTAACAGTATACAAATGTATACAGATAATGACATCATTTTTTCAACCCCATGGGATGTGGTGGTTATCGGCGCGGGCAATGCAGGGCTGTGTGCCGCTATCACCGCTGCTGAAGCAGGATGTTCCGTCTTGGTGGTGGAAGCCGCGCCAAAAGACATGCGTGGCGGCAATACCCGCCATACCCGCAATCTGCGTGCCATGCATGATGAACCCACCGATGTGCTGACCGACGCTTATACATTTGAAGAATATTTTGATGATTTGATGCGGGTCACAAAAGGCATCACCAATCAAGAACTGGCTGAATTGACTTTGCGGGAATCAAGCGCCTTGACGTCATGGTTATCGGCAAGGGGCGTGCGGTTTCAACCCGCGCTTTCAGGCACGTTAAACCTAGGCCGGACGAATGCATTTTTCCTAGGCGGTGGGCGTGCGCTGTTGAACGGGCTTTGCCGTCATGCTGAAAATCTTGGCGTTCATTTGATTTATGATGCGCCTGTGGCTGGCCTTGAGATTGATGATGGATTCTGCCGTGGCTTGACCCTTGAGGGCGATGACCGTTTGATTAAGGCAAAGAAAACCATCACCACCGCAGGCGGATTTGAAGCCAATCTGGATTGGTTGGCCGAAGGCTGGGGGGATGCGGCGAAAAACTTTCTGGTGCGAGGAACGCCCTATAACAAAGGCCATATTTTAAAAAACCTGATTGACCAAGGGGCAAAGCCTGTTGGTGAATTGGATCAATGCCATGCGGTGGCGATTGATGCACGGGCACCGAAATATGATGGCGGTATCGCCAGCCGGATCGATGGTGTGCCGTTCAGTTTAGTGGTCAATAAAAATGCTGAACGATTTTATGATGAAGGCGAAGATTTCTGGCCAAAGCGTTATGCCATATGGGGACGTCTGGTGGCGGCACAGCCGGATCAAGTTGCCTATGCGCTGTTGGATAGTGATGGGGTGAAACGGTTTATGCCATCTGTCTTCACGCCGATCAGTGCCGATACAATCGAAGGCTTGGCCGAACAACTCTCCCTTGATCCGCAAGCCGCCGCCGCCACGGTTGCGGGTTTTAATGCTGCTTGCCCTGAAGGGCCGATTGACCAATCTATCCTTGATGGCAAAGCCACCCAAGGCCTGACCCCTGAAAAAACAAATTGGGCCGCGCCGGTTGTAAAACCGCCATTCTATGGCTTCCCGCTTAGGCCAGGCATCACCTTTACCTATATGGGGGTTGAGGTGAATGACCATGCCCAGATTATTTTCAATGATGGCAAACCTGCCGCCAATCTTTATGCCGCAGGTGAAATCATGGCTGGCAATGTATTGGGGCAGGGCTATCTAGCGGGGATTGGCATGACAATCGGCGGTGTCTTTGGCCGTATCGCAGGCCGTGAAGCCGCCCGAACGCTTAACAAATCAGTGGAACAAAACCCATGAATTTAGTTGATCTAGCCCAAGACAAAACCAGCCTTACCGATCAAAACCATGGTGATGTCGAGGGCCATGCCAGCCATGAAGAAACCCGCCGCATCATGCAGATTTGCAACGCCTGCCGCTATTGTGAAGGCTATTGTGCGGTTTTTCCCGCCATGCAAAGACGCCGTGAATTTAGCCTTAGCGATACCGCCTATCTGGCCAATCTATGTCATAACTGCGGGGCGTGTTACCACGCATGCCAATATGCCCCGCCCCATGAATTTGCTGTTAATGTGCCTCAAACACTGGCCGAACGCCGGATCGACAGTTACGCCGATTATGCTTGGCCACCTGCCATGGGTCGTGTTTTTGAAAAAAACGGTTTTGTGGTTTCACTTGTCATGGTCATCAGTCTGTCACTGGCGGTGGGATTAATGCTGGCGATGATCAACCCTGCATTGTTTTGGGGGGTGCATATCGGGGAAGGGGCGTTTTATAAAATCATGCCCCATACGGTGATGGCAGGGATACCGCTGGCGATTACCGCCTTTGTGATTGTCAGTTTTATCCTCAGTTGGCGCCAGTATTGGCGGGCAACAGGAATTAAATTTGGTGGCATCAGCGCGTTGTTTGATGCGTTTTCTGCCAGCGCCAGTTTACGCTATCTTGGCGGTGATAATGCGGGTGGCTCCCCGGGTTGTCCATCCAGCGATGACCGGTACAGCAATGCCCGTAAATATTACCATCACCTGACCTTCTATGGCTTTATGATGTGTTTTGCCTCAACATCTTTGGGGACGATTTATCATTACTTTTTGGGGCGTGAAGCACCTTATGGGTATTTTGAATTGCCTGTCTTATTGGGTACGGTTGGCGGCATTATTCTTTGTATCGGCACAGCAGGGCTTTGGATTGAAAAACGCCGTATGGACCCCGCCGTTCGGTCTTGGCGCAGTTTGGGCATGGATTATGCCTTTATCGGTCTGTTGTTTTGGGTCAGCCTGACAGGGTTGATATTGATAGCCTTGCGGGAAACGTCATGGATGGGGCTGACGTTAGCCATCCATCTGGGGTTTGTTTATGGTTTCTTTTTGGTCCTACCATTTTCAAAATTCGTCCATGGGCTTTACCGCTTTGCAGCACTGATCCAAAGCGCCAGTGAAAGCAAATCCCATTGAGTTCATAAATCAACAGGATAAGGCTTTCTTTTTATGATGGATGGGTCATAGTATTGACCAGTATAAATTCATCTAAAGGAACCACCTCATGTCAGAAAACCATACTGGTTCATGCCATTGCGGTGCTGTTGAATATCAAGTCACAGGGCCTTTTGCCAAAGGTGCTGTTTGCGACTGTTCGATTTGCACCCGAAAAGGGGCTGTTATGGTGATGGTTGACCGTGATAAATTAGCAGTCACCAAAGGTGCTGAAAACCTGACGGAATATCAGTTTAACACCAAAGCTGCGATCCATTATTTCTGTAAGACATGCGGGATTTATACCCATCATCAAAAACGTCGTGATGACAATTACGGCTTTAACATCGGTTGTGTTGATAGCCTTTCTGTTGATGACTTAGAAGAAGTGATGAAGATTGAAGGCAGTGCCTTCAGCACCGTCGAAAGTGAATAGGGGATATTATGTCTAAAGTTCTTCAAATCGTTATTTATGATAAAACTGTTTCAACTTTTCATATTTATTTCAGTTGTTTACAAGCACATAAATTAGGTGTGTTAAAAAGTGTGCAATATAATTTCTATTAAAAAAGAATTAACTTGATATCTACTTGAATTGTTCTTCTTATCGCATATCGACACTAAGCGATGAACAGAGGGAAATATGTTAAAATTTTACTATGCCAAAAACTCTGCTGCTTTTGCTCCGCATATTTTGCTTGAGGATATCGGAGCAGATTATGAGGCGGTGCAAATTGATATGCAATCAGGTGAGCAGCGTTCAGATTCATATCTGGCCATC
>Ga0181602_10001183_pt1 | contig 23641 bp, 23 predicted proteins | sample 041ome_14_FD_148640 | JGI IMG/M metagenome (GOLD analysis project Ga0181602, IMG submission 148640) | Coastal salt marsh microbial communities from the Groves Creek Marsh, Skidaway Island, Georgia - 041408US metaG (spades assembly) | ecosystem: Environmental > Aquatic > Marine > Intertidal zone...
GGGCTGAGTTAAGGGTTTCTTCGCGATTGATTCGATAGGCATGCTCAAGCGAATGGATTTCAACCAGTGCTTGCCGTCCCTGTGCATCGTCAAAAGTATTTACCGTATAGTCGATTTCAATTTTCTTCCCCTGGCTAAGCATCAGCGTTGCCTCTCGCTTGGTAAAGCTCGAATTGGCTTTCAGAGCCGAGTTGATTTCGGCCAGATCGGTGTTGGCGGCGATGAAGAGTTGGTCTAGCGTGAGTCCAATTGCTTTGCGCCCGCTCACTTCGAGAAGTTGCTCCGCGGCGAGATTTAGAAACCGTAACGTGAGGTTGCGGTCAAGCAGAAGCACAGCCGTTTTCAGCTGATCGAGCAGTTTTTTGTGAATGCTGTCTAAGGTCATCGGTAGATCTCTAGAGTCCCCCATTGACTATGCAAGTTCTGAACCATCTCTGCTCACTCGGCCTGGGAGGCCTGCAATCCCTCACGCGGCTTGTTTCGGGGCTTTGGGCTGAATCGCACGCTGTCGATCAAAAAGGGTGGAGAGGGCGCTCCAATAAAATGCACTAAATTAGTGCATATGACAATTCTCAAGGCAAAAAAAAGCCCAGTTAGTCACTGGGCTTTTCCTCAATCTAGGAGAGAGCTGACTTAGGCAAGCGCTTCCTTTGTGGTCTTAATGATTGCAGCCGCGACCTTGTATGGATCTGCATTTGAGGCCGTGCGACGGTCCTCTAGGCGGCCCTTCCAGCCGTCCTGAACCGTGCCGATCGGAATACGGATCGATGCGCCGCGGTCGGAAACGCCGTAGCTATACTCGTCAATAGACTGAGTTTCGTGAAGCCCAGTTAGGCGTTGATCATTATTCGCGCCATAAACGCTCATGTGGCGATCGATGTGTTTACCGAACTCTTCGCATATTTTGGTAAAGATGCTCTCGTCTCCGAGGTCACGCATCGCGCCGTTCGAGAAGTTGGCATGCATACCTGAGCCGTTCCAATCGGCGAATTTTCCTAGTGGCTTGGGCTCGTAATCGATGGCCAAACCATAGCTTTCAGCTGTGCGCTCAAGCAGGTAGCGTGCAACCCAAATTTCATCTCCCGCTTTCTTCGCGCCTTTGGCGAAAATTTGGAATTCCCACTGGCCGGGCGCCACTTCCGCGTTTATGCCCTCTACGTTAAGGCCGGCTTCGAGGCAGATGTCCATATGCTCTTCGATTAGCTCGCGGCCGAATGCGTTACGCGCGCCTACTGAGCAGTAGTAGGGGCCCTGAGGAGCAGGGTAGCCGCCTTTGGGGAACCCTGGTGGCAGATCAGTCTTGGGATCCCAGAGGAAGTACTCTTGCTCAAATCCAAACCAGAAATCTTCATCTTCATCTTGAATTGTCGCACGGCCATTGGTTGGATGTGGCGTGCCGTCGGCATTGAGAACTTCACACATGACAAGGTAAGCGCTTGCACGATCCGGATCCGGATAGATTGCAACTGGCTTAAGCAGACAGTCTGAATCGTCGCCTGTGGCCTGATTCGTAGAACTGCCGTCGAATGACCAGACTGGGCATTCTTCTACCGTGCCGCCGAAGTCGTTGCGAACCATCGTTTTGCTGCGCAGGCATTGAGTTGGCTCTGATCCGTCAAGCCAGATATATTCGAGTTTTGATTTCATACGGTTCGATTCTCCTAATCGCATTCGACTGCTTTAACTGTTGTTTGGTAAATCGTTTTACCCTTTTGGGTCTTTCTCTGAGGAGGGTTGGCGGTGTGTTGATCGCGCGGACCTTCGCTGCATAAGCAAGAGGGAGCAAAATATATGCCATTACCTCTTCGACTGCAAAGAGTTGGATCGAGATCGTCAATAAGAAGACTTAAATACGCAATATAATGGGGCATTTTCAGGATGCGGGCATGAGCACCTTTTCGCCGGCGTTGTCAGTCTGCGGCATCATTGACTGGGATTGCATAAATTTTGCACCAATAAAGAGCATATAATCCGGATGCGCACTAATTTGGTGCAATTACGCCCGGATGGCTGTGTTCGTAGTCGTTCCAGTTGAGCATTTGTTCTCTCATACGCTCGTGCACGGCTCTTGGTAATCTCCTCGAAATTCGCGATTTTGTAGCTAATCTTTAACCCAAGTCTCGTGTATACTCGCCGCCTCGCGTAGCGGGCCTCAAGCAGTTGTCGGCCTTAGCGCGTATTCGTGTGCAGCAAGATTGACTAGGCCCCGTCGAAGACGGCTGGCTCTCTCGCTCCACCTTTTCATAGTAATTAGCCGCTTCAACCGTCCCTCGAGCCGTGCGCGTTCCTCAAGCGCCGCGTGCGAGTAGTGATTTCGAGCGGCAAAAAGTGAGTGTCATTCATCGTGATTGAAAAGATTCGCAATATCGCCATTATCGCCCACGTCGACCATGGTAAGACCACCCTAGTCGACAAGATGCTTCAGCAATCGGGAACGCTTGAGTCGCGAGGCGGTAACGTCGAGAGAGTCATGGATTCGAACGACCAAGAGAAGGAACGTGGAATAACGATCCTTGCGAAAAACACGGCAATCAGCTGGAATGGCTATCGAATCAATATCGTCGATACACCGGGGCACGCCGACTTCGGAGGCGAGGTAGAGCGTGTTTTATCGATGGTCGACAGCGTTTTGCTTCTCGTCGACGCAGTCGACGGTCCGATGCCACAGACGCGCTTCGTTACGCAGAAGGCTTTTGACCAAGGCCTCAACCCGATCGTTGTAATTAACAAAGTCGATCGCGACGGCGCTCGCCCCGATTGGGTCGTAAATGAGGTTTTCGATCTTTTTGACAAGCTTGGCGCGACCGACGAGCAGCTAGACTTCCCGATCATCTACGCGTCGGCACTCGAGGGTATCGCGGGGCTTGACGTTGAGGCGATGGCGCCTGACATGGAGCCGCTGTTCAAAGAAATCGTCGAAAAGGTGCCACACCCCGACGTCGAGATTGACGCGCCGCTGCAGATGCAAATATCGGCGCTCGACTACAACAGCTACGTTGGAGTAATCGGCATTGGCCGAGTCACGCGCGGGACTGCGCGAACCAATCAGCAGGTTATCATCGTCGATGTCGAGGGCAAGCAGCGCAAGGGCAAGATTCTGCAAGTCAAGAGTCACCTCGGCCTCGAGCGCATCGATGTAGATGAAGCAACGGCCGGAGAGATTATTTGTATCTCTGGCATTGATAAGCTCAACATTTCTGACACAATTTGTGACCCTGAAAAAGTTGAAGCTATGACGCCGCTGTCGGTAGATGAGCCGACAATCAGCATGACTTTCCAAGTCAACGACTCGCCGTTTGCAGGTCTAGAAGGTAAATTCGTTACCACGCGAAATATTAAAGATCGCCTCGACCGCGAGTTGCTATTTAATGTTGCGCTGCGCGTTGAACCCGGTGATACGCCTGACAAATATAAAGTGTCAGGACGCGGTGAGCTTCATTTGTCGGTGCTCATTGAAACAATGCGCCGCGAAGGGTTTGAACTTGCGGTCTCTCGCCCCGAAGTTATCATCCAAGAAATCGACGGTGTGCTCAGCGAGCCCTATGAGTCACTTGTAATCGACTGCGATGACCAACATCAAGGGGCAGTGATGGAAGAATTGGGTAATCGTCGCGCCGAAATGCAGGATATGATGCCTGACGGCAAAGGGCGAGTTCGGCTTCAATTCCTCGTGCCTACCCGCGGTCTGATCGGATTCCGCTCTCAGTTTCTCTCACTTACGTCAGGCTCAGGCCTTATGACTCACGTGTTTAGCCACTACGATGAGTACAAAGATATCGAACTGGCTGCGCGGTCGCGCGGCGTGCTGGTGTCAATGGTTCGCGGCAAAACACTTGGCTTTAGCCTATTTAATTTGCAGGAGCGCGGCAAACTTTTCGTACAGCCGAATGTCGAAGTTTACGAAGGCATGATTATTGGACTGCACAGCCGAGAAAATGATCTCGCCGTCAACCCGACAAAGGGCAAACAGCTAACCAACGTTCGTGCCTCGGGCACCGATGAAAATATCGTGCTAACGCCTCCTGTTCGACATACGCTCGAGCAGGCGATGGAATTTATCGCCGACGATGAGTTGGTTGAAGTCACGCCTGAGAATATCCGTCTGCGCAAACGCTACCTCACCGAGAATGAGCGCAAGCGCCATAGTCGCGGCAGCGCAGCGCGAGGCTAGTCTGATTCACCGATAGCAAAGCGTTTGTTTGCGAGCAGGCGCTTTGCGAGGAATGGCCGAGTGGCATAGACTAGCAAAGTCTATGCTGGCCGGGTCGCGAGCGTAGACTCGTCATTATTCCTATTCAAAGGTTATCGCATGCAAGTCCTCTTTCCCGAAATTAAGCCCTATGCTCGACACGAACTGCGTGTGTCCGACATTCATACACTTTATGTCGACGAAGCAGGAAATGCTGATGGCATCCCTGTGCTTTTTGTTCACGGTGGGCCGGGCGGTGCGTGTGATGCGAGTTCGCGACGATTCTATGATCCGGAACATTATCGAATAGTTACGTTTGATCAGCGGGGCTGCGGCCGCTCGACTCCACATGGCGAGCTTGCCGACAACACAACGCAAGCATTGATTGCCGATATCGAGGCGATCCGAGAATTCTTGGGCGTCGAAAAATGGGTTCTCTTTGGTGGATCATGGGGTTCTACGCTGAGTCTTCTCTATGCGCAAGCCTATCCAATGCGTGTGCAGGCGATGATTTTACGCGGCATTTTTCTTTGTCGGCAGCGTGATTTGGATTGGCTTTATAAAGAGGGCGCCTCGCGAGTTTTTCCCGATGCATGGGATACCTTCGTAAACCACATTCCGCAAGACGAGCGCGATAATTTGCTCGAGGCTTACAATCGACGACTGCTCGGTGGCGATGAGCTCGCGCGCATGTCGGCAGCAAAACATTGGTCGGCTTGGGAGGCTAACTGCTCCAAGCTGCGGCCGAGTCCCGAAACTCTTTCCAAATTCACGAAGCCGCATAATGCAATCGCCCTGGCACGTATCGAAACACACTATTTTTTGAACAATGGTTTTGTAAGCGAGAATCAAATTCTGCGGAATATGGTTCCTATACAAAATATCCCCGCGGTTCTCGTCCACGGGCGCTACGACATGGTGTGCCCGCTAGATAATGCAACAGAACTACATAAGCATTGGCCAACGTCGGAGCTGCAGATCGTCCGAGAATCAGGCCACTCTGCCTCAGAACCCGGCACTATTGATGCGCTCGTTCGCGCGACTCAGGCCATGGTTAAACGCCTCAACGATGCGAGTTAAGCCATGATTGCCAGAGGGGGCTGTCAGGAATGATCTGCTTGATTCAAAGAGTCCGTTCGAGTCAGCTTCATATCGAGGGGTCATTACATACAGAAATCGGTCAGGGTCTACTTGCACTCGTTGGTATCGAAAAAGAAGACACTGAGGTTACCCTCTCCAGAATGCTCGATAAACTCTACGCCTATCGCGTATTCTCGGACAGTGAAGGCAAGATGAATTTGAGCGTTAAAGACATCGACGGGCAGGTGCTGTTGGTGTCGCAGTTTACTTTGGCCGCAGATACCCAAAAGGGTTTGAGGCCTGGCTTTTCAAGTGCCATGCCTCCCAGTCTCGCTCAGCCGCTATTTGAGACGATGGTGAGTCTGGCGCGTCAGCGTCATAGCAAAACCGAGAGTGGTGTCTTTGGCGCCGACATGCAGATTTCTTTGCTCAACGATGGGCCTGTCACGTTTATTCTTCGTGCTTAGGTTTTAACTTCGCGCTTGCGTGCCAATCGGCCCGCAAGAACACCTACTTCGAAAAGTCCCCACATTGGGATCGCGAGCATTGACTGCGTGAAGGGGTCGGGTGGCGTGATTAGCATCGCCACAACAAAACAGCCAACGATGATATACGGACGTTTCGAAGCAAGATCTTCAGGCTCCATTATGCCTGCCCAGATCAGCAAGAATACCGCGACAGGTATTTCAAAAGTTATACCGAATGCCAGAAAAATAGTCAGCGCGAAGCTCAGGAAACTATTGATGTCCGGTGCAACTTGGATTCCTTCGGGCGCCACCGCAACAAAAAACGCAAAGACAATGCCAAAGAGCAGGTAGCGCGCAAAGGCTATGCCGCCATAAAAAAGGACAACGCTAGAAACAAACAGAGGTATGGCGATTGCCTTCTCATTTTTATAGAGCCCTGGAGCGATGAACGACCAGAGCTGAAATAGGATGTAAGGGGCGGCTAGTAAGAACGCGACATAAAACGTAAGTTTAAACGGCGCGAAAAACGGCGAAGTCGGGTCAATCGCGATCATGCTCGTGTTTTCGGGCAGTGCGCTAACGAGGGGTTCGGCGACATAGCTATAGATATCGGCAGAGAAGGCGAACAGCGCGATAAAACAGATGACTACCGCAGCAAGGCATTTAAGCAGCCTGTCTCGGAGTTCGACCAAGTGATCGATTAGGGTAAGTTCCTGTGCCTGCTCAGCTGAAGACATCGGTTACTCCGCCTGTTCGCGAGCAGTTGGCGACTCTTGAGTTTGCGCGAGTTTAGGATTCACCCCCTTCCCATAGCTTGGTTTTTTGCGAGGGTTTGCAGTCGCCGACGGCGTGTCCTCATTTTCCTTGTGGGTGTCTTCATCGTCGCTCGATTGAACTTGAGCGGTAGAGGCCATGCCGGGCGCAGTCGATCGTTCGGGTGCTATCGAATTGCGTTCCAGATCATTGACCAGCTGCGACTCGGTTGCGCTAGATGCACCGGGATCGAAAGTGGTACTAGTAACAAGCGAGTCGACAGATACTTTCGTCTCATCTGCGATCTTTTTGACATGGGCTTTCGCCTGTTCTATCTCCTCGAGCACCGCTTCGTTATGAAGCTGGCGCTTAATCTCATCGGTGTTGAGCTCGCGCTCGATTTCTGATTTCACCTTGTTGTAGCTTCGGCGGAAGCGGCCAAGCCAAAGGCTCCCCGTCCGCACGGCGCCCGGCAGTTTGTCTGGGCCGATGACAAGCAGCGCCACGACAAAGACAAGCATGAGTTCCATAGGTGAAATATTAAACATCGTTGAGTGCCAAGAAGCCTAGCAAGCATGTAAAGATACACGACGACAGTCGTGCAGCGGGGTAATGCTGCCAGCGCTGTGACTGATCACTTCGCTGGTCAGTAAATCGCTATTTGGTCTCTTCTTTGGTCTCGTCGGCAGCGACTTTCTCCTGAACGGCAGAAGGCTGTTCATCATCATCTTTGACTGCCTTCTTGAATCCTTTTAGCGCTCCGCCAAGGTCACTTCCCAGGCTCGCGATTCTCTTCGTGCCAAAAAGAAGTATTACGATAAGTAATACGATGACTAATTGCATTGGTCCGATGGCCATGTTGTTCTCCTCAGGGGCGGTCGCTACTCAGCTTTTAGGCCATGGATAAGTGGCCCAAGAACGATACAGCGAGCTACCCAGGTTTAGATGTTCGGGAGGCCTTTTCGGCCAGTCCCGATAGTGTAAAACGTTTCCTCAACTCCTCCAACACCTCATCGTGGCTTAGGCCGAGATGACTTAGCATGACAAGCGAGTGAAACCACAGGTCAGCAGTCTCGCAAACGAGGTCTTTCTTTAGCGCTGCCGACTCGCGGTCTGCATCTAAATCCTTGGCTGCAAGAATTGTCTCTGTTGCTTCTTCACCGACCTTCTCCAAAATTTTGTTGAGGCCTTTATGGTGCAGGCTCGCCACGTAAGAGCTTTCTGGGCTGGCTTGTTTCCGCTGTTCGAGTGTTTCAGCCAACTGATCTAATACATCGCTCATACTCAATCCCGGCTATTTCTTGTACATCTGATGTGGGTCTTTCAGGATGGGTTCGACGGTTTGCCACTCGTTGCCCTCCAAGCGCCGATAGAAGCAGCTTCGGCGACCAGTGTGACAGGCAATATCGCCAAGTTGCTCCACGCGATAACATAGCACGTCTGCATCGCAGTCGAGACGCATTTCGATCAGGCGCTGAACATTTCCTGACTCTTCGCCTTTACGCCAGAGTTTGCTGCGCGATCGCGACCAATAGACCGCGCGACCTTCCGCCGCCGATGCCGTAACTGCCTCGGCATTAGCCCACGCGACCATGAGCAGTTCGCCTGTCGTGGCGTCTTGCGTAATGATGGGAATAAGCCCATCAGGGCCAAAGCGAATTTGATCGATAAACGAAGCCATGACGCTAGTATCCTCTGTCAGCGTCTAAAACACAAAAACGCGACAATAAGGACAGCGCCAAGTAAGGGTAACGAAGGCGCGTTCGCTACTGCCTCGCGAGCGGAGGGACTAGTGCTTGCTAGTGCGGCCGCGGCAATGAGCGCGGCGAGTAATCGATCACTACGACGCGATTGCGCACGTCGCAACGCATCTTCCTCCTGTTGCTCGCGCAGAGTCGCGTTTATTGCCGCCAGTTGCTTCCCCTGGGAGCCAGCGCTGGCAAGAAACTGAGGTAAGTTGGGCAACTCTTCAAGTAGTTCTGGCAGATTGTCTTTTAACTTGCGCAGAAGTGTCATAGGGCTGAGGCGCTTGGCGTTCCATCGCTCCAAAAAGGGTAGGGCAGTCTGCCAGAGGTCAAGTTGTGGATACAACTGGCGGCCGAGACCCTCGACATTGAGCAGCGTCTTCTGCAGCAATACCAAAGAGGGCTGCACCTGCATGTCGAAGCGGCCGGCGGTCGCAAAAAGCTGCACGAGGATCTGGCCGAAACTTATTTCACTCAGGGGCTTTTCAAAAATCGGTTCGCACACTGAGCGGATCGCCGATTCGAATTCGTGCACGCGGGTTGTTGGCGGCACCCAGCCACAGGCAACATGTAACTCGGCGACGCGGCGATAGTCTTGCTTAAAGATCGCGAGCAAGTTTTTGGCTAGGTAGTCTTGGTCACTGTCGGTTAGCGAGCCGATAATCGCGCAATCGATCGCAATGTACTTGGGCATTGAGGCGTCGGTTTTAGCAACAAAAATGTTGCCGGGGTGCATATCGGCATGGAAAAAATTGTGCTCGAAAACCTGAGTAAAAAAGATGTTTACACCCGTCTCTGCTAAATGCTTTAGATTAACGCCATGCGCATTCAGATCGTCGATGTTCGCAACAGGAATGCCGTCGATTCTCTCCATTACCAAGAGTGTAGAGCGCGTATATTCCCAATAGATTTTTGGCACGTAAAGCTCTGTCGAGCCTTCGAAATTGCGCCTAAGCTGGGTTGTGTTAGCGGCTTCGGATTGGAGGTTCAGCTCGTCGAGAATAATTTTTTCATAGTCGGCAATAACCTCGATAGGACGCAGGCGGCGACCAAGCTGTGAGGCGCCTTCGATAAGACGCGCGAGACGTTTCAGCAGGCGAATGTCTGCCTTAACTACGTTCTCGATGCCGGGTCTTACAACTTTTATGATCACGTCACTGCCGTCTAGCAGTGATGCACCGTATACCTGTGCAATTGAGGCGGACGCGAGAGGCTCGCTATCGATACTTTTGAAAAATTCGTCGGCTGGAGCGCCGAGAGCGGCTGCGACAACGGTCTCAATGGGGGGCATAGGGAACGGTGGCACATTGTCTTGCAGTGCTTGTAATTCATCGGCGAGCTCGGGATCAAGAAAGTCTCGGCGAGTGGAGACCAGCTGTCCAAGCTTTATGTAAATGGGCCCCAGTTCCTCTAGTGCCAGTCTTAACCGTGTGTTGCGGTCGCCGCTGCGCCGACTAGAAAAAAGGCCAAGCAGTCGGTAGGGGAGTAGCGCAAGTTTGCATACTACACGCGAGCGACTCGCGGGCAAAAAGTCCTCTAGGCCGTATTTTGCGGCGACACTGAGTATCTTATGTAGGCGAGTGATTGAGGACACGATGGCTTCGCGCCTTGGCGCTGTCTTTGTGATTTAAAAAGCAAAATCAGAGTGAATGGGTTGAAAGCGCGTAAAGATAGCACCGAAGTGAGGTGTGAACAATTGGGGAGATCGAGCGCTAGAGTTCAAATGGGTTGGGCTATGAGCCTTCAGCCGAGCGAATCCGCGCCTCAAGTCTATCGATGCGCAGGCGAAGCGCGTCTATCCCATCTCTTAATTCGTGCACTTCAAAACGGGTGGGTACCAGCTTCGCCTCTTCAACGAGGTAGTCGTCGACCGTATCGGTTAGTGCGGTGCGGGTTTCTTGTCCCCATTCGTTCGCCTCTTTGCAAACCCTTTCAATTTCGTTACTCGCAACATTGCCTATAAACGGAGCGAGGTAATCACCCCACCGCAGATCGAGGCTTGAGGTAAAATGATAAAGCGCCTGAATTAAATCAGCATCGCCACTTAGCGTAAGAGCGGGGTTTGATAAAGCGCGTCGCTGCGCGGGCTGGAGCAGCAGGTCAATGAGTGCCGAGGCGCTACCCCGAAGCACCGCATCTGGGGTTTGCATCAGTGCACTGCTGCTCGCGAGATTGAGTTTTATCGTTTGGCCGCGGAACACTGCACATACGCTTGCACTGCCCAAGGCTCCGCCTGACGGTAAATCAGCGCTTAAAACGGATTTAGAACTTTCGGGAGCGCGCGTACCAAAATCGATCACGACTTCAATGCATTTGCCATCGAATGCTTCAACTCGTTGGGCAGTATGGGGGTCGTGCGCGATAAGCCTATTTAATACAAGCTCGAGGGGCGAAAGGGCGAGAATACCGATGAGGCTCATGGCGTTTGAAGCGGCTTACGCCGCTTTGAACCCGACGTGAATCGCACAGACGCCATTCATCAAATTATGGTATTTGCAGTCGACGAGGCCAGCTTCCTGCATCATCGCGAGCAGAGTCTCTTGATCGGGATGCATACGAATAGACTCAACAAGGTATTGATAGCTGGCAGAATCATTGGCGATGACTTTGCCCGCGAGCGGCCAAAGTTTCGAAAACGCATCATAGCCTTTGCGCACGATTTCATTCTGAGGTTTCGAAAATTCGAGTACCAGCACACGGCCACCGGGTTTGAGCACCCTGAGCATTGAGCGCAGTGCGGCGTCTTTGTCTGTGACGTTGCGAAGGCCATAGGCAATGGTAATGCAGTCGAAGGTGTCGTCTGCAAACGGGAGCGCCTCGGCATTAACCTGTGCGACGTCGACATTAAAATCGGCGCCTTTATCGATAATTCGGTCACGGCCTACGGCGAGCATGGCCTCATTGATATCGGCGAGAATCACCTGCCCCTCAGCGCCAACGATCGGTGAGAAACGGAGACTAAAATCACCTGTTCCGCCGGCGAGGTCCAACACCCTGTGCCCTTTGCGAAGTCCACTGAGTTCGATCGTGAAACGCTTCATCAGGCGATGAGTGCCGAGCGACATCAAGTCATTCATGATGTCGTAGCGCTGAGCGACCGAGCGGAATACTTGCCCGACGCGCTGCTCTTTCTCGGCAATGGGAACGGTCTCGTAACCAAAGTGGGTGGTGTCAGATGCCGAGTTCTTCTCGTTCATGGGCGTCTCTTTTTTTGTGGTCAATAGTAGTGGTCTGCTCGATCGATGAGAGCATTCTAAACCTTTCGCGGGTGGTAATCATCCGCTAGTGCTCTATTACGAGGAAGGGATGAACTTGATGACCTGAGTGTCGGCGGGCAAAGGCTCACGACTTGCGCCTGCAGCATTGATGCGCGCGTTGTAGTCTTCCCAGCGGGCGGCTTGATTGGTAGCCAGATCGAAGAGTGTCTCCCAGCTGAAAATTCCAGAATTGTGCCCATCGTCGAAAGTGGGCCTGATCGCGTAATTCCCTACCGCCTCGATGGCGCTTATCCCAACATGACGTTTGCCAACTTGTAAAATTTCTTGTCCCACGCCATGACCACGCACTTCAGCGGACGGCGAATACACGCGCAGAAGTTCAGCCTCGAGTTGATAAGTCGTACCATCCTCGTATCCGAGTTCGAGAACCTTAGATTTCCTGTGCAATTTTATCGTCGTTGGCGTCACCGTAAGTAGTCCTTGTTACATCTTCGTGTGGGGGCTATGCCATCTCGACTTAGAGGATATAGCGGCTGAGGTCTTCGTCTTTGGCGAGCTCGTCGAGCTGGCGCAACACGAATTCTCGGTCAATCACGACTCGACCCTTGCCAACGGCTAAGTCCGACGCGGCGAAAGAGGTTTCCTCTAACAATCGCTCCATCACGGTGTGCAGGCGACGTGCGCCTATATTTTCTGTGCGTTCGTTTACCTGCCATGCGGTTTCGGCAATGGTGCGGATGCCGTCTTCGGTAAACTCTAGGTCGAGCCCCTCCGTCGCGAGTAGTGCCTGATACTGCTCGGTAAGCGAGGCATTAGGTTCGGCGAGGATACGTTCGAAATCGTTCGCAGAAAGCGCCTCTAGTTCGACGCGTATCGGCAGGCGACCCTGTAATTCAGGGATAAGGTCGGAGGGCTTGCTGAGGTGAAACGCGCCAGAGGCGATAAAGAGGATATGGTCTGTCTTTACGCTGCCGTATTTGGTGTTAACAGTGGAGCCTTCGATAAGCGGAAGGAGATCGCGCTGGACGCCCTCACGAGATACGCCTGCGCCGCCTTGGTCATTGCGATTGGCGACCTTGTCTATCTCATCGATAAAGACGATACCCGTCTGCTCGGCAAGCTCAACGGCGCTGGTTTTTATTTCTTCGTCATTAATTAATTTTGCCGCCTCTTCTTCTTTAAGGACTTTGAGGGCCACCTTAATCGGCAATTTACGTGAGCGCTTCTTTGAATTTTGCATAGACGAGAACATGTCTTTTAGCTGACTTGTCATGTCTTCAAGGCCGGGAGGAGCCATGATATCGACACCGACTGGCGTATCCGCTATTGCAATTTCAATTTCTTTTTCGTCAAGCTCTCCTTGTCTGAGCTTTTTACGGAAGACTTGGCGGGCACTTGAATCACTCACCGCTTCATCACTGTCGCTTGCTCGAGGCACGAGGATGTCGAGTATGCGATCCTCCGCGCGGTCAGCTGCGAGGCTTTGTACTTTGCGCATTTCGCCTTCGCGCTGCATTTTTACCGCGCTATCGACGAGGTCGCGGATGATCGATTCGACGTCGCGTCCGACATAACCGACTTCTGTGAATTTAGTTGCTTCGACCTTTATGAAAGGCGCCTGGGCGAGTTTTGCCAGGCGGCGTGCGATCTCAGTTTTGCCGACGCCGGTCGGCCCTATCATAAGAATGTTTTTCGGCGTTACTTCATGACGAAGCTCTTCGCTCAAGTTCAACCGACGCCAGCGGTTTCGCAGTGCTATGGCAACCGCGCGCTTTGCGCTTGCTTGGCCAACGATGTGTTTATCGAGTTCGGAGGTGATTTCTCGTGGGGTCATTACTGACGCGCCAAGGCTGCGTGAATTCTCTGATGTGTCAGAGTTTGTCGATATCGCTAAGTCGGTAGTCATGATTAAAACTCAAGTTCTTCTATTGTATGGTTGTGGTTGGTATACACGCAGATATCAGCGGCGATGGTGAGACTCTTGCGGACGATGTCTTCTGCATCGAGATCAGTGTTGTGGAGTAAGGCGCGCGCTGCAGCCATGGCGAAAGTGCCGCCCGAGCCTATGGCCATAATACCTTCCTCGGGCTCAATTACGTCGCCGTTGCCGGTAATGATTAGCGAGGCGTCTTTGTCGGCAACAATAAGCAGTGCTTCGAGGCGGCGGAGCGAGCGTTCAGTTCGCCACAGTTTAGCGAGCTCGACAGAGGCACGTACCAGCTTGCCCTGATGCTTTTCGAGCTGTTCTTCGAAGCGCTCGAACAGCGTAAAGGCATCTGCTGTGCCGCCGGCAAAACCAGCGATGACTTGGTCTTTGTAAAGTCTTCGCACTTTGCGAGCATTGCCCTTCATAACTGTATTGCCCTGCGAGACTTGCCCATCCCCGCCGACTACAACCTTGTTGCCTCGGCGGACCGAGACGATCGTGGTGCCATCATACTGTTCCAAGTTAACTCTCCTACTGCGGCGATGATTCGCCAGTTAACGCATCAGACTAGGTTTGAGTCTAATGCCTGTAATGCCGATCTCAATTCTTGTAGCTAAGATCCCAGACTAAAAAACTTCGCTGAGAACCCTCCGCTCCGGCGAGAAGCGCGGTGATAGGCTTAGTTTAGATTAGAATGTCAGAGATGGGGCTGAGCGGGTGAAAATCAATCCTAAGGAGGGAATCTAGTGCAAAAACGTGAGCGGCCATGGTCGGTCTACTGAACCGAGATTAACGTCTCGTCTCGGCTTGCTCTACGCTCAATCGAAGACTCGAGATATTGTTATTGCGCAACGCCGTTTCGGCAACGGCAAGACTCGTGCTTGTCATATAGGGGCCCGATTGCACAAGAAACAGGGTGCGTCCCGGAAGGATCTCTTCTGTGATGAAGACATTAATACCAAGTGATTGTTGATGCGCTACCTCCGCCATGGCGAGTGCACGCTGCTGAAATGCCCCAGACTGGAGTAGATACCCCGTCGCAAACTGCTGTTCTGGGGCAGAGGCGCGCGTGCGCTGCTGCTCTGTGAGTTCGACCTGCGTGTCGGGGACGACGACCTGATAGTCGGGCAGGGCGGTATAGAAATCCATCGTGAGCTCAGGTTTAGCCTCAATCGACTCTATCTCGGCTGCGTCTGCAGCGATCGCCGCACGGCTTATTGAGGCGCTCTGTTCGGCTTGGATCGCCGGGCTTGCTGCGAGCGGGTTTGCTGTTGGCATGGGCGGCACGGCGCCCGAAAGGTAGAGCAAGACACAGCCCAAGATACCGACGACGATGCCAATGGCGACGCCTGAGACGAGCAGCGACCAGCTGGGTGGCGCTTGCACGGCCTTTCGCTCAAGCAAAGGCTCGGGTCTGATTTTGGCGAAGTCTTGGGTCATGCGTTTCAGGCTCTTGCAGTTATTGTCTCGTTATCGGTTCTTTAGCGTGCTCCTAGAGGGCGCGTTCCTTGAGTTACCGGTGGGGTCAAGGGGTCGTGGCCTAAATCATGTCTTGCGGGTCAACATCGACACTCCATCTCAAGCGCGGCGGTGTTTTGACCTGATCTAGATTAGCGATCAGATTTTTTAGGTGATCCTGCAGCTGACCGCGGCGTTCGCTCTTGAGCTGCAATTGTACGCGAAAACGGCCTGCGCGTTTTTCCATCGGTGCAGGCATTGGTCCAAGAATGTCCACGACAAGGCGTGGATCTTCCGACAGCTGGACACTCAGTTGTGCGGCGGTTTCTGCGAAACCCATTGCAGCGGCCGGATCAGTGGCATCGAAGCGTAAAAGAGCGAGATGCGCAAAGGGCGGCAGCGAGGCGAGCAAACGCTGATCGAGTTGGCGCTGAGAGAACTGCGCATAGCTTTCATTACTCAGCGCTTGGAGCGTTTCATGGGCGGCGTGTTTGGTTTGCAGCAATACCTCTCCCGCGCGCTCGGCGCGGCCGGCTCGACCCGCGACCTGAGTCACTAGCTGTGCCATTTGCTCTTGACCGCGGAAGTCCGCGCTAAATAGCCCACCATCGGCTTCGAGAATGACAACGAGAGTAATGTTTGGGAAATGATGCCCCTTAGCGAGCATCTGAGTGCCGAGCAGAATGCATGGCTCACCGCTTTCGACTCTTTCGAGTGCCCTACTCAATCCTTCCTTGCCGCGAGTGGAGTCTCGATCGACGCGAATGATGGGCGTGTTGGGGAACTGACGCTGCAGGAAGCTTTCTGCCTTCTGGGTTCCCAAACCCATTGTATCTAGCGTCGCCGATTTGCAGTGGGGGCAGGTGCGCGGCAGTGCAACGCTTACGCCGCAGTGATGGCAACGCAGACGCGGAGGGGTTCGATGGACCGTCATTTGTGAAATGCAAGCGTCGCACTCGGAGCTCCAGCCGCAGGTCGTGCAGTTGAGCACGGGGGCATAGCCACGGCGATTGATGAAGACGAGGCACTGATTGCCGTTGCCTAGGTGTTGCCGAAGCCGTGCAAGTGCCGCTTCCGAAAACCCCTCCTGCAGAGGCTTTTCGGCGACGTCGATGAGTTCTATTGCCGCGCGCGGAACTGCCGCCGTCGAATTAGGCAGATGGAGATGGACGAATTTTCCTGCTTTCACGTTATGCAATGTCTCAAGACTCGGCGTTGCTGACCCAAGAACTATCGGCATGCCCTCTGCGTGTGCACGCATGACTGCGAGGTCTCGAGCAGAGTAGCGAAAGCCGTCTTGCTGCTTGAAAGATGGGTCATGTTCTTCATCTAAGATAATGAGCCCCGGCACCGCGAGCGGCGTGAATAGCGCTGAACGTGTCCCAATAATCACGCCGGCGCTGCCCTCTCGAGCGCGCGCCCAGGCACTCAGGCGCTCACTTTCATTTAGCCCCGAATGCAAAGCAACTACAGGGCAACTGAAACGCTGAGTGAAACGAGCGATGGTTTGTGGCGTGAGCCCGATTTCAGGAATAAGCACTAGACACTGGCGCCCGAGCGCGAGCTGCTGTGCCATAGCGCGCATGTAGACTTCAGTTTTGCCGGAGCCGGTAACGCCGTCGAGCAGGAAACAACCAAATTTTTGCGGGCGGGCCGTAATTTGAGCGACAGCCTCGGCTTGCTCTGCATTGAGAGTAAGTGCTGATGCGTAAGGATTGACTAATGATTTCGAAGAGTCGAATTTTCCTCGTGCCGCGGGGGCTTCAGCGCGACACTCTGCGAGACCGCGCTCTTGCAGTTTACGCAGCATCGGCCTACCAAAACCTGCGAGTAGAATGTTTTCGGTAAGCAGGGGGCCCTGCTCGAGGAGCAGGCGATAAAGGGCGAGCTGGCGAGGCGACCGAGAGAGCAGAGACTCCACCGCGTTCTTATCTTCTTTCCCAGCCTTCGCCAAGGGGGTATGCCAGCGCTCCTGCTTAGCCTCAATGCCTTCGCCTGCACGCAGCCTCGCGGGAAGCGCCGCGGCGAACACCTCGCCAACAGGGCACTGATAGTAGTCAGCAGCCCAGCGCAAGAGGGCGAGCAGCTCAGGACTAAACAGGGGCTCTGTATCGAGCACCGAATCAGCATGGCGAAGTTTTGCGTGAGGCACATCGGTTTCAGAGACGACCTCGAGTATGATGCCAGTCACTTTGCGCGCACCAAAGGGAATGCGAACCCTCGTCCCTGGTTGAGCCGGTGCAGTGTTCGCAGTTGTGACTGAGCTGCGCGTTAGCTCAGGGGGTGATTTAGGAGGCAGATAGTCAAACACACGACGGAGTGGAGAGGGCACAGCAACGCGATAGAACACAGAAGCTGAGCCTTTTGTGTGCAGGTCGAGGCCGTTTGGTGTCGTCGCGTTGCTATCGTCTTGCGTCATTACGTTGCTCAATGGGCCGCTGGGTGAGTGTTCTTCTCGCGAGAAACGGCAAAGCTCACCTAGCTCGGTAAGGCTTTTCATTTTTGCTGCTAATGCAGGTACCGAAGCCGCAGGAGTTTAGAGGCATTGTAGCAGGCTTGCTAGTGGCTCTTCTCAGCGCCGAGCGATCGTATATACTCTTAGGCGTCGCCGGCTTTAATTGCGACCTTATTTTTGTGCGCCTATCGAGAAATACCCTCGGTCTGACGTAGCTTTGCACGCGAGACCGGGTCAGCCTCGACCCTCGACTAAGGAAATAGCTATGGGCTCAGCATCGGTTCCCGCCGAACTCTTAATACTACGCGATGATATCGACTCGATCGATGCAGAGTTGCTGCAGGTATTGGCTAAGCGTTTTGCCAAGACTAAGCGCGTAGGTGAGCTAAAGGCGTCTATGGACCTCGAGCCCTTCGATGGTGCTCGTGAAGCTGAGAAGCTAGAGCGCCTTCGTGCTTTGGCTGATGATCTTGGGCTTAACGCAAGCCTCGTCGATGAGCTTTTTAGCCGTATCATGCGCGAGGCCGTGCAAAATCATAAGCAGCTAAGGGAGGCGCGCGAGTAGCCTTTAGACTATAAACTCTTGCGTCTTTGGCCTTGTCTGCTAGAATGCGCGACCCGATCAGTAAGGCTGATCCCAACCACGGCATCAAATAAGATGTGGTGCAGCGCCGCCGAAGACCTCGCCCCGCTGTCGCGACATCCATTAGAGGAACGACCCATGAAGCCAGAGATTCACCCAACATACGACGCGATGAAGGCTACCTGCAGCTGCGGTAACGTCATCCAAACCCGCTCAACACTGGCGCAGGACATTCTTATCGATGTCTGCTCACAGTGTCACCCGTTCTACACGGGCAAGCAAAAGATCCTCGACACTGGTGGTCGCGTGGATCGCTTCAAGAAGCGATTTGGTTCGCGTCGAGTCTAAGACTCGTAACCTGCATTTCAGGTCAGAAAGGCGCCCTTGTGGAAAATACGCGAGGGCGTTTTTTTTATGTCTAAAAAATAGTTTCAGTGGCAACAGCTTCTTCTTTGGTAGTCGAATCTGTCGTAGCGCTTGGCTGAGCGCTTGGCGCGTTTTCGCTGCGGAAAAACTCAAATACTGCATTGGGGGAGCCAGGCAGTGCAGGCTCTCCAGTCTCCTTGTTGATTAAACGGTCTTCAATGCCATCGGGCCTTTCCATACTGCTTTCAGGCGTGCCTTGGAGAGCTGCCTTCATATAGTCGATCCATATTGGAACAGCGATTGTGGCTCCCTGTTCGCGCTCGCCCAAGGGCTCGGGCGTATCAAATCCTACAAAAACCGTCGTCGCAAGCTCCTTGTTGAAGCCCGAAAACCAAAGCTCGCGTGGCCCGTTCGTTGTGCCTGTTTTCCCCATAAGGTCAGAACGGCCGATCTCTCGTTGTACACGCGCGCCACTGCCCTCGACAACCACAGACCGCAGCATCGTGTTTAGTATGAAGGCCACGCGTGGGTCGACTATGCGCGGTGCAGGTTGTGTTAGTAGCTCTTGCTCCCCGACTTCAGTGTTAGTCGCCGCCTCGATCAACGAGGTGCTCGATTGGGCGCAGTTCTCGCAAACGGCGACCGGCTGCGCGCGAAATTGCTCGCCATCCAAGTTAGAAATTTCACGTATAAACCAGGGCTCGACTTTGTAGCCTCCATTTGCGAGTGAGGCATAGGCGGTAACGATCTCAATGGGCTGTACGTCGCTGCTACCGAGGCCAACGGTGAGGTCATTGCGCGGAAAATTTTCAACCGGGAGGCCAAACTTTTTGGCAAAAGCGAATACTTTATCGGAGCCAAGCTGATCATAGAGCCTGACGGCAGGCACGTTGCGTGATTCTTTGAGTGCAAATCGAAGAGTCACGGGTCCGAGAAAATTATTCTCGAAATTATTGGGCCTGTAGTCCCCCCGGGTTAGCGGAGCATCGTTAATTAGCGTTGCCGCTGTGTACCCGTTTTCTAAGGCCGCGCCGTAGACAAATGGCTTAAAATTGGATCCAGGCGGGCGCGGAGTTAGCACGCGGTTTACCTGGCTTCGGCGGAAATCATAGCCTCCGACGAGTGCGACGAGTTCGCCATTGGAAGGGCGCATTGAGACAAGTGCGCCCTGAATCTCGGGTACTTGGCCAAGTTCCCAGCCATCGTTGGATTGGCGGACGCGTATTAGGTCCCCCAAGCTTACGACATCGCTCGCGGTTTGAGGCGGAGGCCATGCCTCATTTCGGCTGCGAAATGCGTATGCCCAGGCGATTCCCTCCCAAGGCACTGTGATTTCTGACCCGTCGCCCAATAACGCGTTAAAACTGCGGGCCTCAACCGCGGAAACAATCGCAGGCTGTTGATTGCCGTAATCAGGCACAGGCTCGAGCGCCTCGAGCCAGCGCGCGCGCAGCTCGGATTGGTCTTCGCCAGGGAGCGGCGCAAGATTTGTCGTGGTCCCGCGATAGCCATGTCGCTTGTCATAATAATTCTCTAAGCCATTAACAAGTGCGGCGTTGGCTTCGCGTTGGCGCTGAGAATCGATTGTAGTAATCACTTCGAAGCCCTGCGTGTAAGTTGCCTCGCCATACAATTCATAGAGTTGCTGGCGAACCATCTCGGCGATGTAGGGCGCGTTCACTTCGATATTACGATTATGGCGAGTAGCGCTTACTGGTTCGGCATCGGCGAGTGCAAATTCCTGCTCGGTAATCATGCCTTCTTTCACCATGTTTCGTAGGCGCGTTCTTCTGCGCTCAATGGAGCGAGTAGGATTGCTCAGCGGATTACATGTCGACGGGCAGGGTAGCAATGACACCATCATCGCGGCCTCGGCGAGGGTCAATTCTGATGGTCGCTTGCCGTAGTACACAAAGGCGGCGGCGCCGATTCCGTCTGCGCCAGCCCCGAAATAGATGGTATTCAAATAGAGGGTAAGAATTTCTTCTTTGCTCAGTTCACGTTGAATCTGCAGAGCGAAGGGGATTTCTTTGAATTTACGCAGATAGACATTGTCACTGTCGAAAGAGAGGTTGTTGGCGAGCTGCATCGTAATAGTGCTGCCACCACCCATATTTACGCCACGTACAAATCCGTAGAAACCGCGAATGAGGCTTTGAAAATCGACACCCGGATGCGAATAAAAGCGAGCATCTTCGGTCGCGATCAATGCGTCGATCATCACTTGAGGGATTTCCTCGAATTCGACGGGATCACGGCGGTTGCCGATCTCATCGATTAGAAGCCCGTCGGCTGTATAAATGCGCAGAGGGGTTTCGAGCTGAACGTTGCGATAGGTTTCGGCTGAGGGCAACAGAGGCGCAAGGTAGAGGTAGGCTGCCGTTGCAATCATCACCACGCCGGTCGCGGCCACTAAGCAGAGGAGTGCGAACCAGCGCATGACCTTTAGGAGTCGTCTTTTTCGTTTCTCTGGCGTCATCGCGGTTGATTATCGCTCGCTAGTTGGTGTGACTCGGAATTAGCACCAATCTTCATGGTTTTCCCAAGTATACACCCGACACGGGGCAATGCCCGAGGGTGAAAATCGACGAAAGCAGGCGCCACAGGGTGCGGTCTACTAGAGTAGTACCAAGGCAGAGGGGTTGTCACGCCCCGTAGCTCCGCTAAAAGCCATCGAATGCGAGCTAAAGCACTTGCACAGGCGGTCGTCGTTTCTGGGATTTTTCATCAAGCGCTCGCGAAGAGTGATTTTAGGCCGATGTTAGCTAAGTGGTATTTTTGAAACATATTGAAATAATGCGGTAGAGCAAATAGGCAAAGGTCCAAAAATGAGACGTATTCTGAGCGAGCTGTTTGGGACGCGCCGACGCCAGTACCAAGTCGGAGTAGAGTTTACGGACACACAGGTGCGACTAGTGAGCCTGAGTAAACGAGACGGTCAACATCGAGTCGAGGGGGTTTGTATTGCCGAACTAGGCTCACTAGGCGATATCCAGGATATTGCTCAGTGCCTTGGGCACGTAGTGAAAAGCATGGGAGTGAAGGGGCAGCGGGTGTCCTTGGCCATAAAATCGAGCTCGGCTTTCACCAAGAGCGCGATGCTCGACGCCACCCTCTCTCGGCGAGAAATCGACGACAGGATGCTTGCCGAGGCCGACAGCGCACTGCCCTATGCGCTAGATGAGGTTTATCTCGACTATGCGGTTGTTGAATCGAACCCATCAGGCGTTGCCTCTCACCTAATTGCTCCCTCGCTCGCGCCACAGGAGTTGAGTACGCACGCGATCGCTCACCAAAAAATGCTTTTAGTCGCCTGTAAGGCTGATGTGCTTGATCCCATAGTGAGGATAGCAGAGCAGGCAGGGATTCGACTCGATGCAGTTGACCTCGACTCGTTTGCGCTGGAGCGCGCACTGATGCAAAGCACTCGTTTGCCCTTGCAAGTAGCCACGGGCCAATCACTCGGCGTCGTTGCTCTCATACTGCTCGAGTCGGGCCACTCCTGCGTGCACCTTTTCCATAACGGAAGGCACAAACTCCATCGAGAGTGGGGCCATGAAAAAATTGACTTTGACTCCTATCTTAAAGAGCAATTCAAAGATCAATTCAGAGACCAATTCAAAGTCAAATTCGAGGCCAGAGAAGAAACCAGAGTTGAGGTAACAACCGCCATTGGCAGTGGGCGACTCGGGCATTACAGAGACGTCGCGAATGAAACTGCTAACCAAGTACGCACCGCTCTAAGTCAGCTGCCAAGCGATGAGGTTGAGGGCGAACTCTCCCTCGCCTATTTAGGAGGCGAGGGCGCCCTTGTGAGTGGCGTAATAGAAGCGGGCTTAATTAACGAGATGGCTGATTCACTTTTGTGCGAGGTGAAGAGCGCAAACCCCTTTAGGCGAATGGCATTGGGCGAAGGCGTGGATCCAATCGCCGTTAATCAGGACGCCCCACTGTTAATGGTCGCCTGCGGTCTAGCAATGAGAGAAGCTTCGACATGATGCAAATAAATTTGCTTCCTTGGCGCGAGCGTCGCCACGACGCGATAAAGAGGACTTTTACAAGCCAAATTTTACTCTCTGTGATGATCGCAGCGATTGTCGTATTTGCGACCAGTGAGTTTCTTGCTCAGCAATTGGCGCAGCAGATTTTGATCAATCGGGTCCTGGAGCAACAGCTAGTCGACTTAGATTCACGCGTCTCCGAGGTTGGGACGCTGCGCGAACGACAGGTCGCTGTCCGAGATCGAATGCGCATAATTGCGGATCTTCAGAAAGAACGCGCAACGGTTGTCAGGGCACTCGATGAACTCGCGAAAAGCCTGCCAAACGAGGTCTATTTTTTAACACTGGAACGCGCTGACGACGTCATAATTATAGTGGGGGTGTCGGACTCTTATGCCGGAGTTACAGAGCTAATGCGGCGATTAGAAAGCTCTGAGGAATTTCGTTATGCCGACCTCAATGACATCAAGGCGCAGGTTTCTGAGGCTGCCGAAGACGCTAGTCGATTTGTGTTTAATCTGACAGTGGAGCTCGCGAAAGCGAGGGAAGGCCATGCACTCGCAATCTCGATTGAGGAGGGCGAGCACGATGGTTAAGAGGCCCAAGGTTGGGAGACCAATTCCCCCATCCCCCACCCGTATGCAGTCAATACTGTCTGATTTTTCGGATTTTGGCGTCGCCGATCTTGCAGATCTCGATGTGATTGTCGAATGGCCTCCGGTGGCTCGTCAGTTCTTACTCATTATGATTGCACTGCTTGTCGTTGCGATTGGCTACTTCTTTTTTCTTTCTGCGACACATCTGAAAGTTGTAAACGCGCAGGCACGCGAGTGGCAGTTGCGCGGCGAGTTTAGTCTCAAAGCGATGGAAGCCTCTCAACTCAGCGCCATGCAGGGTCAGATTCAGGCACTCGATTCAGCTTTTAAGACACTTTTGCGGCAATTACCGTCGTCAGCTGAGGTGCCAAGTCTTGTCGACAATATTTCGGCGACGGGCCTCGGTAGCGGCCTCGAATTCAGACGGATTCAACTGCAGGAGGAGACCGCGCGCGAATTCTTTTATGAGCTGCCAATTGAGATCGAACTTGTCGGCAGTTATCACGATTTTGGGATGTTCGTCAGCGGCGTTGCTAATCTAGGAAGAGTCGTGACCCTGCATGATTTCCAAATCGAGTCGGGTAGTGAGAGGACACAAGAAATGAAATTACTCGCGCGAACCTATCGCTATGACGAAGAGTTTATTTTCGCCTTGGAGCGAGAGTCGGAGGGGCAGTCAGAGACACAAACGGAGTTGAACAGTGGTTCTCTCTAAGTGGGTGGCTAAAGAAGTCGTACAGATAGCATTCGCCGGGGCCATGTTGTCTGCGACTGCCTGCTCCCAGCCAACAAGTCGGGAAGAG